>Ga0315278_10000984_pt1 | contig 24627 bp, 24 predicted proteins | sample YL17G06_0_MG_FD_203880 | JGI IMG/M metagenome (GOLD analysis project Ga0315278, IMG submission 203880) | Sediment microbial communities from Yellowstone Lake, YNP, Wyoming, USA - YL17G06_0 | ecosystem: Environmental > Aquatic > Freshwater > Lake > Sediment | place: USA: Wyoming | collected... | reverse complement strand
AAGGCGGATAACAAGGCCGCAGGGAGCGCGGCGACTGAGGCGTACCCTTTGGGTACGTCGCAAGGAGACGGGCGACCGAGAACGCAGTGAGCCGCCTTTTTCAGCAGCCTGCTAGACGTTGAAGCGGAAGTAGACTACATCCGCTTCCTTGATCACGTAGTCTTTGCCTTCGAGCCGGAACAGCCCCTTCTCCTTCACCTTCGCTTCTGACCCGCAGGCCAGCAAATCGTCGTAGTGATAGACTTCGGCGCGGATGAAGCCACGCTCCATGTCGGAGTGGATCTTTCCCGCCGCTTGCGGCGCCTTCATACCCTTCGGAATCGGCCAGGCGCGGGATTCGATTTCGCCTGCAGTGAAGAAGGTCACGATGTTCAGCAACGTGTAGGCTTCACGGGTCAGTCGGACAAGGCCCGATTCCGTGAGCCCCATCTCTTTCAAATAGTCTGCTCGATCGGACTCGGGCAACGTGGAGAGTTCCGCTTCGAGCTGACCACAAATCGTCACCACCCGCGCGCCACGCTTATCGGCGAACTCGCGAACCGCCTTCACCATCGCGTCATCGGCGCCGGCCTGTTCCGACACATTGGCCACGAAGAGCACCGGCTTCGCCGCCAGCAATTGACATTCATCGAGCACTACGCGCTCTTCGGGGCTGTAGGTCAGATTGCCCAGCCATTCGCCCTTGTCGAGCAATGCGATCAGTTTGTCGATGAACGCCAACTCGAATGCGGCTTTCTTATCGCCCGCGCGGACTTTCTTTTCCGTCTTTTGCTTCCGCCGATCGAGCGTATCGAGGTCGGCCAACAGCAACTCGGTTTCAATGATGCCGATGTCGCGGAGAGGGTTCACCGCTCCGCTGACGTGCACGACATCCGTTCCCTGAAAACAGCGGACGACATGGAGCAGCGCATCGACTTCGCGGATGTGTCCGAGAAACTGATTGCCGAGGCCTTCACCCTTACTCGCCCCTTCGACCAGGCCGGCAATGTCACGGACCTCCAGCGTGCTATAGGTCGTCTTCTTCGATTTAAAGAGATCGGTAAGGACTCCCAGTCGCGGATCCGGCACCAGGGCGATGCCGGTATTGGGATCGACGGTCGCGAAGGGATAGTTGGCTGCCAACGCGCCGCTACCAGTGAGCGCGTTGAAGACAGTGGTCTTCCCCACGTTCGGGAGTCCGATCATGCCGCAACAGAGTCCCATGTCTTACCTCCAACGTTGAACGATGAAGGCTGAGCGATGAACCATGCCGCTCCACGACAATTTCCGCAGATTCAGCGTTCCTCGTTCATTGCTCATCGTTGCCGTTTTCTCGTTCACGCACATTAAACTGATTCATCGCCACGGCTGTCCCCCGGTGGATCAGACATTCCAACGCATCGACGGCGCGATCGAGACAGGGATTCAACACCTCGAGCTCTTCTCTCGTGAACGCCTGCAACACATAGTCCGCCGAATCCTGACGCGGTGCCGGTCGGCCGATTCCGATCTTGACCCGCACAAACTGGGCCGTCCCTAGCGCCTCGACAACGGATTTGATGCCGTTGTGCCCACCATGACCGCCGGCTTGCTTGATCCGGAGACGCCCCAGACCAAGATCGAGATCGTCGTGGACGAGAATCAGGGCGTCGGCGGTCAGCGAATACTCGCGGAGGAGGCCTTTGAGTGGAGGACCAGTGATGTTCATCCAGTCGAGGGTGCCGGCGAGTTCGAGGAGTTCCGACCCAAGCCGTCCCGATCCACGATGAGCCATGCCGCGCTTGGCGAGACGGATGGACCACCGAGCCGCGGCCCGCTCGATGACCCACATGCCGACGTTGTGGCGGGTTTGGGCATAGGCAGCGCCCGGGTTGCCCAGCCCAACGATGAGGTGCAACGTTACTTCTTCTTTTCGGCTTCTTTCTTCTCAGCTTTTGGCGCTGCAGCGCCTTTCTTCTCGCCGCCTTTCGCATCAGCAGCGGCCGCACCGGCTTTCTTCTCGCCGCCTTTCGCATCAGCAGCAGCAGCCACACCGGCTTTCGCCGCTTCGCCACCCTCCGCGCCTTCAACTTTGCCCTTCGCGGCCACCTCAGGCTCCTTCGCACCCTCCGGCCCGGCTGCGCCGCTCACGAGTAGCGATTCGAGTTTGGCTTCCGTCATCGGCGCCGCCACACTCACAACCATCTGCTCAGGATCGTCGAGATAGCGGATCCCTTCGCGCGCAGCCACGTCTTTCAGATGGAGACCTTGCGCAATGCCGAGCCCCGAGGCATCGACTTCGATGAAGTCCGGCAACACACCTGGCAGACACTCAATATGCAACTCACGCATATTGTGGTGGAGGATGCCGCCTTCTTTGACACCGGCAGGTATCCCGCCGGTCAAATGCAGGGGCACCTTCACGCGAATCGGCTTGTCCATCGAGATTTCAAACAGATCCGCATGCAGCACATTCCCTTCGACCGGATCGACCTGGAAATCGCGCAAGAGTGCGGTCCGGTTCGGTTTCGACTTCGCACCACTGAGCGTGAGCGACACGAGCGCGGCCCCCCCCGCCTGTGCCTTCAAAATCTTGACCAGGCTATCTGGTTCAATCGTCAAGAGCAGGCATTCGCCCTGCCCATACAACACGCCCGGGACCTTGCCCTCCCGCCGAAGTTGGCGCGCCGCACCCTTTCCTGTTTTCTCTCTCACTGTGACTGCAAGTTCGAACTTCATGATCCTCCGTCCCCTTCTCGCTGGTCTGTAGATGCCTCGGCCTCGAGTTAGGCAAACAATGAACTCACCGACTCATCTTCATGGATACGCCTGATCGCCTCACCTAACAGTGGCGCGATTGATAATTGATGCAACTTCGGGCAAATCTGCTCTTTCCCCCGTAACGGAATCGAATTGGTCACGATCACCTGTTTCAGGCAAGATTGCTGGATCCGGTCCAACGCCGGCCCGGTGAGTACCGCATGGGTACAGGCTGACCACACTTCCCGCGCACCTTTATCGAGACAAGCCTGAGCCCCCTTCACAATGGTGCCGGCCGTATCGATCATGTCGTCCAGCAAGAGCGCACTCTTGCCTGCGACGTCGCCGATAATGTTCATGATCTGCGTCTGATTGGGTCCTTCGCGCCGCTTGTCGATAATCGCCAAGTTCGCTTCGAGTCGCTTCGCAAAGGCGCGGGCCCGCTCGACTCCACCGGCGTCTGGCGAGACGACCACCAGATCACTCACCTTCACCTTCTGCTTGGTAATGTAATCCAACAATACAGGCAGCGCATAGAGATGGTCCACCGGGATATTGAAGAATCCCTGGATCTGCCCAGCATGGAGGTCCATCGTGAGCACGCGGTCGGTGCCGGCGGTGCTGATGAGATCGGCCACGAGCTTCGCTGAAATCGGCACGCGTGGCTGATCTTTGCGATCCTGGCGAGCATAGCCGAAATACGGAATGACCGCGGTGATGCGATTCGCGGAGGACCGTTTGAGCGCATCAATAATAATCAACAACTCCATCAGGGAGTCGTTGACCGGCTGGCAACTCGACTGCACGACGAACACGTCGCCGCCACGAACGTTTTCCTCAATCTTGACGCGAATTTCGCCGTCACTGAATGACGCCACCGTGGCCTCGCCGAGCTTGGTCCCAAGGTAGGCACAAATCTCATGGGCCAGGGCCAGATTCGCGTTGCCAGAGAATATCTTTAGCTCTCTGCTCATCGATTCCTCAGAGGGTCCCTGGATGCGACTGCGTCACGTTCTGATTTTGTGTATGGTTCGTCTCGACGGCGGGCGTCGGTGGGCGTCATCGTGACCCGCCTACCTCATTCGCTGCGCGCTGTTGAGGAAGCCAGCTAAGGGGCCAGACTCTAACGGAATGTACGGGGAATTGTCAACCGAGCCACGGCTTATCGTGGTCGTTCGTACCGCCAGCCGAGCGGGCCTGAACAGGTGGGAGCGACAAAAACGTTCATCAAATTCTCGCTCACGAACTGGGCCTGGGCCAGGCGCGCGCGCGCCTCGTCCGTGAACACCCCAAACACCGTCGCCCCGCTTCCGGACAGCAGCGCGATCTCGGCTCCTTGAGCCTGCAAGCTCCGTTTAATCTCCCGAAGCGTCCCATGTGCGGCGAAGACTGGCGCCTCGAAATCATTCTCTGCCGCGGCAAGCAATTGGGCCCAGCTCACCCGTGATTCCCGGTCGAGCTCTCGCTGGACCAGCGACAGCGGCGTCACAGCGGTCCTGGTGGCAGCCAATTCTTGATACGCCCACTTGGTATTGACCCCAAACCCCGGGTTGACGAGCACGACCCAGCGCGCCCCTTCAACGACGACCGGCCGAACTGTTTCTCCTCGACCCGTCACGAACGCTGAGGGGGCAAAGAGAAAGAAGGGCACATCGCTACCTAACGATTGTCCGACATCAGCCATCTGCGCCAGAGACCACTCCAACTGTAATAGATGGTTCAACCCTATGATGGTGGCTGCGGCATCGCTGCTCCCGCCACCGAGGCCGGCTCCCATCGGAATGCGCTTACGCAGCTCAATGTCGAGCCCGATCGATTGCTGGGCTCGCGCCAACACCGCTGCGGCTGCGCGATAGACGAGGTTACTCCGGTCTGCAGCCAGCTGCGTCGCATCGCATCTCAGCTGAATATCCTGTCGGTCAGCACGCAACCTGATTTGCACCTCGTCTTCGAGGGCAACCGTCTGCATGATCGACCAGAGATTGTGGAACCCGTCTGGGCGGCGGTCGAGAATACGCAGGATCACGTTGATTTTGGCAGGAGCGAAGACGGTGATCTCGGATGGACTCGGCTGCGGATTAATCGCGGCCTCCCTTGATGGCATACTTCTCAAGTCGATAGCGAAAGGATCGCGTGTTGAGTCTCAGAAGCCGTGCGGCCTTTTTCTTCACCCACATGGCCCGTTCGAGGGCCTTCAAGAGCAGGTCTTTTTCAATGCCGTTGATGAGCCCTTCCAAATCCAACCCATCTTCAGGCAAATCGGTGGGCACCCCGTGCTGCTGAGGGGTCACGACTCGATGGAGCCAACCACGAATATCCTCATCCGACACGGGCGCACCGACGGAAAAGGTGACAACGCGCTCGATCAAGTTCTCCAGCTCGCGCACGTTGCCGCGCCACTCATGGCCCAACAGCACGTGCATCGCCTCCGATGTCAATACGGGAGCCGGCTTGCCGCTCTCCTGTGAAAACTTCTCGACGAAATGTTTCACGAGAAGCGGGATGTCTCCCGTTCGAAGCCGCAACGGTGGGAGCCGAATCGGGATCACGTCTAAGCGGTAGTACAAATCTTCGCGAAATGAGCCGTCCGCCACAGCCTTTTCAAGATCTTTATTGGTCGCGGCCACAATGCGCACATCGACCTTGACATCCTGGGTGCCGCCCACACGTCTGAACTCTCTTTCCTGAATCACGCGCAGCAGCTTGACTTGAATCGTGGGGGTGGTGTCGCCGATTTCATCCAGAAAGATCGTACCGCCGTTGGCGACTTCGAACAACCCCGCCTTATTGGCCATCGCGCCGGTAAAGGACCCCTTCATGTGCCCGAAGAGTTCGCTTTCGAGCAACGTCTCCGGCACTGCACTGCAATTCACCGCCACAAAAGGCATCGGACTCCGGGCACTGTTATAGTGAATCGCGCGCGCCACCAACTCTTTTCCCGTTCCGCTTTCCCCACAAATCAGCACATTGCTCTTGGCGTCCGCGACTTTGCGCACCACGTCGAACACCTTCTGCATGCTCTCGCTCTGGCCGACGATCTGCGCAAACGACGATTGGCTCGCCATTTCGCGTTTTAATAGAATATTTTCCGTCGAGAGACGCCGCTTCTCCAGAGCGTTGCGGATGATCAACTGCACTTCATCGACCTGGAACGGCTTGGTCAGGTAGTCGTACGCGCCCTGTTTCATCGCATCGACCGCCGAGTCCGCGGTCGCAAACGCCGTAATGACGAGGACCACGGTTTCAGGAGAAGAAGACTTCACCGCCTGCAGGACCGCCATGCCATCGGCTTTCGGCATGCGGAGGTCGGTGATGACGAGATCGAACATTCCCTGGCTTATATGACCGATGGCCTCTTCGCCATCCGACGCTTCGGTCACGGCATAGCCCGCGCGTTGGAGCATGATGCTCAGGACTTCGCGCAGCCCCCTCTCATCATCAACAACTAGGATCTTTTCCACGGCATCCGCCCCTCATGCGACAACCGCACCCCGGCATCTCCGGAACGCGGCATACATACGACAAACCGCGAGCCTTGACGCTCCTGACTTTCGACCTTGATCCATCCCCCGTGCAGATCGACGATGCGATGCACCGCTGCGAGACCCAGCCCCGAGCCTTCCTTCTTCGTCGTGAAAAACGGAAGAAAGATCTTGTCGAGGTTCTGTTTCGAAATACCTTCCCCGGTGTCTTGAAACGCAATTTCGATGACATCCCCCTTGCGGCCGCCGGCATCGACGTGGCGGCAGCTCGTCGAGATCGTCAACTGTCCGCCCTCCGGCATCGCTTCAAACGCGTTCGTCGCCATATTCCAGAAGACTTGCCGGAACTGATCTTGATCGACCAGGGCCGTGAGCGCCCCGGCTGCCAGGGACGTGACGATTTTGATCTTGGACCGTGTTCGCGCTTCATGTTGAACGAGATCGAGCGTCTCAGCAAGTACTTTGTTGAGATCATGCTCTGCGAGATTGAGCGCCGGCGGACGTGCATACTGGAGGAATTCTGTAATAATGTTGTCGAGCCGGGTGGCCTCCCGAATCGCAATGTCCATCAACCGGCGATTGGTCTCGTCTCCCGTGGCGTCTTTCCGGAGCATTTGCATTGCGCCGGCCAACGCGCCCAGCGGATTCCGAATCTCATGGGCCATCCCGGCAGACATTTCACCCAAACTCGCCAGCCAATCTTTGCGACGCATCTCCTCTTCGAGATCCCGAATCTGTGTCAGATCTTTGAACACGCCGACCAAACCTGTCTGCTCCCCCTGTTCGTGCAATGGGGAGAGGGTCATGCCGAGAATCAAACGATTGCCGTCAGCCCTTTTGCATTCCACTTCAAATCGGGCCGTCGTGGACAGAGCGCCATCGAGTTGTTCGTCTGATTGTTGGCTAGGATACCAGTTGAAGACCTCGCGCCAGGGATGCCCGGCCACGTGAGCGATCGTATACCCGGTCGCTTCCTGTGCCGCCGGGTTGAATGAGGTGATGCACCCCATGGCATCGGCCGTAAATACGCCGCTGCTGATGCTCTGGACGATATTCTCGTGAAAGACTTGGAGGCGAGTCAGTCCCTGCTCCTTCTCGCGCAACGATCGATCCGCCTGCTGAAGCTGTTCAGCTAAGGTTCCGCCCAGGATCCCAACGACAAGAAGGGCGAGGCCATAGACGCCGAATGTTTGAAATGTTTCAGGCACAGTCAGCCGACTCGGCGGCATCCACCCCCACCCCTCAACAAGACCATACAGTTGAATGTTCGTGACGAACCCAAACACAATAATGCAGAAACAGGCGGTCAGAAGCCCCACTCGCCGACGAGGCACGAGGCTGGCGACCGCCACCGTCATGACATACAGCACCGCGAAGGGACTCTCGATCCCTCCTGTCCTAGCCACCAACACCGTTTCAAGAAAGAAGTCGATCCCCACCTGAGCCCAAAAAAATATCGTGAGGGCGACCGGTGAGGTAAGCGCACGGAGCAGAATGGCGGAAGGGATCGTCAGGATGTAGGTGACAATAATCAGAGTGTAGAACGTTTCGACCCGCCCGCCCCTCCCGGCTTGAAACGCGAAAGACAGGCCGAGCATCAGGGTGACGAGGGCCATCCGAAGCCCCATGAGCCAATATAGCCTTGTACGCAAATCATTCATGAGTGAAAGACCACTGGACGAGAAGGAGATCGGCGGGGCATGAAGAGCGATGTGCCTCGTTCATTCTCCTCGGATCAGGGACCAGCAACCGTGTCATCGCACATGTGCTAAGGCGCCGAGCGGTTTGGCCAGAAAGGCTTAGAGCCTTCATGCTGGGAACCAGGTCTCACCTCCGTGAGAGGAACGGACTGAACGCCGACCTATCCGATTGCGGACGCCATTTTGAAGATCGGGAGGTACATCGCAATCACGATAAACCCAATCACAATCCCCAGGAACACCATCATCGCCGGCTCAAGCAGTGCCGTCAACGAGGCGACGGCCTGATCAACTTCCTCTTCGTAAAAGTCTGCGATTTTCCCCAACATCGCGTCCAGCGCGCCGGTTGACTCACCGACGGCGATCATATGCGTCACCATCTTCGGAAAGACCCCGCTTGCCGCCAAGGGATCGGCGATGGTCTTTCCGCCACTGATACTGACGCGCGCGTTGATCAACGTTTCTTCAACCACCTTATTACCCGAGGTCTTTGCACAGATGGTCAACCCATCGAGTAATGGGACCCCGCTGGAGAGCAACGTCCCAAGCGTACGGGTGAACTTGGCAACCGAGGATTTTCTGATTAAGTCTCCAACCACTGGTAACTTGAGAAGCAACTTATCAATGACCATCCGCCCTCCAACGGTCGCATAGTATTTTTTAATACCAGCGATGGTCCCCACAACAGCCCCAAGAAGGAGATACCAGTACCCTATAAAGAAGTTACTGACGTCGATGACGATTTGCGTAGGGCCGGGCAACGCCACTTTCCCGCCTGACAGTTCAAGAAACATCTTTGCAAAGATCGGAATGACAAAAAGCATAAGCACAGTGATAACAATAACGGCAACTCCCCCGATCGCAGCAGGATAGATCATGGCAGACTTGATCGCCCCTTTGAGTTTCGCCGCTTTCTCGATGTATATGGCGAGACGCGTCAAGATCGTATCGAGCAAGCCACCCACCTCACCCGCATGCACCAAGTTGACGTAGAGATCGTCGAAGACTTTAGGATGGCGCCGCAAGGCGTCAGAAAAGGTCGAACCTGCCTCTACCTGAGTCTTCACTTCCCCGATTGTCTCTCGCAGCACTTTATTCTCCGACTGAGTCGAAAGAATTTCAAGACACTGCACCAAGGGCAGACCCGCATTGATCATCGTGCCAAATTGTCGCGTAAATACGATCAGGTCTTTTTCGGTGAGACCAGACCCAAGATTTATTTTGAATCCGCCCTTACCACTCTTCTTTTCTTCGAGGCTTGTGACGACGACGCTTTGCTTGCGGAGTTGATCCACCGCCTCATCTCGGGTTTTAGCGCTCAGCTCGCCCTTCTTGACGGCACCTGATCTGGTTCGCCCGACATACGCAAAGGTAGCCATACGCAACACTCACCCTTCGATGTGGCCATCGCCCTGGCCGGTTGTAGACTGCAAGGAATACCTACCAGGCGAGTCTACTGGCCACCCCCAGACCTGTCAAACAAATGCACAATCTCCGCGCAGGCGATGAGACACGCGGGCTCACGCGATACAGAGCCTTAACCCGCATGATTCATGAACACTTCTGCTGCAAGCGCGGATCCGCGGCTCTTGCGCGTGAAGCGTCTCCGATGCGTGAAACGTCGTTCGTGAAGCGTATTTCGTTCCGGAGTCGGACGCTTCATGTTTCGCGCCTGCTTCCAGCGCTTCACGCTTCACGAGATACGCTTCACTCTCTGCTGCGCTTCACGAGGAACGAACTTTCGGGCGATTGCGCGACGAACCGTCATGAATAATGCGGGTTAGCTGCTGATCGCACTCGTGTGCCGATAGCCTCGGTAGAGATAATGCAACCCGGACAATAGCGTGAAGGAGACCATGCCGAACAAGAGCGGCAGGATGACGGTGAGATCGATGTGACGGGAACTCAGGAATATCGCCAACACGACATAGGACAGCTGGAGAAACGTGGTGCCCTTGCCCAAGAAAGTGGGGGTAAGATCCACGCGAAACTCTGCGAAGTGCGCCACCGCCGTTCCCAGCAGCAATATCAAGTCTCGGCTGACTACGAGGATGGTGACCCACGACGGAATCACATGAATCATCGAGAGCGTGATGAACCCGGAGGTGAGGAGCAGCTTATCGGCCAGAGGGTCCAACACGGCCCCGAGCCGGGTATGCTGATTCGTCACACGGGCGATCAGCCCATCGAGCGCATCAGTGAGTCCGGCCACGAGAAGAACGATGAGCGCTTGATTAAATTTGCCGTAGACCAGTAACCCTATGTAGCAGGGAATCAGGAGAATACGGAGGATGGTCAAGCTGTTGGGGATATTCATATCTTCCGGAACACAGCGGCCTACCACAGCGGGGGGAAATGATAGGAGGGCGTTAAGAGGTTGTCAACGGCTTGCAGTCGGCACGGCCCCTCCCTATAATCGGGGCCTTGGGCCATTCCATTTGACTGTCATGGAGGTCGTAATGAGTTCGCTTCCGCTGCTCTTCAAAAAAGAAGGACTGATTGAAAAGCACCAGGTTGAAGGAGTCGACCCGAGCGATCGATATTTCAATCGCGCAGTCCTCGTCAATCGAACCGCCTCAGGCTACGCCGCCAAGGTCATGTATGAAGCCCTGACTGTCGAAGGGCACTCGCATCCGACCATAGCCGCTGCGGTACAAGAACTCATCGAAGCGATGCAGGGATTCGGCTTCAGCAGAATGAGAACCCGCGCCAATTTCAAAGGCACGAAGTATCTCGCCGAAAAAGAAACCTGGATCGATTATCCGGACCCAACGTAGCCCCGACTATCTCGTAGACACACACTCCCGATATACCAGGTCGTGAATACACGGGCGGAAGACCTTAATCTTCTCGTTCCTCCGGCTCGGATGTACCCGGTTGGATAACAGCACCACCTCCAATTCGCACAGCGGATCAATCCACAGCGATGTCCCAGTGTAGCCGAGATGCCCGAACGACCGCTCGGAAAAACGGGACCCCGATGAGGACGGCGCCGACGGAGTGTCCCATCCCAACGCCCAACTCGATCGAGCGGCAGATTCTTGGCGGGTCGTAAACTGCCTGACAAGTTCCCCCTCCAGGATCGACTCTCTTCCATGATAGCCGCGGAGCCAGGCTCCGGAGACAGCCAGCACCGATTCGGCAGTCCCGAATAACCCTGCATGGCCCGCGACGCCACCCATCGCCGCGGCATTCTCGTCGTGCACCTCCCCACATAAAAATCGATTGCGCCGTTCGTCCTGTTCGGTCGGAGCTATGCGTGATGCATCAACGGTTGGGCGTGCAACACCTAGTTGCGCTCGCCCTGCCGTAGGGCAAAACATCAGTGGGTCGGCCCGTAGCGGTCGGATGATGGCTTCTTCGCACCAGAGATCCAGCGCCATTCCACTGAGACGCTCCACCAGAAATCCTAGCAACATGAATCCAAGGTCGCTGTAGACGCTTCGCTCTCCGCGTGCATAGAGTAATGGTTCGTCGCGAATCATCTTCAATACATGTTGTTTGACGGGCTGATTCCCGCCAGAGAGCCCCGGGTCAATACCTCGTGCGTCAAGCCGCTCGTAGAACGGTTGCCATCCGCGCAGGCCCGAGCGATGGGTCAAGAGATCTCTCACCGTTGCCTGCCCGATCGGCGTCCCTTCAAGTTCGGCTAATACCTGTTGCACGGGATCCTCAAGAGCCACTTTGGCGCGCTGAATCAGGAGCAATACGGATGTGACCGTTGCCAGCGGTTTCGTGAGAGAGGCAAGGTCATAGATGGTAGAGGGTTGTACGGAAAGGCCTGGGGGCTCTGACGACAGTCGTCCAGCCACAGCCACACATTGCAGCTCGCCGCGCAGGCGCACCGCCAACTGGGCACCGGGAAAAACACCGTCGTCAACGGCCGATTGCAGTGCCGCCTGAATGACGTGATGGGTAGCCATAGGCGAGACACCGGTTATTGGTGGGGGAATACGCTGCCGTGGGTGAGCGGCCTGAAGCCATCTCAGGAACGCATGAGTGGGCGAGAAGCAGCCACTGCGGACGAGTTATAACGCCGGGCTCGATTCTCCTTCGAGCTTCTCCTCCGATGCGGTCGCGGCGTCATGGAACGCTTCCTGTTCTTCCACTTCCAACATCCGCTCGAACATCCGCAACGACGCGCGCAACCGTTCAACCATCAGCAGTCGCTGTTTCTGGAGCGACGAGAGATCGCGCTGCGTATCGGTCAGCTCGACCCTGGCCTGACGGATCAACTCGCCGGCCTTCAGTTCAGCCTCCTTGATGACGAGATCCGCCTCCCGCTGAGCATTCCGTTTCACATCCTCTGCCAGCGATTGAGCAGACAGGAGGGTGCTCGACAATGTCGCTTCCGTCCGCTTCAGTTCAGCGAGCTGCTGTTCCAGCACGATGATCTTTTCTCGCTGAATCGCATGGTCTCGATTCAACGATTCGACCGTCTCTGCCAGTTCTTCAAGGAAGCGATTGACCTCTTCCTTGTCGTACCCGCGAAAGCCGACCTTGAACACCATTTGCTCGATATCGAGCGGAGTAATTTTCATGGCGCGCCCCCAATACTCTGTCCGTCCATGACTATTGCCATCTGAAACAGCGACGGTACGATGGCCCTCTGAAGAAATATCAGAATTAATATGAGAACAAAAGCAGAAAGATCAAATCCGAAACGCGTACCGACTATTCGCCGAATTGGAGCCAACGCCGGCTCAGTCAGCTTTTCCAGAAACTGAACGATAGGGTTCCACGGGTCAGGACTGACCCATGAGATGAGCGCGCGAGCCACGACAACATAGATGTAGATTTCTAAAACATAATGGATGACCGTTGCCAATGCGCTCAGCACATTGCCTGCGACAAACATCAGCGTCCCAACTCCTTCGATCGTGTGGTGGCCGCTTCGACCGCCGCCATCAGCGCGGCACGGAATCCCCCCTGTTCGAGCTGATGAAGCCCGGCGATGGTCGTGCCTCCGGGAGAGGCCACCCGATCTTTCAATTGAGCGGGGTGCACCCCTGATTCCAGCACCAAGCGAGCCGCGCCGAGCACCGTCTGGGCGGCAAGGAGTTCGGCGGTCTGCCGCGGCAAGCCCATCATCACCCCCCCATCCGCCAGCGCTTCAATGGCCTGAAATACATAGGCCGGCCCACTGCCGCTCAGTCCGGTCACGGCATCCATCAATCGTTCCTCAACCAGCACCACCAGGCCGACCACTTCGAATACCGTTCGAGCCAGGCGACTGTCATCTTCAGATACCCCGCTGCCCAGGGCTAAAGCCGTCATACCCTCCCGGACCAATGCCGGAGTGTTCGGCATCGCACGAACGACCCGCATCGCCCCGGCCATCTGTTCCGCGATTGTCCGAATCGTGACCCCTGCCACAATAGAAATCACAAGGGCATGGGCCAGGATCGGGCCAAGCTCACTGAGCACAGCAGGAAGCGTCTGAGGCTTCACCGCCAAGACGACCACATCCGCCCAGGCGACCGCCTCACGGTTGGCAGGACCAACCCGAATGCCGAACTGACTTTTTAAGCGATCCCGGCGCTCGGCAACGGGATCCGTCGCCCATATCGACTCAGCAGAACACACCTGCCCTGCGAGGAGACCGCCGATCATGGCCTCAGCCATCTGGCCACCCCCGATGAACGTGATCTTGCTCGCGATCGTTGGACTAGGCACACCGCGCTCCAACAATAGCCGTGCCGACTCGCACCATCGTGGCCCCCTCTTCGACCGCCAGGTGATAATCGTTCGACATACCCATCGAGAGTTCCTTCAAAGAGATGGCACTGATCGGTTGGCGTGAGAGGCGCAGCGCCAACTTACGCAGACGACGGAAGTAGGGACGAGCCTGTTCCCGACCGCTGGTCGGAGGAGAAATCGCCATGAGCCCCTTCACCTCCACATGGGACAAAGCCTCCAAGCTCGGCATCCCTCCATCACGCGCATCCGGAAGAAACATGGCCTTCGTCGCCTCCCCTTCGAGATTCACTTCTAACAGGATGCTGAAAAAGTCCGCCAGCGTTATTGGAAGGTTACGGCTTAGGTTGAGGCTGAGAACAAAAAGTCTGGACTTTCCTCAACCTTAACCTCGACCTCAGCCTGTTTCGCTCGCTGCGGCCTTGATTGTACCGAAACCGCCTGACAAATGTCAGCGCATACAGCCAGGCCAGCTGCTACCGGCTGGAGACAAGGGTAATCCCACTGACCATCGTCCCGTTCACGCGGCCTTCCCGTCGATATGAATAAAAGAGCTGATCATGGCAGATCGTGCAGAGATTCACCGCCGAAACAGAGGGTGCAGACACACCCTGCTCCTCCACTTGCCGACGTATCAAGGCCTTGAGATCCAGTCGAGCCTTGTGCCCTCGATAGTCCCGCACAACCGACTGCCAATCGGGCAAGCCCACTCGAAGGCGGTCGAGCACCGGGTCGTCCACTTCATAGCAGCAGGGACCGGCCGAGGGTCCAATACTGACCCGCAGATCCGACCGCGTCGATCCGAATCTGGTCGCCAGCAGCGTGATGGTCTTCGGAACAATCCCGGCGACAGCGCCCCGCCAACCGGCATGAATCGCCGCCACGACATGCCGACGTGGGTCATGCACGAGCACGGGGACACAATCCGCCGTGCGCACCGCCACCGTCACGCCGGGTTGATCGGTCACCAGCGCGTCCCACCCGCCGGGAAACTGATCCGACTCGGTGAGTGGACGATCCACCACCAAGGCATCGGTCCCATGCACTTGCTTGACGGACAGCAGCCAACCACGCCCCTGCGCCCCCGACTGACGAGCGGGCACTCCTACATCGAGTGCCAGCGAGTCTGCATGACGGCGCGTGCCGAAGAAATGTCGGACGCCGTCGCGCGTGGACGCGAAGGCAGGAACCGTGATGACCGTTGCACTCATGGCCATACTCCGCTACGACGACTCACCCCCACCGACCTGTCCGCTCAGTCGACCTGCTTGCGCAGGAACGTGGGCACGTCCCACTCATCATCAGCAGTGACCGCCGCAACTCGTTCCATCGACTCTTTTCCCTCTCCCATACGCCGCAAGAAGGTCGGACGGTCGAGATCTTTGAAGGGCCGCTCCGCATACGATCGTTCTCCCATCGTCTGGCCGGCACCGGTCATCGTCTGTTGCCCGGTGCGGGAAGTCCGAGCCGCAGCCACGGGAACCGGAGCAGGCTGCTCCTCCCGTTCAAATCCGGTGGCAATCACCGTCACGACCAGGTCGTCGCCCATATCGGGGTTGATCACCTGTCCGACAATGATATTGGCTTCAGGATCGGCTGTCTGCTGGACAATCGTGGCCGCTTCCTCGATCTCGTGCAGCGACATGTTGGGTCCGCCGGTAATATTCAACAACACACCGCGCGCGCCCTCGACACTGCCTTCCTCCAACAACGGACTGCAAATTGCCTTCTGCGCCGCTTCGATCGCCCGATTCGGTCCGCGCGCCGCGCCCATCCCCATCACGGCGCGACCCGTATGCGACATCACGGTGCGGACATCGGCAAAGTCCACGTTCACATGGCCGGTGGTCGTGATCACATCCGCAATCCCTTGAATGGCCTGCCGGAGGACGTCATCGGCCACCTTGAAGGCTTCGAGCAGCGGCGTCGCTTTGTCGACGATGCCGAGCAATCGCTGATTCGGGATCACGAGCAAGGTATCCACATGGCGACGGAGATCGCGAATCCCTTCATCCGCATGAGTCATCCGGCGATGGCCTTCGAAAGAAAAAGGCTTCGTCACGACCCCGACCGTCAAGATCCCGAGTTCCCGCGCGATGCTCGCCACGATCGGCGCCGCACCGGTCCCGGTTCCACCCCCCATTCCCGCAGTCACGAACACCATGTCGGCGCCCTCAAGACACTCCCGAATCTGATCTTTGCTTTCTAACGCCGAGTCTTTTCCGACTTCCGGCTTCGCCCCGGCGCCGAGTCCCCTGGTCCGCTCAGGACCCAGTTGCACCTTATACGACGCCCGCGACCGATCCAACGCCTGCAGATCGGTATTCGCCGCGATGAAATCGACCCGCGCCAATCCGAACGTGATCATGGTGTTAATGGCGTTGCACCCGGCGCCACCGACACCGATCACTTTGATCCGAACGGGGGACACGACATCCTCTTCAAATGAAAACATCAGGACACCTCCCTTGATAGAATCCGCGTAACGGCCGTCCGCCTCGCGCAACGGTTAAAAGAACTCGAACATCCAGGACTTCATACGATCGAATACCTTATTCAACGGCCGTCCGCTGCGCAGACCAGCCAGGGCCATCTTCTCAGCATGGTGCCGGGCATGGAGCAGCAGGCCGACACCCGTGGCATGCATGGGATGACTGACGATGTCGCGAAGCCCTCCGATCCCACTGGGCGCGCCGCGGCGAGCTGGAAGATTCAAGACCTGCTCTGCCGCATCAGGCATCCCTTCCAACAACGACGTTCCACCGGTAATCACCACCCCTGCCCCCAGCATGCCCTCGTAGCCGGCGCGCGCGATTTCCCGACGAACCAACTCGAATATTTCCTCGACCCGCGGCTCAAGAATCTCGGCAATGTCACGGCGCGAAAACGTCCGTGCGGGACGGTCCCCGACCGACGGGACCTCCACCGTTTCGTGGCCCTGCACCAATCCTGTGCGGGCGATCCCGCGCTGCAGCTTGATCTTCTCGGCTTCGGTCTGAGAGGTCAGCAACCCGATGGCGAGATCCTTCGTCAGGTTCTGCCCGCCGATCGGCAAGACCGCGGAGTGCCTGATGCTCCCATCAAGGAAAATCGCGAGGTCGGTCGTCCCGCCACCGAGATCGACCATGACGACCCCCAGGTCGCGCTCTTCCTGGCTGAGGACGGCCTCACTGGAAGCCAAGGGCTGCAGCACGATATCCACGACATCGAGCCCCGCGCGATTCACACACTTGATGATGTTCTGCGCTGAGGTCACGGCGCCGGTAATCACATGCACGTTGACTTCGAGACGGTTTCCGGACAGACCCAACGGCTCCCGAACCCCCTCTTGCCCGTCCACCATGAATTCGCGAGGCAGCACATGAAGAATCCGTCGTTCATGGGGGAGGACCGCCAGAGTCCGCGCGCTCTCGATCGCACGCTGGATGTCTTCCCGCGTGACTTCGGCCTTCTTGAGCGCCACGACCCCCTTGCAGTTCTCCGCGGAGATGTGGCTGCCGGCGATGCCGGTATAGACGGAATTGATCTGGACCGCCGCCATCAGCTCGGCTTCCTCGACCGCCTTCTTGATCGATTCCACCGTACTCTCGATATCGACCACGACGCCTTTGCGGAGCCCTCGAGACGGGCTGGATCCGACCCCGATGATGTTGAGCGCCCCCTCATCGGTGATTTCCGAAACTATGGCGCAGACCTTCGTGGTCCCGATGTCCAACCCCACAAGAATCTGATCACGCTTCGGCACAGCCCTCACACCCTTTCCCGCACAATGACACGGTTGTCGTAGCGCAGATCAATCTCGGTTACCTCGCGCTTCCGACCATCGAATGAGGCAGTTTTGAATGACGGTTTCACTTTCTGGAACCGCTCCCACTGATCAACCAGGGAATCGTCACCAAACTGGAATCGCACCCCATTGGCTGTTGCCACCACATTCAAAGGATTCGCGAGATCGACTTCAACCCGCCCGTCGAACGTATTGGCGATGAGCTTGGCCAACACGACCCCGGACTGAACCGCGTTGCGGACACGTGCCTCGCCGCGCTGAAGGGACTGAGGCTCCAGCCCGGTCAACAATGGCAGCGTCTGGTCATCCTGCCTGCCCAACTTGGCAAGTAGGTATCCGCTCTCATCGCTCAACCAATGGTCCGCGCCCGTCTGAATAATGGCAGCCGGCGTGCGTTCCAATACGGTGACATGCAGCAGATGCGGTGGCCTGCGTTCGACCGTCGCCTCCTTGATCCAGGCATGCGTCCGCACTCGCTCGGCAAGAAACGATGTGCTGACTTGATGGAGCCCCGTGCCGGGCTTCAAGACGAGCAACTCCAACACTTCCGGTTTCGTCACGTGGTGAATACCCTCAACCTCTACGTCGCGGATTTCCAGCCAGCCCTGAAGAACCGGCCCCATCTCTCGCGTGACCAGGGTCAGCCCCCACGCCAACGCCGCAAGACCGACGATCCATTGCCCCACGCGCAGCGCACGTCGTCCCCGCGAGAAGAGTCTCTCTCGACGCGCCTGTTGCTGCTGATCTGCGACCTGACTGGCACGCGCGCCCTTCCATTGGTTCAGCCGAGGGCCGATTGCACTCACCGCTCGCTTCCGCACAAACATCTTCATGGTATGCTCCCTTCCCTTGACGGACGGTCGAGGCGGGCTGCGCGAACGAGTGCGGACTCGAGAATCCGTTCAGTCAGCTCGTCATAGTCAATCTCGGCCCGCGCCGCCGCCATCGGCAGCAAACTCGTTTCGGTCATGCCCGGCACCGTATTAATCTCCAACACAACAGGACGGCCACGCGGGGTGATACGGAAATCGACCCGGGCCGCACCTTCACAGCCCAGCACCTCATAGGTGCGCAGCGCCAACGTCCGAATCTGCAGGGTCACCGCCGCGGTCAAGGGCGCAGGACAGAGATACTGCGTTGTCCCCTTTTCATACTTCGCCGCAAAATCGTAAAAGCCGCCCGGCGCAACAATTTCCACGGCAGGGAGCGCCAATGGAGAAGAATGGTGCCTCGCAATGATCGACACCGTGACCTCATGCCCCGGAATGTAGGCCTCCACCATCGCATCCACGTCGTAGCGATGGGCCAAGGCCAGGGCGCCACGCCATTGCGCCGGCTTCCGCACGATGGTGACGCCGATCGTGGATCCTTGCGACGCAGGCTTCACCACGACGGGCCAGCGCAATTTCGCCGCCCGCATCACGGTGGCGCATGAGACCTTCTCCCCGCGCTTCACGACCGTGCCGGCCGGCACAGGAATGCGCGCTGAGACCAAGAGCGTTTTCGTGGTGACTTTATGCATGCCGATCGCACTGGCTTGGATGCCGGATCCGGTATAGGGAATTCCCAGGGTTTCCAGGAATCCTTGAATCGCGCCATCTTCACCACCTGGTCCGTGCAACGCGAGAAACACCAGGTCGATCTTCTGGTCGTGCAAATCCTGAGAAAGCGTCGGCCCGACATCGATGGCCACTGCGTTGTAGCCACGACGGACCAGCGACCGATGCACCGCGGCGCCCGTCCGGAGCGACACAGCGCGCTCGGCCGATCGCCCACCCATCAGCACCCCGATACGGGCACGGGTCAGAAGGGGTCGCTCTGTCGGACGAGGCTCGCTCATACCGCTACGTCTCTCCTACGATTTTGAGTTCAAGATCCAACCGCACACCCGCCCGACGGCGAATCGCGCTGCGGACCTTCCCGATCAGCGCCAGCACGTCCGCGGCGCGCGCCTGCCCCCGGTTCACCATAAAGTTGGCATGCTTCATCGATACTTCCGCATCGCCGACGCGGGCACCCTTGAGGCCGGCCGCCTCGATCAATCGGCCTGCGGAATCGCTCGGAGGGTTCTTGAACACACAACCCGCGCTCGGCATCGCGAGCGGCTGCGTGTCCCGCCGATAGTGGAGGTAGTCCTTGACCACTCGCTCAATCTCCGATCGGACCCCTTGCTTCAACTGAACCCACACCCCCACGACGATGCCGCGTGGCAGCAGGGCCCGGCGATACTCGAACCTCACCTGGGCTGCCTCCAGGTCCACGACCTGGCCTTGCATATTCACCATGCGAACGGCCTTAATCGAATCCTTCATTTCCCCGAGCTTCGTGCCGGCGTTCATCACCACACAGCCGGCCACAGTCCCGGGAATTCCCGCCGCCCATTCCAATCCCGCAAGGGAGTGGCGGATGGCGTACCCGATCAACGTCGGCATCCCGACTCCCCCTTCGGCATAGAGGACGGACCCCGGTTCTTCCTTGATCCCCCGCAACCGCACCAGACTGACCACGATGCCGCGGATTCCCCCATCCCGGATGAGCAGATTCGTCCCACCCAGGACGAACAACGGAATCTTACGTGCGCGCGCCTGCTGGACCACCAGACAGACATCCTCAATATCAGCCGGCTCAACCACGACATCCGCCGGCCCTCCGATCTTGAACGAGGTGTACGCTCGCAACGGAGCCTGGAAGGATACGGATCCCCGGAGACCTGCCACCGCAGCCCGCACATCTGCCTGCGTAAATCGCGCATGCACTCTCGCCGCTGTCGTGACACGCCGGCCTCCTTGCTTCATGGCATCATGCGGTGGGGGTCAATCGGGCCAAGAGTCCAAGCCCCGTCTTCCAAATATCCCCCGCCCCTAATGTGATGACGAGATCACCCGATTTCAGATGGGGCAGCACCTCATCCACCAACCTATCTTTTTGTTCCACAAAGGTCACAGACGGATGGCCGGCCGCACGAACAATGTCGGCCAACTTGGCTCCGGACACCCCGGGAATCGGCTGCTCGCCTGCCGCGTAGATTTCCGTCAAGAACAATACGTCTGATTGCTCGAACGCCTTCGCAAAATCCTCCAACACATCTCGCGTCCTGGTATAGCGATGCGGCTGAAACAGCACCACCAACCGCCGGTCCCCCCAGCCTTGCTTCGCCGCGGCCAGGGTCGCCTTGATCTCAGTCGGATGATGCCCGTAATCGTCCACGACCATGATCCCATGGGCTTCCCCTCGCAGATGAAAACGACGCTCGACCCCGGTATAGGCCGCCAGCGCTTTCCTGATGAGGTCCACCGGCACATCCAATTCGATGCCGATCGCAATCGCCACGAGCGCGTTGGAGACATTGTGCCGGCCAGGCACCGCCAGGCGGAACGGGCCCAAATTGCGCCCACGGAACTGCGCCCGAAACTCGGCGCCCCATTGGTTCAAGCTGATCTCTGTCGCAAAGAAGTCCGGCATGACACCCTCGCGCTCACGGAGCCCGTAGGTCTGATAGCGTTTCACGATGCTCGGGAAGAGCGCCCTGAGCCGATCATCGTCGGCACACAACACGGCCAATCCATAGAACGGCACCTTATTGATAAACTCGAGGAAGCACTCGTTGATGCGCTCCATGCTGCCGTAGTGATCGAGATGTTCCCGGTCGAGATTCGTGACCGCGGCGATGGTCGGAGACAGACGGAGAAACGACCCGTCGCTCTCATCGGCTTCCGCCACGAGGAGATCGCCTCGACCGAGGCGGGCATGACTCCCCAGCGCATTCACTTTGCCCCCGATCACCATCGTGGGATCCAACCCCCCCTGCGCCAGCACATTGGCCACCATCGACGTCGTCGTGGTTTTTCCATGAGCGCCGGCAATGGCGACCCCGAATTTCAGCCGCATCAGCTCCGCGAGCATCTCGGCCCGAGGAATCACGGGAATCTGCTTGGCCTTGGCCGCCACGACCTCGGGATTCTGTGCCGACACGGCGGAAGAGATGACGACCACTTGGGCCTCCCCCACATTCGATTCCTGATGGCCGACAAAGATGCGTCCGCCGAGTTCTTCCAATCTCCGCGTCGTCTCGGAGGCCTGCAAGTCCGAGCCCGTCACTTTGTACCCCAGCGTCAACAGCACCTCGGCGATGCCGCTCATCCCTGATCCTCCGATTCCGACTAAGTGAATCTGTTGCGTCTTGCGAAACACTGGCGCGCGCCTTACTCCACCGACCGGTGGATATAGATGTGATCCCTGTCCCCGTTGCCCAATACCATTAGACTCCTGCCGCTCCGACAGACTGGTTGATATCATGATGGCCCTCCATGAGTGCGTAGCATTCGCGGACGATCACCTCGGCTGCATCGATTCGCCTCATCGATAAACTGGCCTCGCCCATCACCCGCAATCGCTCCGGATCCCTGAGAATGGTCGCCACCGTGCGAACCAACAGGGGTCCCGTGAGCGCAGATTGCGGGAGCACCACAGCGGCCCCGGCTGCTTCCATCACCTTGGCATTCCGCGTCTGGTGGTCGTAGATGGCAGACGGCAGCGGAATGAGGATGGCCGGCTTTCCGCACGCCGTGAGCTCCGCCACCGTCATAGCGCCGGCTCTCGCCACGACCAGATCCGCCTCCCGTAATGCCGCAGGCATGTCATAGAGAAACGGCGTAACGTGTGACTCGATGCCGGCACGACGATAGGCCTCGGCCACCCGCGCATGGTCGGACTCGCCGGTCTGATGGGTCACGGTGAGATGTGGCAGTAGCGTCATCAGTTCGGACAATCCTTCCATCACCGCTGCATTCATCGCCTTCGCCCCCTGGCTCCCGCCGAAAATCAATAGACGGAACGGCCCTGACTTCTCCCGGCTCTGTTGAATACCCTCCAGGAACGCCTTGCGAATCGGGGTCCCCACCACGCGCACCTTGGAACGATTGAACGAGTCAGCCGCCGACTCAAATGCGAGAAAGACGCGCTGAGCGAACGGCCCCACCGCCTTGTTGGCCATGCCGGGATTCGCATTTGGTTCAAGAATCACGCGCGTCACCCCGGTCAATGCTGCAGCAAGAACCATCATAGGACTCGTATACCCGCCGACCCCGATCACCAGATCCGCCCGTCTCGTTCGCAGGATCCGCAGGCACTGCCACACACTGACCGGCATGGCGCACAAGCCTGTCACCGCCCCGAACAGCCCCTTGCCCATCACCGGCTTGGCACTGATCAAGGCCAGGTCGAATCTCTCGTGGGCGAGCACGTTCGATTCAAGTCCACGCGCCGTCCCCACGAAGAGCACCTTGGTCGCGGGATCGCGCCGGAGAAACTCTCGCGCCAACGCCACGGCCGGATACAGATGGCCACCGGTTCCTCCTGCTGCCATGACGATCGTCATTCGTGATCCGACCCACCACGTCCACCTCGAGACCCGCCGGCATGCCGGTCGCGAGAAATACTGAGCAAGATCCCCACGCCGATCAGACTGACCACCAGCGACGACCCTCCGTAGCTGACGAACGGCAAGGTGAGCCCTTTCGTCGGCAAGAGCCCGGTCACCACCGCCGCATTCACCAACGCCTGGCCACCGATCAACAAGGTAATGCCCATGCCCAGATAGCGGCCGAACGGCACCCGCGCGCGCGCGGCGATCTGAAACCCCCGCCACACAAAAAATACAAATAACATGATGACCGTGGCGGTGCCGATGAGCCCCAGTTCTTCGCCGACCAGCGCCAGGACAAAATCTGTATGCGCCTCCGGGAGGAAGTAGAGCTTCTGTTTGCCCTCGCCCAATCCCACCCCGAACGGACCGCCGCTGCCGAAGGCCAAGAAGGATTGCGTGATTTGGAACCCGGCATCCGACGCATCCTTCCATGGAGCAAGAAACGTCATGAGCCGTTGGCGTCGATAACTGGAACCAAGGACCAGCACCAGCGCGACCGGAATCGCGCAGAGGCCTAAGGCCAAGAGGTGGGAGAGGCGCGCCCCGGCGAGAAAACACATCCCGACCGTCACCAGTCCGAGCACCACGACCGTCCCAAGATCCGGCTCCAGCAGCACCAGTCCGCTCAGCAGTCCGATCACGATCAGGGCCGGCAGCAGACCATCGCGCAACGACGTGATCTTGTCCCCTTTTTTGGTCAGATACGCCGCCATATAGATGACCGCCACGAGCTTGACCATTTCCGCCGGCTGCACCGAGATGGGCCCCCACCGCAACCATCGCCGCGCCCCCTTGACCGCCACACCGAGCGACGGCACCAGCACCATGACGAGCAGCAGCAACATGCAGAGCAACATCGGAATAGAGAGCTTCTTCCAGAGCGTGTAATCGATCCGCGACATGAGATGCATCAACAGAAAGCCGAACGCGAGCCACGCGACCTGCCGCTTCAGAAAAAACCCGGGATCCTGAAACCGGTTGCCCGCCACGATGGCGCTCGCGCTGAACACCATGACGAGTCCCACCAACGCCAGGATCATGGTGACCGCCAGGAGCGTGTGGTCCGCCGCCACCCGTTGCTTGCCCGCTCGTTGGCTGGTCTGGGACCATGGGAGCGCCAGAGTCCCCGCTGATCGATGCGCCATTGCTCAGAACCGCCCCTCCCTCGCCTTGCACGTCACGCCGGTAAGGCATGAACCAATGCCTTGAATTGACGACCACGGTCTTGATAGTCCGCAAACATGTCGAAGCTGGCGCAGGCCGGGGACAACAACACGACATCACCCGGCAAAGCCCCCTGCGCCGCGAGATCCACCGCCTCCCGCAAGGTGGCCGCCTCGGTCATCGTGGCGACCGCCTCCCACGCCCGTCGCAACAGCGGCGCCGCTTCTCCGATCAGAATCACGCGCGTGACCCGCCGGCCGACCGCCTGGGCGAGCCGCAAAAAGTCGCCACCCTTATCCCGTCCGCCGGCAATGAGCCAAATCGGTTGCTCGATACTCTCCAGCGCTTTGAGCGTGGCATCGACATTCGTCCCCTTCGAATCGTTTACAAACCGGACCCCTCGACGCTCGCGGACGATCTCAAGGGCATGTTCAAGCCCGGGAAACGTTGCAAGGACGCGGCGGATCGCGTCGAGCGGACAGCCGCACAGCAGGGCATAGGTCGCGGCCGCCATCACGTTCTCCACGTTGTGGTTGCCGATGATGCGGATCTCGCTTCGACGACAAATCTCCTGCCGTACACCGGTGACCGTCGTCACGATCCGGTCGCCTTCGAGGTAAGTTCCCCCAGACAAATCGGCACCGATGGTCGACC
>Ga0315278_10000983_pt1 | contig 24651 bp, 21 predicted proteins | sample YL17G06_0_MG_FD_203880 | JGI IMG/M metagenome (GOLD analysis project Ga0315278, IMG submission 203880) | Sediment microbial communities from Yellowstone Lake, YNP, Wyoming, USA - YL17G06_0 | ecosystem: Environmental > Aquatic > Freshwater > Lake > Sediment | place: USA: Wyoming | collected... | reverse complement strand
ACTCCAATTTTTCTCACTTGTACTGTTAATCTCTGCTTTAAGCTGTTTCTTGATCATTCTGAACTCCTTAAAATTTTAATTGAAATAAACTTAACTCCTTGTCTAAATTTAAGGGTCCATTATAGAATTATGAATATGCCCGCAAAAAAGGAAATCAAACTCCTTGGATAACCATCTTTCGGCATCCCCCTGATCATATTCGGTAAGACAGTCCAGGGGGTGATGATAAAGAGCGATTTTGATATCGCAGTTTTTTATATCGGTTAATGCCGCGTCTATCTGTCTCTCTCCAATTAATAATTTGCCCCTGTCCCCATCATCAGGTGCGCCGGTGGCTCTCCAACAGGTATTTAAACAGGCAATGCCAATTTTTACATTTTTCTTTTGTATGGAGTAAGTTGTGAATAGTTTGTTGGAGGTGACTGCATAGGGGGTCTTGAACCTGGTTTTGAAGCCATTAAAATTTTCCAATCTTTCGATGTGCTTAAAGCCTTCGTCAATTTGTCTGTCTAAAAATTCATTCACGGACTCCCTGTCTTTAAGTTTTGATTTCAACCCTTCTTCAATGATTTCATCGATTTTACTCATCTGTATATCGTGATTGCCTGGAGTAATGAAAAAGTCACTTATATTCAGCCTTGTTTTCTCCAGTAAAGGTTTTATAAACGTTTGAAAGGCCTTTTCAAACTCATCTTTCTTGTCGCCCGCTTTTACCAGATCACCGGAAAACAGGATAAAATCGATTCCTTTGAAATTATCCAGGTCTTTCCATAAGGCATTCAGGATTATCTGTGTATCTTTTGGCTTTGAACTGTCATAGTGCAAATCCGATAAATGAAGTATCTTTATTTCAGTCATATCTAATGCGGTTCTTGTCATATTTCACCTCCTGTTTTACCTCAAGCAGGGAGAAGGGCGAGACCATTTCTGAAAACTGATCTCGCATGCTTCTTAATCCTTCTCCCATTGTTAATCTTTCCCTCCATTAATATAAATACTAATCATCGCCTCTACCTTTTCTTCTACTCCGACTTCTCTGGCTTTAACCAGCAGGATTGCCGCCAATTTTTCCACCACCTCTTTCTCCGTTTCACCGGCAAAATTCTTAAGGATTTTGGCTAGCCGTATCACTTCCGCCGGACTCATAACCGTATGGTCATCGATCATTTCAGCGGTCTGCTTTAAATCGGGTTTCCGCTTAAAAAAACGTTGCCCCGAACGTTTGGCTTCAGCAAGCTTATAATGAGCTTTCAATACCGGATGCCCGGCAGCGATACGAATAGCGTCAAAACCTTGTTCCAGGTGGTCGCCGCCAATGGACAGCGCTAAAAACGCCTCAGGCGTGGAAAATATCTTAAGCGCCGCCCTGGCTTGCTCATCATCTTTGGGCGGCGTTACCATGATGCTTGTACCTCCGGAAACCCTTACCATGACGCCTTCAATATGCCAATTCAATTCGATAACGATGCGGTAATACCCGGAAGTTAAAAACAACGGCCCCTGGGTTCCCCACAATAATGTCACCGAATGACTGATGCTCTTCCCGGGTTCCAATTCCTGGGGCATGATTTCCCCGGTATGACGCATAATGGTGGCAAAATCCCTGGTTGTTCCCAACGGATCGATGACCCTGCCGGAAATCTGGCCGGTTTTCATACTTAGTTTTCCGGGTACTATTTTCGTTTCCTTTTTGGAACGGTTGATCAATGAAAAATTCACCCGCACCGGCGCGCCGAAAGGAACCACATCATGCAGCGGCGAAACCTTTAACTCCAGGTTGTCGGCCTCGATCATCCCGTCCCGTGCATTAACCGGGAGCCGGTCGTATGGGGTCCCAAACGACACCCCGCCGGGGCGAATGGCAATGTCCGGAAGATGCCCGATTAAATGAATATCGCGGGGCGAAAAAGACCATTCGATATTGTCCGGGAACTGCATTGGCGCGGCGGCATTGTGCGCGATTTGAATGGTTTTCTGCATGATGTAATTTTCATAGGGGTTATCCGGGTGATACAACATCAGCGCATGCCCGATTTCATGAATGGCGGTGCGGAAATAAGGGTTTATGATCTGGCCGAAACGCGCATTTTTACATTTCCCCCAGCAGTCGTCTCCGGGGATAATCACATGTGAAGCAATGGCCGCCCCCTCCCTGGGTATGTCGTCGATGCCGCTAATGGTGTTGTCATACATCATGCCGAAAACGTCATCATCCAGCTTGTGTACTGCCAGTAAATGGTAGCGCCACTGGTTATCCAGATCGGCGGACTTGCGGTAATCCAGCATTGCTTTATGCAATTCCGAATTGGACCAACTGAGATCATCGGGTTCCTTGACATTTTCGTCGCTCACTTCCAGGGTAATATCCCAGCCGGCCTTGCGAAAGATCGCCTGCCAATCGTCCCCTTTTTCATTTTTCAAAGGGCATTCGGATTCGCTGGCGCGGTCGATCTCCACTACCGCCTGCCTCAGGTATGGCGAAATCCATACGGCCGCCATTTGCCCCAGGACGACGTTGGTCCGGGTGCGGATATTGCCCAACCAATAGTGTATGCCGTCAGGCGCGGTGGAAAATTTCAATTCCGCGGTTAATGCTTCCCCCATACCCCAGGCGCCCCGGGAATGATCGAAACGGAAATGCTCCATATCCAATAGGAGGGTTTGAGCGGGATTCGGGCTTTCGCTTTCTCCTTCTTGCACATCGATGATGCGCAGATAATAAGCGTACTGCTTCCGGGGAAATACGGGGATATTATTTTTCCTGTTATTATCGGATAAAGACGGGCAAAAAGTGGGGGATTTACAAATATCGGTATTATAGAGGTCGCCGCTGGCAAGAATTGTTGCCCCTGAGCGTTGAATTCGCATGGTTCCTTCATATTGATACCGGGAGGGGATATGCAGCGATGTGGGCGTCAAGCGGATATAATAACATCCTTCCTGGAACACGCCCTGCCCACCGCTGCCGTAATTGGCCGCGGCATCCCGGCGGGAATCGCCGGTTGAATAGGAATCCCTCAACGAAGAAGCACCGGGGGGAATGCCGACCGGTTCAGCAAGGGGCGGCAGCGAACTGTCCAAACACCCGGTTTTTCTCCCTCCGGTTGCCCCGGTATTGTAATTGACGCTGAACCCTTGCCGGGTATTTCCACAGCCGCCGTTTAAACATTTATCGATTGTCATTGCTTAAACCTCCTCTTTGATAAAATTCGAAATTCGAAATCCGAAATTCGAAACAAATCCCAATGACCAAAAAATAAATGACCAAAACGGTAAAAACTCTCTCTTTCCGTGTTTTTCGTGTGTTCCGTGGGCCTTTTTTTGTTTTGAATTTTGAGTTTTGAATTTTGAATTTGTTTCGAATTTCGAATTTCGTGCTTCGGATTTATTTTTCCCTTCATTCTACGCCTCTTCGAATACGTAACCTGGCCATTCATTTTCATCTCCGATAGTAACATGACCTTCGCCTGTTAAAGTTTGGAAAGGCGACCGGGCCGGGATTTTCATTTTTATCTCCCACAACGGGGGACCCGGGGGTATTCGTAATAATACCCGCTCCCCTGAATGAACAAATAAAAATTCCCCTGTGTTTGAAAACCTGAAATCCACAAAAGCCGGTAAATCCAGCACACAAAAGTTTTCCAGGTGTCCCGGCCCACGCTGCACGGAAATATGCAAATAATCGTTCTCCACCGCCGGTTTAATCCCCAGCTTAAGCGAGGAATTGCTGCTAATGATATGACCGCTCTTGTTGAGGTGATGATATACATTAATATCTCTCTTTTCCTTTATTAGCCTGTTCATCACGATTATATCCACTTCTTTCGCGGTCATTTTTTCCGCCATGTTTTCGCCTCAGGCGCCTTCTTGCTGGAGAATGATGGTTCTCGTGGCGGCCTGGTAAGCGCTTTGAACCATTTGCCGGGAATTTTCATCCAGGCCCTCTTTTTTTGTCATCAACCAATCGCTAAAGCCATCTCCGGAACCATCGCCATCCACACTTACGGGCTGTCCCGTGGGATCGGTATCCGAGAAATCCGCCTGGCTCGTTACCCTGAGTTTCCATTTAACCGGCGATCCGGGGGTTCTTATAACGGCTTTGGTCCCGCTTAATTTCAGCGGTGAAGTGGAGATGATTTTCCCTTTCCCGTCCACTTCGGAAAACTCCACGTCGTATGATAATGGTAAAATGAGTTTATATTTGTCTTTTTTACTCTCATCTACCATCAACTCCAGGATCACGGCCCCGGGGTTACTTTCGCTTTTTACTGCCTTTTTACTTTCGTCCGACATCTTATACCTCCTGTTTTTATTTTCGATCATTTCATACTCAATGATCGTGGGGGATTATATAAGAGGTATTTACGATGCGATATAACAGGTGATAAAAATTCTATAAAAATTGATAAGCGGACGAAAATTAATGCCACCAAGAGACGGCGCACCAAGTCACCAAGAATTTTTTTCTTAGCGGTCCTTCGCGTTCTTCGCGGCTAATCGATATATTCCGAAGGCAAGCGGTTAAATTTTTCCCTGAAACATTTGGTAAAATACGCGGATGACGAAAACCCCACATCCAAAGCAATTTTAGTAATATTCCCCGCCCTTTTCTCCAACAACTGCACCGCCCGCTTAAGCCGATAAGACCGTATAAACTCATTGGCCGTCTCCCCGGTTAACGCCAGGATTTTCTTATTTAAAGTCACACGGCTGATCTCCATCTTTTCACTCAAAGACTCCACGTTAAGCTCAAAATCAGACAAACATTCCTCGATGACGCCGTGTAACTTTTCAAGAAATTTCTGATCGATGGAAGAAACATCGATTTCCGCAGGTTCCAGGCGCATGCGCCGTTGAAATTTTTCCTGCAGTTGACGCCGTAAATCGATCAGGTTTTTTATCCGGCTGAGTAATATCCGGTTATTAAAAGGTTTCGTAATATAATCGTCGGCCCGCGTCTCCAACCCTTGAAGCCTACTCTCATCCGAAGCCTTGGCCGTTAAAAAAATAACCGGGATATGACTGGTCCTTAAATCGTTCTTTATCGTTCGACACAGTTCATAACCGTCCATCCCCGGCATCATGATATCGCTGATAATCAAGTCCGGCGTCAACGCCTGGGCTTTATCGATGCCCTCGCGGCCATCCCCGGCCTCCTCCACAACATAATACGACTCGATCGACTCCCGGATAAACTGCCGCATATCGGGATTGTCTTCTACCACCAGGATGGTGTTTTTGGGAGATTCCGCTGCCTCCGGCGGCCAGGAACCTTTTTGGAAAAAAGGTTCCTGGACTTCCAAAAACTTTTGGTTAGTTATAGGTTCCTGGGTATCGGTGTCCGGTACCGCCGGTTGAGCGGGCGGTTCTTCCTGGAGATGTACTTCCCCCAAAGGAAAACGAAGTATGAATTCGGTTCCGCTGTTTTCATCCTGCCGGCTGTGAACATCGATCTTCCCATGATGCAAATTTACCAACTCCCTCACCAACGCCAACCCGATCCCGGAACCTTTGTGCTTTTGCTTATTCGACTCTACCTGGTAAAATAAATCGAAAATATGGTTTAATTGGTCCTGCGGGATGCCTGTCCCGGTATCCCGCACCGATATACGAAGAAAACCCTGGGGAAAATCCTCTTCCTTCTCCGGAAGACAGCTTACAGATGCCGTAATCTCCCCACCCGCAGGCGTAAACTTGACGGCATTGGAAATCAAATTCAAAAAAATCTCTTCCATCTTCCCGGCATCAAAATAAAGAAAAACCGATTCCCGGTCGGCAAGAAACCGCAGATTCAATTCATTTTCCCGGGCTTGATGCTCAAACGTGGATAAAATACCTTTTAAAAAAGGAATCATATCTTGCGAAACCGGTTGAATTTTCATCTTGCCGCTGTCGATGCGCGAAAGGTCCAACAAATTGTTGATAAGCGTCAACAAACGGGCGGCGTTTCGATGCATCATACCCAATTTATTATTGATCTCACCACCCGTTCCCTGCGCCAGCATTTGTTCCAGGGGCCCGATAATAAGGGTCAAAGGCGTGCGGAATTCATGCGAAATACCGGCGAAAAACCGGGATTTCGCATGGTCCAGTTCCTTCAACCGCTCCGCCTGGTCCAGTAATTGGAGATTCTTGCGACTGATCTCTTTGGTCCGCTCTTTAACCTGCTGCTCCAGTCTTAGTTTTTCCTGTTCCAGTTTCTTGAACCGCCAGCGGACAGCTAAGAAAACAGCCAGGGAAAAAAACAATACATATATTAAATACGCCCACCATGTCCCATACCAGGGCGGCAGGATTTTAAATTTAAATATTGCTTCTTGCCCGGTCTTACCGTAAACGTTCAATGCCCTGACCCGCAGCGTATACTTGCCGGCATCAAGGTTGGTAAAGTCTTTATACTTCTCTTTTTTCCAGTTGGACCAATTATCGTTATATCCTTCCAGGAAATAACTGAATTGCAGCCCGGCTTCATTTTCGAAAAACGGGGCGGCAAATTCGACGCGTAAATTTCTTTCGTTAAAAGGAAAAACCACCGGGGAACTTTTACGGCCTGTTTCCACACCGGGGACCGGCGGCCGTGCGTAAATGTCATAAAACCTCGGCTCATCATTCACCAGTATCCGCCGGATAATAGTATAATACTCTCGAGTAAAATCCTTCTTTACCGCCGGGTCGAAACGAATGAGACCTTCGTTGGACGCCAACCAGGTCACATTGTCCAGCGGATCAGGGTATATACAATTGACCTGGGAACTAAGCGGGATACTGGCAAAGGGTTTATCGATTATTTCATATGTCCGCTCCGGTTTAAGAACCGCCCGGAAATTTTTCCCTTTATCATGAAACCAGATGGATTTATTCTTATCTTCCTTCAACCGGAATACATAGCTTAACCTGCCGGAAAATTCCTTTCCCAATGTCTCGTCTTTTTTAAATGCATTTTCCTTTTCATCGAAACAAAATAGGCCGCCCCCGGCGCCGAACATCACATGCCCGGCCGCCCAAAATACCTGCACTTCACCCGCCGGCAGCCCCTGGGATTCAGTGAAGGTTGTTACCCGGTAGTCCGTAACCATATCTTTCTTTAATAATTCCACTTTAAAAACACCGGAAGACCTGGCCCCCAACCATAAATTACCATCCGGGTCTTCGACCATGGTCCTGATTTCCCGGTTCACCTTTTCGAACGTGAACTCCTCTTGCCATTCATCGCTGCCTTTACCGGGATTTCGGTACAGCGCGACCAGGTTCGTATTGGTTCCCACCCATACGCGGTTGAGGTCTCCCCGGGATTGTTCTAAAACATAGGCGGGAACAGTGGTAATGGCCCGGGCATTATTATTTATAACCAGGTAAACGCCGGTCATGGTGGCGGCCAGTAGAGAATCGGTAATGGAAAGAAGCGAATAGCACCCGCTGGTCATTTGTGAAATAGGAACAAATTTACCGTTCCCGGGATCCAGGTAAAACAAACCTTGCGTCGTCCCGGCATAAAGTTTACCCGAATGTCGAACCACAGATAATACCAGGCCGGATAGACCCGAGCGGTCATCATAAATAGAAATAGGAGAGGAGTATTCGATTTTGGCTATTCCATTATTCAGGGCCGCCCATAGGTTTCCTTGCGAATCTTCATAAAGGTATTTCACGTTATTATCCAGCAGGCCCGAATCTTTCATAAACAGCGATTTTCGCTTCCCTTCCCCATCGATAATGACCATTCCACCCAGGAGGGTTGCAATCGCCATATCGCCTGGGGGATATTTCAATTTTATCCCCTGGTTTGCTTTCTTATTTTTTAAATACTCATCCACACCGGTAGGATAAGGGATCGCTGTTTTACCGTCGTAAATAAAAAAACCTTCTTCCCTGGTTCCGATAAGAAGTTTATCGCCCCGGTCGCCAAATGGAACAATCATGAAAATGGTGGGAATAGAGGCAAATCGTTCACCCCCCGGGATTAACCGAAATGAATCCCCTTCGGCCTTTAGTAGACCAACCTTATCCTGGTTGACGAAAAAAACTTCCCCGCAGAATTGGGAGTAGGATTTAAGATCGAAAGATTCTTTTCCTTGAATAGGGGCAATGGCCGTCATATGATTTTTCCGTGCGTTCCACCGGAAAACATATTTTAAAGTCCTGAAATACACCGCATCTTTTGCGGCGTAAGTTTCGAGAACTTTCCCAAAGGGCTTTTTATTAGCCCCGATATAACCGGTTAAGGATTTATAAACCTGTTTGCCGGAGGAATCCGGTTCAAGGAAGCCCAATTCATCGATTCCCCCGATGAAAATCGTCCCGGTATCGTCGATGGCAAGAGAGCGGACCGTTACATTGGGTATGTTAATGGTATCCCAGGAAACGCCGTCATATTTCAGTACGCCGCCCAGGTTGGCGACATAAATAAAACCGGTTCGGTCCTGGGTGATCCACCAATTCTGCTGTTGTAGGCTGTAATCGTTGATGGTGAAATCCCGGGAATATTTCATGCCGGGGTTCTGACAGAACAAATAACCGCCGGCAAAACTCCCTATCAGGAGCCAGGAAATAATAAACAAAAAACCATGCGTTTCTCTCATTTGAATACCCTGATTATCTTAGGGTTTATTCTAATGCAAATGGATTTTTATTTCAATAGCCGGTTCCATTGTTAGCGGGTACAAAATAGGTCAATATTTCATTGAGTAACAGGATTTTCCCGGGGGCAACCGCAATATTGTTTCCCTTGCGGATTAAAAAACCATTGCTAAGCAACAATTCCAACTCCCCCGGGTACTTTGCGAAATGGGTAACAGGTATCCCTTCCAATAAACGCAGCCCCACCACTATTCCCCGAAAATTGGCGTCACCCCGGTTTACCTCTGCCCGCGGCAGACAACCGGCATTTACTTTCTCAAAGTACTCCTCGAAGTTTGCGGTGTTTTTGTAATCCAGTCCGTTTTCATAACCGGAAGCGGAAAGCCCCACACCGATGTAATCTTTATTTTCCCAGTACTTAAGATTATGCCTGCATTGGGAACCTTTTTTACTGAAATTGGAGACTTCGTAATGGATATACCCCAGGCTGTTTAAATAGGCCGCGGTAAAAAAATAAAGGGCTTCATCCCTTAAATTTTTCTCTTCCCCTTCTTCCACCTCTTCAAGGATGTAAGCGGAAATATGCGGGATATTAATTCTTTCCAGGATGGAAAGATTATTGGCCAGCGTCTTTTTGGTTTGTGTGGGCAGGCTGATGATAAAATCGATATTTATATTGGAAAAACCGGCGTCCAGGGCATTTTCAACGGCTGCCAGCGACTGCTGCACGCTGTGGGTCCGTTTCAAATAATGCAAATCTGCCGGGACAAAAGATTGGGTACCGATACTGAGCCGGTTGATCCCCGCGTTTCTCAGGGATTTTAATTTCGCGGGGGCGACATCTTCGGGGTTCAATTCGATGGTAAATTCAAGGTTAGCGGCGACGGGAAAATATTTATAAAGACCGGCGGCGATCTTTGCAACCTGGGATTCACTCAACAGCGACGGGGAACCGCCGCCGATATAGATAGTATCGATGGCATCGACGGCATCGACAGCGCCATTGTCATTGGCCTTTATTCGGAACTCGTTTACCAGGGCGTCCGTATATTTTTCAATGGCTTCGGCGTCGTATTGGCCTTTCACGAAATGGCAGTAAAAACATTTCCGCTTGCAAAAAGGAATATGGATATATATGCCGGTATGTTTCATATTCAAAGGATCAAGGAAGAATAGTCCAGGAACAGGTGATGTAAAGCGATGGGAGAATTCCGTACCCGTTCATGTTTTGATGAGTATGAGAATTCAAAATCCTCCTCCACCTTAAAGAAACGAAGGAATTCGATTGTGGTCAATTCCCCCGAACCGTTCAATTTTGACAGGCGAAGATCGATGTCGTCCTTGATCCTGACGATATCCCCCTTTTCGACAAAGCCGATCATACCGGCAAAAGGCATTGCCCCGGCATAGGCATTTTCAACGTATCGCCTTATCCCCTGATCGATGTAGAGCTGATTTTTACCCAGGTCTTTTAACCGTTTACATTCAAAGGAGAAGTAATAATCCTCGTCGTCAAATTCCTCAGATAGTTTCCACGCCCTTCCTACAGAAATCGAATACACGGCAATATCGTTAAAGGTCTCCTTTTCTTTCTCCCGGTGGTATTCGCCGGTTTCGTATAGAAAATAAAGATGGGCAATGGCCGGGAATAATCGTTTATATTTTCTTAAATAGTCTTTAACCAGTCGATATTTCAGGTAATCCTCAGGGGTTATCCCGGTCTCTTCATGGATTTTCGATAAGCTGACGGCGTCTCCTTGCCGGAGTTTTTCCCTGTAACAAAAGATGATCAGTCTCAGCACTTCGCGGAATTGTTTTAAGCATTGCTTCTGCTCTCGTCGTTTGCTAAATAGTAGGGCGTCCAGTTCATCCATTATTTTTTTCTTTCATTTCCTTCGATTCGGCCTTATTGAGGGCATCGATGAATTCAGCCAGGTCTATATGGGCGATGGCGCGATGCCAGGATTTAAACTCATTGGGTTTAATAATATAAAAGAAATCTTCCTCGAATCCTTTGATAACCTTGTTAAGATAAAGCCTGTCCGTGAGTTTGTACAGTGAAGCCTTTTGCGCCAGGGCTTTAAAAATTATTTTCTCCGGGTTCTTCTCATCGGACCGGAGGATTTCCTTACCCCTGGACGGTTTATCGGGAACAATCTTAAACTTCACGGCAATAAAATAGTCGAGATAAAAATACTCCACCTGGAAATACTCCCCGGGGGAATTGTAGATTGAAGCGAAATGATCGTAAAAGATCTGTCCGTATTGCTTTAATTCATCATCTTCGACCTTTCGCAGCGCTATTTTATAAGCTTTACCTTCCTGGAACAAATATCTTGACACATCCAGGACATAATCGATCAAGTCTTTTTCAATGTCATCGATTTCAAATGCTTCATTTACCATTTGATTAATTTGCCGAAGTTCGTCCGGCAGAGGGATTTCTTCGGATTTCAAAATGCTGGAATAGTGCTCTTTGTAATAATGGATCAAGCGATTCACAAGTTCAATAAATTTTCCCCTATCCGATACTTCTACATAGGGGAATGAAAGATATTCGTGCTGGGCAATTTCCGGGTAAAAAATTCCCCATGCGGCTGAAGTTAAAAATTGGAAATAAGTGGATACGTCTATATTTAGAATTCCGTACAGGTATTTTAAATCATCAAGATTGTTTTTCGATGTTATTCCCAATGTTTTCTCCCTATAAACACATGGGGTGTCGACATAGGAAACCACCAATTCCGATTCATCCTTCGGGCGCGCTTTAAGCAATATTGTATTACCGCTTTTGTACAATTCCTCTCGCCTCCCACTTTTTACAAGTAAGTCGCTTTCGTCCGGTAAATGGTTCCTATCAACCACTGAATAATATTTGTTAATGGCTTCCAATTCCATTACCGGTATGCCGCCGATTTCAACGAAGGGTTTTATTTTTTCTTTTTGACTTGCGTTTAATTTCTCTTTAGCGTTCGGCGTCAGCTTCTTGATGCCATCTCCATAATAAATAACTTCGCCGTTTTCATCCAGTGAGTCTATGTATCTACTGATGGTTTTATACTTCGATTTCAACCTGGTTAAAAAGTGGAAGTCCATGAGGTTTCCGTATAAGAGAATCTTTAGAAGCCAATCATATTGAATAAGGAGTTTTTGGGCTACTGTTTTTTGGTCATATTTTTCAATTACCAGGGTATTGAAGTTTTCAAGGAAGAGGTTTGGCTTAACAGAACAATACTCAACAATGTTATCCCGGGTATCCCGGCCGGAGGCATATTTATATAAAAGAATCGCCGACGGATTTTTTGCCTCTTCAAAAATAATCCTCCTGGTGGGCGATAAATCGAAAAAATAACTGACGTAAAAATGATTTAAAAAATATTTTTTGAAATTTTTGGCCCATAAATCATAGAATGTTTTACTTGACACAATCAATCCGCATTTTAAATCATCCCCATGAAAATCTTTTGTTCTTATCAAAAACGTTTGCGATATTTCATACCGGGATACGGGTAATTTTGTTTTCCCCTTCCCAATATAGGCTTTATGTAACGTGGATTTATCGCTTTTCCAGGGAGGATTGCCTATGATGAAATTTAACCCGGCATTTTTAAGTATTTCATTGAAGGGGTGTTCGGTATCGAAAAAGTCTGCTGTGAAAAGCCTCTTGCCCAACAGTTCCGGCAATTTGATCTTCTTAATATCTTTGGGGTCTTTATAGTCCAACAACGCAATGTAAAGAGAGAAAATTGCCACGTTTAAAGCCGATTCATCTTTATCTATCCCGTAAATATTGGCCATTAGCAATTCTTTTAATTTGTCGTCGGATATCTTACCCCGGGACATTTCCCTCTCGACTATCCGGCGAAAGGCCTCCACGAGAAAAATACCGGAACCACACGCGGGGTCCAACACCTTACAATCTTTCGCGCCGTTCTCCTCCAGGTATGGTTCAACCGTTTGCTGCAAAATAAAATCCACCAGGAACGTCGGCGTATAGATCGCGGCATTTTCTTTCCGCTTGTTGTCGTCGATGATCGACTCATAAATACCGCTGATCAATTCAATCGGGATGATACTGAAATCATAAACGTCGAACAGGAACCGCTCCCCCGTTTCCAAATGCCCCCTGAACAACATGGACAATAATTCGAGATGCTCCTGCCGGATCATAGCTTCATCGTTATGCCTCTCGAAGAGATTGCCGTTAAATCTCTCTTTCAAATGGTCGAAAAAAAGGTAAAGCCTTTCCCTATCCGGGATCAAACAGTTGAAACTCTCTTTTCTATTTTCCTTCTCGGAGGGGTCGCCTTCGATAAATTTCTCATCCATGATGACGCCCCGATCGATCAGGTATCTTATAAAAATAAGTCTTAATATGATGACGTTGGCCGTTTTCAACGGTATCCCTTCGTTTTCCAGTTTCGTGACTGCCGTCCGGATATTATCCAGGAGGCATGTGTCCACCCGGTGCTTTTTTATTCGCCCTTTAAAGAAGTTCTCTTCAATCCATTTCCAGGTATTCCCCGATTGGAGTTCCCAGAAGGAAAAACGGGCCCCGATATCCGCTTCATCGATATTTATCCTCTTCAATCCTTGGTTCTCGTAATGAAAAGCATTATAAACATCGATACCGGCGTCCCTATTAATAAATATCACCGGCGCCCGGTTGAAGCACCACGCCTGGCGATGAATACGCGGGATATCGTCATCCGCGGGATTCTCGAAGAATAAGATCAAAGGCACATCGTGAAAATGATAAAAGGCGTCCGGCTGAAGAATCTCCAACTGTTTCTTTACTTTGAGGGAAAGAGCAATCTCTCCCGGGATTTGTTCTTCCCAGTTTGCATGGCCTTTAACTTCAATCAATCCATTATCCCGGGATAATCCTAAATTTCTATAAAGCTGGGTCAACTTATCATTTTTGTTCATCGATCCAATTATAACATATTATGTATGCCAAAAGATGACTTCCTCAACAGAAGACAAAATTTTTTTTACTGCATGGCTCAGGATTGAAAAATTTACCCTGGAAGGTATCGCGGTCCACCATGGTCTTGCGGATGGCCCGGATCACTTCGTTTTTATTCATGGCCCACTGGGGCGCATAAAATATCTCTTTGTCCCGCTCGCCCGTAAGACGGTGGATCACAATCCCCGGGTCCAGGCGTTCCAATAACATCGCTACCAGGTCCACATAGGCGCCCTGTTCCAGTAATTTAAATTCTCCCCGTTGGTACACGTCAAAAAGCGGGGTGTTCTTCAATACATGCAGCAGGTGAAATTTGACGCCGGCCGGTTTGAGACGGTTCATCTCTTTGACCGTTTCCAGCATATCCGCCGGCGTCTCGCCCGGTATGCCGATAATCAGGTGCACCACCACGGGGATGTTTCTCTCTTTAAGTTGTTGGAAAGTATCCAGGAATTGATCGTAGGAATGGTTGCGGTTGAGGAACTCGAGGCCCCGGGCATGGATGGATTGAAGGCCCAATTCCACGGTGAGGTAGGTTCGTTTATTAAGGTCTTCCAGGAGTGGGTAGACTTCCGGCGCGATGGCATCGGGCCGCGTGCCGATAAAAAGCCCCACGATCTGGGGGAAAGCGAAAATAATTTCATATTTCTCTCGCAGGACTTCCACCGGCGCATAGGTGTTGGAATGGGCCTGGTAATAAGCGATATAGTTGACTTCCCCCCGCTCACGCGCGCCGATAAAGGCCTGGATTTGCTCAGCGATGGGTAATTCGAAACTCTTGATGGGACCGGAACCGAAAGTATCGCAAAAAATACACCCGGCGCCGGACAGGGCGCCGTTTTTATTGGGGCAGGGGAAACCGCCGTTTATGGGAATTTTACGAATTTTCCGGCCTTTGAATTTTTTTCTTAAAAAGGCGTTAAATGAATTATACCGGTCTTGCATTGAGAATGGAATTAACCTTTTCCAATAAAACATCGAGATGAAGGGGTTTCTCGAAAAAAGCTTCTATGAAATGTTCTTCCATTATGTTTTTCAATTGCCCTTCCTTGTAGATGCTGGAGATCATAATGACCGGGATAAAATATTTTTCTTTTATGGTTTTGACCACATTGAGACCGTGTTCCCCGGGCATGAGCAGGTCCGAGATGACCAGGTCCGGGAGCCGGCGATTAAAATAGTCCAGGCCTTCAAGGCCATTGGAAGCGGTCCCAACGCTAAAACCATTACCTTCGAAAAAATCTGTTAAAAGCTCGATTATTTCTTCATCGTCATCGATAATAAGGATATGTTTTTTAGGTTTGTTCTGCATTTTTCTCTTTCTTATATAAGGCGTAATATTCAATCCAGGACCAGCCTAGAAACCCAACGCTTAAAACGATAATATAACGTTTCACCAGGGGAATCTGCAGGCTGGGGGACAAATCCACGATAAATGCCAATACTAGAGCGCTTAAAGCCGCAAACGTAATTTTGCCGATCAGGATCGACGGCCTTATCTTTTTTCCCTTTTTACTCATTATCAAGCTGGCCAACAGTATCAGGAAATCTCTCAGGATAATGGCGATGCCCAGCCATAGGGGAAAGTCCGATTTGATCATCAAAGCCAGGATGATAAACAACACCATGAGTTTATCGGCGATGGGGTCCAGGATTTTTCCCAATTCCGTTTCCTGGGCCAATTTCCTGGCCAGGTACCCGTCGAAAAAATCCAGTAATATGGAAAAGAAGAATACCGCGATAAGAATAGGGTAGTTGCGGGCGTTGGAATGGAGGATCAACAGGGAGATGACCGGTATGGTCAGGATGCGCATCGCGCTGAGGGCATTCGGAATATTTATCTCTTTGGCCATGCCGTTAAAATATACTATTTTTAAGTAAAAATCAATATGGAGAGCATTTTTATTTTTAATGATGAATGATGAATGATGAAAGAGGTTGTCTTTTTCTCCGATTTGTGATATTTTAGAAGCGGCGGTTAGGTAGGAAGTTGAAATCTCACTGAGAGTGCCGTTATTTGGCGTACCTGGTATATTATAATGAGATTATAGGAGTTATAATGATGAGAGTAGAAACTGCGTTGGCTTCGCCGGATTGCTTTCAGGATTTTGAAAATCACCCTACCCGCCCGATTTTAAAATGGGCCGGGGGTAAGCAACAACTTTTGCAGCGATTAATCCCGGCAGTCCCGGAAAGTTTCAATCAATATATTGAACCTTTTTTCGGCGGGGGCGCCCTGTTTTTCGCACTAAAACCCTCTAAAGCCATTATTTCCGATGCCAACCCGGAATTAATAAACTTATACCAAACCACTGCCGATGATGTGGAACACCTAATCAAACTGTTACCCGGTTTAAGTACTGACCGCGAGCATTACTATAAATTAAGAGCCCTGGACCCGGCCGCTCTTTCGGATGTTGAAAGGGCGGCGCGCACCATTTACTTAAACCGCACTTGCTTTAATGGCCTTTATCGGGTCAACCGGGGGGGACAATTTAATGTGCCCTACGGTGAACACAAAAATCCAAGAATATGTTTCCCTGGGGAACTTCGAGCCGCATCAGCGTTACTGAAACGCAATACAATTGTTTGCGCGGACTATAAAGATGTGCTGCATCGATACGCAGGGGAAGGGGATTTCATTTACCTGGACCCCCCGTATCTCCCGGTATCCCAATACTCTGATTTTAAGAGATATACCAAAGAACAATTCTATGAAGAAGACCACGTGGAACTGGCAAAGGAAGTCAAACGCCTGCATGAACTGGGCTGCCATGTATTATTGACCAATTCCAATCATCCGCTGATATATGATCTATATGACGGGTTTAAATTCGAGGTCGTGCAAACCCGCAGAAATATTAATATGAATGGGAAAAACCGCACAGGCGAAGATGTAATTATATACGTTCCCCCCCGCAGGAGGTTTTTATTAAGAGTGGAAGCCCCGCTTTTAACGAAACAAATTCATAAGTACCCCGCTACCCGATTTATGGGGAGCAAGCAAAACATTTTGCCTTATATATGGCAAGTGGCTGAACAATTCGATTTTGAAAGCGTCATCGATTTGTTCAGCGGCAGCGGCGTCGTAAGTTATATGTTCAAAGCCTACGGGAAACAAGTCTATTCAAATGATTTTATGGCAATGAATGCCGCTTTTACCCGGGCAATGGTGGAAAATAACGATGTAAAGCTGACGCCGGAAGATGTCGCTATACTGTTGAACCGGTCCGTAGAAACAGATCATTTCGTTTCAACGACTTTTAAGGGACTTTATTTTAGCGATAAGGACAATCATTTAATCGATTGCATAAGGGCAAACATCAAAAAAATAAAGAATAAATACAAAAAAGCACTGGCCATAAGCGCCCTTATACGCGCGGCATTAAAAAAAAGACCGCGGGGGATTTTTACTTATACCGGGGACCGTTACGATGACGGGAGACGTGATCTGAAAATTTCTTTCGAAGAACAATTTATTAATGCCGTAAAGGCCGTAAACCAGGCTGTTTTCAACAATGGGAAGGAAAATATCTCCCGCCATGGAGATGCCATGACCGTGCATTGCAAGGCGGACCTGGTTTATATGGACCCCCCCTATTACAGCCCATTTTCCGACAATGATTACGTGAGACGGTATCACTTTATCGAAGGGATTGCTTGCGACTGGCAAGGGGTTGAGATTCAAGAGCATACTAAAACGAAAAAATTTAAAAGTTATCCGTCGCCTTTCAGTTCCCGCGTCGGCGCCCATGATGCTTTCGATAAGCTGCTGAATAACTTCAAAGATAGTATTTTATTGCTCTCTTATTCTTCCAATTCCCTGCCTACCAAAGAAGAGATTTTATCCCTGGTGTCGAAATATAAGCAGCATGTGGAAGTGGTATCGGTGGATCACCGGTATAGTTTTGCCAACCAGGGGCACAAAATTTCAGATAACAATAACTTAGTACAGGAATATATCTTCGTAGGATTTTAGAGGAGTAGAATGGCATCGATTTTATGGCACATCGGGAATACGACAGTTAGAACTCCCTACCGGTTAAGAGAGGCTTTACAAGCATTAAAAAATTCGGAATTCCACGGCAACCTTTTGGGAACGGAACGTGAAGAAGGCTTTGCGAAATTACTGCATGAACGGGAAATCCTCAATGCGGAGCGCATAGCCCGGGAACAGACAGCAGAGGGCGCCGGCGATCTGGGCCGTAAATGGAGAAGCGCACTGGGGCAATTGGGCTTTGTAGTAATGCACCTGACACACAGTCTTAAACAACCTATAGATCCTAAAATCGAACAATTTGTAACCAGGGTCCCAGGTTTAACCGGTAGGCCTTACGAAATCACTCCCAATGGTTATCGGCTTACCAGGGCAGAGAGTACGGCTGAACAGCAAGAATGCTTTCTCCGGGCTTTAGTTGCATACAAAATCCCGTCGGTTTTCGAAAATCGCTATGATTGTTCACCGTTTTCTCCTCTGCGATTTGTTCTCCGAATCCTTTTGCACCTTGAAAAGAGCGGTGAAGATGCGGTTATTCATTTTGAAGAAATGGCATTATTCGTTCAACGCAGAACCCCTGATGATGGTCTTGAAAAAGTCGTTTCCGAGATATTATCCTTTAGGGAAGAAAAGGAAAAATCTGAAAATAAAAAGAAATTTGATGAAAAAAAACTCCTGGAAGCTGCAGAAGGAAAGGAAGCTGGGACCTTGAGAGATTATGCGGATCTCAATTTTCGGTATCTGAAAGCCACCGGCCTGTTTCAGGCCAAAGGCCGCGGCATTACCTTATTGCCGGAAAAACGCTCGTTAATCGAGCTACTGGTTTCCGAAGTTGAAGCTTCCTATGATGACGCCATATATGTAAATAACTTATGGAACGGCGCCAAACTACCTACCGATGATAGAATTAAAGCAATTGATATTATCCACAATTTATGCCAACAATTGGAAAAGTATGGGGAGAAACTTGAGATACATGACATAACCGGGCAATCGGTGGAAGAGCTTTCACAATACCGTTATAAATTGGAAGAGCGACTGCGAAACAAAAAGGAACAGGAGTTTGCCGATGAACAGGCAAGCCATTGGCAGGAGATTGCCGATTTTATGAACGCATTCAAAGGTTCCAGGGGAAAAGTCGTTTTCCCAAACGGTGAAATGGGACCGATTCCCACTGGAGAAGCGCCTGCGTATTTTGAATGGATTATCTGGCGTGCGTTCCTGGCCATCAATTCATTGGCAAATATGCCCTGGGACGCCAGGAGATTTAAAATCGACCAGGACTTTCTCCCATTATCCCATGCTCCGGCGGGTGGGCCGGATATGGTATTCGAATTTGAAGAATTTGTTCTGGTGGTGGAAGTAACGCTATCTGCCTCATCCCGGCAAGAAGCCGCAGAAGGAGAACCTGTCAGAAGACATGTGGCTGAAATTGCCGAAGCGTTTGAAGATAAGGATAAAAAAGTCTACTGCCTCTTTATTGCAATCAATATAGACAGCAATACCGCGGAAACTTTTAAAATCGGTAATTGGTATAAAAAAGACGACACCAGGCTTCCCCTTCACATTGTCCCGGTTACCCTGAACGATTTTGTCGAGTTGTTTAGGGCCGGTTTTAAATCCGGCCGGCCAGACCCTATGAAAATCAGACAGCTTTTACTGGAATGCAGGGCATTGAGTAACAGCGATGCACCGGAGTGGAAGAAAGCCATCAGTACTGAAGTCAAAAAGATTGCTGCCCGATTGTAATTTTGGTATAAAGCATAGGAATGTTTCCGAGCCGGATACTGCCTTTAATGACAACCTATCGTCACGGTACTACAATAGGCCGCCCGCGCCGCGGGCCTTAGAATATGGCGTAGATAAACGGCGCCAGCGCCGATCCTTCGGTGAGCAACAGCAGCGCCCCCAATAACAACAAAATCAATACGATGGGCGCCAACCACCATTTCTTGCGCACTTTTAAAAAATCCCAGAACTCTTTTATAATTGACATCTTAGACATTTTCTTACTCCTGTATTCTAAAACTGGTTTTCATAACTATTCACTCCTTCATCCCGGATTAGCTGATCGGTCTCAATCCAGTAACTCTCCTGCTTCCCGGGGAACTTCAAATCCAGGAACCGCTTGCCGAATAATCTTCCCAGCAAACCGATGGGCGTGATGACCAGGTAAAACAAAATACTGAGTATCAACCGCGTCATTACCCACCCCATTACGTGGGCAATATATAAAAACAATATGAAAACGGGTTTTACCACAATGGGGACCGCCAACCCCGCCGCTATAAAAAAGAATCCGGCCCCGTAAAAATAGATATACAACCCCCTGGCTTTTATCAGCAGAATCGTGGCAATAACGGCCAGGATAACACCCAGGATAATCCCGAATTTCCGCCACTCGCTCTTAATATCGAACTTTGATTTATCCATGCGCTTTCCTTTCCTCCTAGTCCAGTTCAAACACTTCACGCCAATCGATATTGTCATGGAATTCCGGTTGGTTTTTCTTATCCAGCACGTAATTGCCCAGCACCAGGTAATCCATTTCCGTACGCATAAAACATTTGTAAGCATCCAACGGCGTGCAGACAATGGGCTCGCCCCGGACATTAAACGAGGTATTGACAATCACCGGGCAGCCGGTCAATTGCCGGAACCGGTCGATCATCTGCCAGTACCTGGGGTTGGTTTCCTTATGGGCCGTTTGCACCCGCGCGGAATAATCCACATGGGTGACGGCCGTAATCGACGACCGCACCACGTTCAATTTATCGATGCCGAACAACTGCTTTTCTTCCGCGGTCATTTCCCGCTGCAATTCCTTTTTCACATTTGCCACCAGCAGCATATAGGGACTGGGGCGGTCCAGTTCGAAATAATTGCCCACCTCTTCGCCCAATACGGACGGCGCAAAAGGCCGGAACGATTCCCGGTGTTTGATTTTCAGGTTCATTTTTTTCTGCATCACGGGTGAGCGGGCGTCGCCGATAATACTGCGGGCGCCCAATGCCCGGGGCCCGAACTCCATGCGCCCCTGGAACCACCCGATCACATGTTCCCCGGTCAGCAACCGCGCCGTGGCGTCCAACAACTCTTCGTCTGCATAATACGTGTAAGGCACATTGTTTTGCTCCAGGAATGCCAGGATTTCGTTGTCATTGTAAAGCGGCCCCAGGTAGGAACCCTTTTGGGCGTCCATTTTTCCATCCGCTTTGCGGGGGTTGTCCAGGTAGTCGTACCACACTGCCAGGGCGGCGCCCAGCGCGCCGCCGGCGTCGCCGGCCGCGGGCTGGATCCAGATATCGTCGAATATATTTTCCCGCAGGATTTTCCCGTTGGCGACGCAATTAAGCGCCACACCCCCGGCCAAACAAAGGTATTTCGAACCCGTCGCCCGGTGGGCGTACCTGGCCATGCGCAGCATGGCCAACTCGGTTACATCCTGCAGCGACCGGGCCAGGTCCATCTCCCGCTGTCCCAACCTACCTTCTTTGGTCCGGGGCGGCCCGCCGAACAATTTGGCGAACTTACGGTTGGTCATGGTTAACCCGGCCGCATAATTAAAATATTTCATATTCAATTTAAACGAGCCGTCTTCTTTCAAATCGATCAAATGGTCCAGGATGGTCTGCACATACTTCGGCTCGCCGTAGGGCGCCAGTCCCATTACTTTATATTCCCCGGAATTGACTTTGAAACCCGTATAATAAGTAAACGCGGAATAAAGCATACCCAGGGAGTGGGGGAAATGAATTTCTTTTATGAGTTTTACTTTATTTCCCTGGCCGTAACCCACGCTGGTGGTGGTCCATTCGCCCACGCCGTCCACGGTAATCACCGCCGCTTCCTGGAAGGGGGAAGGAAAGAAAGCGGCCGCCGCATGGGATTCATGGTGCCGGGGAAAGAGTATTTTTCCTTCGTAACCGGCCAGGTGCTCCTGGATCAGGTTCTTCATCCACAGCTTTTGTTTGATCCACAGGGGCATGGCTTTGATAAACGATTGAATCCCAATGGGCGCGTACTGTAAATAGGTCTCCAGGATGCGCTCGAATTTTATAAAGGGTTTATCGTAAAACGCCACATAATCCAATTGATTGGGTTTAATCCCGGCTTCTTCCAGGCAGTAGGCAATGGCTTTACCGGGGAAGTTGAAATCGTGTTTCTTGCGACTAAAGCGTTCTTCTTGGGCCGCTGCTGCGATATCCCCGTCCCTGACCAGGGCCGCGGCGCTGTCATGGTAAAAGGCGGAAATGCCTAATATATTCATATGGTTATCTCCCTTTTCCCGTTCATCCGTTATCCGTCATCCGTCATCCTGTGATCCTGTCAACTTTGGTCCTGGCGCTTAAATCCAGCAGGTATTGGCCGTACTGGCTATTTTTTAATTTTTCCGCCTGTTTCAGCAATTGATCCTGGGTAATGAAACCCATACTGTAAGCGATTTCTTCCAGGCAGGCGATTTTTAAACCCTGGCGTCGTTCCATGAGTTCGACAAAGCTGCCGGCTTCCAGCAGCGATTCATAAGTGCCGGTATCCAGCCAGGCATAGCCGCGGCCCAGTATTTCCAGCATCAATTTCTTTTGGCCCAGGTAAGTTTTGTTGACATCGGTTATTTCCAGTTCCCCGCGGGCGGAGGGTTTGATGTTTTTGGCAATGGAAACGACATTGTTATCGTAAAAATAGAGGCCGGTTACGGCATAATTGGATTTGGGATTATTGGGTTTTTCTTCCAGGGAAATGACGTTCATTTGTTCATCGAATTCGGCCACGCCGTAGCGTTCCGGGTTTTTCACATAGTATCCGAAGATCGTGGCTTTGCCTGTTCGCTGCACGGCGGCCCGGAGTTTTTCCACCAGGCCCTGGCCGTAGAAGATGTTATCGCCCAGGATTAAGCAGACCGAGTCGTCGCCGATAAATTTTTCTCCCACGATAAATGCGTCCGCCAGGCCGCGTGGTTTCTCCTGGGTGGCGTAGGATATCCGGGCGCCGAACTGGTTGCCGTCGCCCAATAATTTCTTAAAACTCTCGCTGTCATGGGGGGTGGTAATGACCAGTATATCGCGGATATTGGCCAGCATCAGTACGGACAGGGGGTAATAGATCATAGGTTTATCGTAAACCGGTAGTAATTGTTTTGAAACCGGGATGGTCACGGGATACAAGCGGGTGCCGCTTCCACCCGCCAGGATAATTCCTTTCATGTTGTGCTCCTTTTTCTTGCTGCAAAAACAGCAGGCGATGAGGTGTGAGGTTTGTATTATTTCAAAAATAAGAGACTTTGTCAAGAAAGGGTTCCCTGAATTTCATTTCTTCCCCGGAACTGCCCGCGAAACACAAGAAAAGCCGAAACACACGAAAAAAAATTATAAACCCCGGCGGGTCTGTCGGGGGTATGGATCGGTTCCAAACAACGCTTTTTCCATGAGGGCGTCGTCGGCTGAATAACCTGCCAGCGAAGGAACGGGAGAAACATGGATATAGTTGCCTTTTCTTTGCAAGGCGATTATATTTTCCGCGTCTGTACCCAGGGCGGTTAGCGGGCTGTGCGTCGTAGCGAAAATTTGCACTTCCGGTAATATTTCATGTAATTCGGTTAAAAGGCTTGATTGCATGGAAGGGTGCAAATTCTGGTCGATTTCATCTATGAGTAATATGCCGCGAATCCCGCCTGATTCGGTCACTATGTCCGCATGCATTGCCCAACCGTAGAGGTCGATAAGCCAATTGAAGGTCATCCGGTAGCCGTCGGCCCAGCCTTCCAGGGGGATATCCTTTCCAATACCCGGGCCGGAGATACTCACCCCCCCGCCTTTGGTATATTCGATCGAATGGTGTTCGTCGAGTCCCAATACATGTTTTATTCCTTTATTTGCCCGCGGATATCGTGAACTGCCCATATAGTCTGCAAGTCTGCGCATCATTAATTCAATATCTACAAGACCCCGGCGATAATCGAACAGTGTGGCCACCGAATCCAATACCCGGTATTCCCGTACAATGGATGTCCCGGTATTTCCCCGGTTCGGGCCGTATCCGCAAACGAAAAAATCCACATCAGGCGCGGAAGTTTTTCGATTTAAAAGGATATCCCGGTCTTTTTTGTTTTCTATTTCAAGTTGAATAGCGCCGATTTCTTGCCCGGAGCTATCGGCTAATTTCAGTTTAATAGAAGCAATATCGGCGTCTTCTGCTACCAAACGTCCGCCGAATTCGGCCAGGAGTGCGGCGGCGTCGGCTTCATGGCAAAGTCCCATTGCGATGCAGCGGAGAAGCGTGCTTTTACAAGTTCCGTTACGTCCGATTATTACAGAAACCATGCGTTGACCGCCGGTTGCGCCCAGATCGACAGTCAGCTTTTTGAAAGCCCGGATATTTTCAAGCTCGATTGCTTTAATGTAGGCTGCTTGAATCATCCTGGGGCTCCTTTGATTTCGATTTTTTCATATAGGTATTTTAGAGGAAACCCGATCGATTGTCAACATATAAACGGCAATTTTGCAATGACACGGGGTCCCTCATCTCTTGTAAACTGGAAACACCACTGCTTTTTCATTTTTTGTCGGTAAACGAACGGAAAAGCACGCGGCATTTCCATTTTTTCGAGGCGAACGAACGGGAAATCACGCAGCTTTTCCATTTTTTCGAGTCGAACGAACGGGAAATCACGCTGCTTTTCCGTTTTTTGGGGGCGAAAGAACGCGAAAGCACGTTACATTTCCATTTATTTGCACCTGAGTATACAAATGTACCGTTACATTGCCATTTCTCTGCATCGAAAAATACAAATGTAACGTTACATTTCCATTTATTTGCAGTGAAAAATACAAATGCGCCGTTACATTGCGACTTTTTTGCAGCAAAAAGGCCAAATGTAACGTGCTTTTCCGTTCTTTTTACGGCAAAAAGCCCAAATGTAGTGTTACATCCCGGTCTTTTTCAACGAAAGAGACAAAAACAGGGGTATTTTTGGTTTTTTTTACGACCGACAAGACCTCCGCACCGCTTTTGGAAGATAAGGAATTTTTTGGGAAGTTGACAAATGGGTCGGTTTATATTATGATTGTGCCGGGCGCCTGGAGGGCTCAGCCGCATGTTGATCGCAAAC
>Ga0315278_10000980_pt1 | contig 24669 bp, 17 predicted proteins | sample YL17G06_0_MG_FD_203880 | JGI IMG/M metagenome (GOLD analysis project Ga0315278, IMG submission 203880) | Sediment microbial communities from Yellowstone Lake, YNP, Wyoming, USA - YL17G06_0 | ecosystem: Environmental > Aquatic > Freshwater > Lake > Sediment | place: USA: Wyoming | collected... | reverse complement strand
GTGCCTGCCCTTGGATACCACTTTGTTAACTGGTCGGATGCCTCTACTGCGAATCCGAGAACTGACACGGGCGTAACAGCGAATATAGCCGTAACAGCGAGCTTTGCGATTGATACGTTCACGGTTACGGCGAGTGCCGGGGTCAACGGTTCAATTGACCCGACAAGCGAGGTTGTCAATTACAACGGCAGCCAGTTGTTCACCGCCACGCCTGATACCGGCTATGAGGTCAACGAGTGGCTTGTAGATGGTTCAGGTGTTCAGACCAACGGAATTACCTATACTCTTGAGAATGTCACAACCATCCATACGGTAACCGTGACGTTCAGCAGGATTGTGTTCTCGATTGCCGGTTACGTGGTTGAGCTTGACGGCACCACGCCCGTCAAAGACGCGCTTATATCGGCAAGCGATACCAACACCCTGACTGACCCTAACGGCTACTACAAATTGTCGGTGGGCTATGGCTGGTCGGGCGTCATTACTCCCGAAAAAGAAGGATACATCTTTGAGCCAAATATCAATACTTACACCGATATTACGCAGAATCAAAGAGATGTAAATTACACAGCCGCACTGCTGACCTATAAAATTGCCGGATACGTATTCGGACCTGATAATATCACGCCGGTAAGCGATGTTAATGTTTCTGCCGACAATGGCGGCGGCCCTTGGACGAGCAAATACGGCGGAGGTTCCTGGCAGACAGACGCGAGCGGTTACTACGAAGTTTGGGTGGACTACAACTGGTCGGGCAAGATTACGCCCGCCAAATACGCCTACGGCTTCGAGCCGAACAGCATCATCTACACGGACGTCAACTCGGACTGGACCAATCAGGAGTATATAGCGACTCTGCTTACCTTCAAAATCTCCGGCTGTATCAGGAACGAATGTAATGTGCCTATAGCTGGAGTGATGGTTAGTGCGGACAACGGTGGCGGGCAGGCGATGACCGATGCGAATGGTTTATATGAGGTTTGGGTCAGCTACGCCTGGTCCGGAACGGTTACGCCGGAAAAGCCGCATTACGCGTTTAACCCTGCGGGGTTGAGTTACGTCGGCGTGCTGACCGACCAGGCCGACCAGAATTATGCCGCTAATAATATTTATGACCTCGACTGCGACGGCTCCATCGGAATAGTCGACATCGCGGTAATCTGCGACAACTGGCTTAATGATACCGGTGGAAATATCTGCGACTTCAATGCAGATGGAATTGTGAATTTCATAGATTACTCAGAATTTGCCAATGTCTGGCCGGCTGAATCCGGCCAGTAGCAGAGTTTTTCACCTCGTACTTATTGCATCTAAGCTATTAAAAAGCCGCTTATCAGAGGCGATAGCACACTTTTTGACACTATTTTTGATAATGGCTGAGGGAATCTTGGGGGGGTAATTGAGACCTATACGGCTATTTGGGATAATTTCATGAAAATACCATTTTTTGATTGACAGCGGCTTTTTGTCTTAGTAGTATAGGTAAAATAGGAAACATAGGGTAGCTGGTGAGAGATTCCTAAGAACGTGCCAATAATATAGGCAATTTATGAGTTATACATATATAACTCAATGGTATGAGGTGGAGGTAAGAATTTCCGGCCACCAACGGGGACGGAGTCCCTGAACTAAGCGCATTTTTTTGTGCGAGCGAGGAAATAAAACCGAGTGTTATTTTCGGCGAAAATCCAGATGAAAAATTGCTCTGTCCCAAGAGCCCGGATACTATTGCTACTTTTGGCTGGGGTATTTCTGGTTCAAGCATTAGCAGGATGTCAGTCACAGTCGCACTATTATCCGAGTCTCTCCGGTGGAGAACCGACGCCTCCCGAACGTGTGGCTCTGTCACCCGGGGATGTCGTTGAGGTTAAGTTCTTTTATACGCCCCAGCTTAATGAGGTTCAGACCCTTCGTCCAGACGGTAAAATTGCCCTTCAACTTGTAGGTGAGGTCGAAGCTCAGGAAATGACGCCCGCCGAACTTCGGACTGAATTGATGAGACTTTATTCCCCATATCTGAGGGATCCGAATGTGACTGTCATCGTTCGGTCCTTCCTCAATCGTCGTGTGTTCGTCGGCGGTCAGGTGATGAAACCAGGTGTCGTCGAGATGCCTGGAAAGCTTACAGCACTCGAAGCTATTATTCAAGCAGGCGGATTCGACATGCGAGACGCGGAGCTTCTCAATGTAATAGTCATACGCCATAAAAACAATCAGCGTTATGGATACTCACTTAACTTAAAACCCTTCCTGGCGGGCGGTGAAATTCAGCCATTCTATTTGGAACAGCAGGACATCGTATATGTGCCTCAAACGGAAATCGCCAAAGTCGGTCAATGGGTTGATCAGCATATTAATAAGCTGATACCGCGAACCGGGTTCATCTTTCTCACAACAGAGGGTAAGAGTACAATTGGTATAGATACTTCGTCACGATAATAATTCCCAGATGTGTATAGTTACAAAAGCGTTTATGAATGTATTTTCAGGAGAATTAGATAGCATAGCGGCATTAGTTTTTTATGCATTGATCTGATGAACGATATGATTATTACTGATAAACAGGTAAAACAAATACTACGGAATTTGGTGGTGACTGGTGTACAGGCGCCTGGCGGACTGGCTATAACGGATCTCGGCATGACAGTTCGCTTTGTCAACCCTATGTGGGCAGCAATGCACGGGTACAATACTACGGATGAACTGGTCGGCAAACACATCAGCATATTCCACACTAAAGAGCAAATGGAAGCAGATGTTACGCCTTTTATGGAAGAGGCCGAACACAGGAACCAACTGGCTGGGCCGATAGGACATTTGAGAAGTAATGGAACGATATTCGGCACCCGGACGAAATTTATTCCGGTCAGGGATGAGCAGGGTAATGTTATCGCACTTGTTGTCTTAGCCGCAGACACCACTCGAAATAATGCCGATAACCACTACCTCACAGACCAGAGCATCGAACCAATCATAGTAACAAACGATGAACTTCAACAGAATGAATTTCAACAGCAACCAATGACACAAGGGGCAATATCAGATTCTCAAGCCATTGAGGCAAGTACTGATATTAAAACCGAGCATAAAAAGCAACTTGCGGATGCCAAAGCAGAAACCGAACAAGCAATCACTGAACAAGTGACCGGGGCGAATGAATTTTTGGAGCAGGCAATCGAGGGCAAGACCGAGGCAGAGCCTGCTGACGAAAGAACCAGGATCGCGGCAGAGCCGGAAGAGATTTCGCTCCGTGCGGAAGACATAGAACAGGTTCAGTCAGAGCCTGAATTGCAGAAGCCAATTAGAGACGACGTCGGAGTGAGAGCAATAATCCAGACAGAGAAGCAAGACTGCGACGAGAATCCGGCCAACACGGTGAACAACGCAAATGCTCCCCAAGCAGCCGAAGAAAGAACAAATGTGAAACCGGATTCAAAAGCAAGACATGAAAGGACTGGAAAAACAGGGATTTACGCTTCGTCCGGGCAACCTCGGGCGGGGCAAGACCTATCAGAAGTATTAGTTAAGGAAAGTTCCGGCGAAACATCACTGCGGGACGCCTGTTACGTTTTCTTCCGGCACAAGTGGAAAATGGTTTTGTTTTTCTTTACCGTCGTGGCCGTTACGGCCGCAGTCACTTCTGTCTGTGCCAAGGTTTATCGTTCGGAAGCAAAGCTGTTGTTACGCCTCGGACACGAAAGCGTGACCCTGGACCCAACAGCGGCAACCGGCCAGATTGTTTCAGTCCTGCAATCTCGCGAAAATGAAATTAACTCAGAACTGGAGATTCTCAGGAGTCAGGAGCTTATCGAAAAAGTGGTGGATTCTGTTGGGCCACCAGAATTCCTCAAAAGTTCCATCGAAAAACATTCCTCCGGGGATAGCGTACTTCGTGCCATAGTTAGCGGGTTAAAGAGCATACCAAGACAATTTGACTTGGCTGAGTCAGTGAGCGACCGTGACAAGGCAATACTCACGGTTGCCAAGAACCTGAAGATAGAGAACCTGAAAGACAGCAGTATTATCAGTATCTCCTACGAAGCAGGGAACCCGAAGCTTGCTCAGGAAGTGGTCAGCAAACTTATAGATTTGCATCTTGAAAGACATATTGAGATACACAGGACGCTCGGCTCGCGTGAATTCTTTGACCAACAAGTCAATCAGCTGCGGGACAAACTTACGCAGTCCGAAACTGAACTTATGAATTTAAAAAACCAAACCGGTGTTTCTTCCGTAGCTGAGCAGCAACGGGTTGTTCTGAGCCGCATAGGTACTTTAAAGCAGGAGATAGACCAAACAGACGCTGCATTGGCCTCTTCCGTGGCAGCGGCTGAAGCATTGCAGCAAACCATGACCGATGTACCGAAGACCATAGTAACAGAAGAAACCACGGGCTTTCCCAATCTTAGCGCTGATGAGATGCGTAAGCAGATCTTCGAACGTCAACTCGAGGAACTGAAACTAATGACCAGCTTTACAGATGAAAGCATTACGGTCAAGGCGATTCATAAGGAAATTGCCGAAGCACAGGCGCTACTTGCCAAGGAAGAGCCCAACCTTACTCAGGTGACGCGAGGGATATCCAAAGCATACGAACAATTGGAGTCAGCCCTGCTTACAGAAAAAGCCGCCATCACTTCCCTCCGAGCTAAAAGTGACGCACAGAAAAAACAGCTTGTTGATGCACAAGCTGAACTAAAGAATTTGAATGATGCAGAGGCCAAAATCACGTCACTGACGCGAGAGACCAGCGTACAGGATAATAATTATCGTAAATACTCCGAGAGCCTTGAACAGGCCCGTATAAACTTCGCCATGGATAATGAAAGAATCTCAAACATCCGTGTGGTACAGGCAGCCACACTTCCCATAAAGGCGATAAAACCGAACAAGCTGGTCGATCTGACTTTGGGGCTTATCCTTGGTATTTTAGGCGCAATCGTTCTGGCAATTTTTTCTGAACATCTGGACCATTCTATCAAGACTCCTGAGGAGGCGGAAGAAATGCTGCAACTGCCAGCCCTCGCTTCCATCCCGAGAGTACGTATGGGCAGAGTTTTCCCCAAAGTAAAATCAGAAATGCGAGCGAAGACCAATCGTGAAACTGGAGAGAAACCGGCAAAGCTGGAGACACCTGCAAAAATCAGGGAACCCTACGAAGCTTTTATGGAACGGCTGCTACTTAACTCCAATGGTTCCGCCTGTTCACCATATGTACTTGCAGTTACAGGCTGCCGACGTAACGAAGGCGTCAGCGCAGTTGCCGCAAACATTGCTGCCACCATTTCACGGCATCATAAAAACGAATATGTACTTCTTGTGGATGCGAACTTTATACATCCCTCTGTTCACAAAATATTTAATACAAAGCTCGCACCCGGATTGACCGACATTCTTACAAATGGAAACAATCACGCAAATACCATCCAACTTTTGCCAAAGCAGAATGTGCATATCCTTTCTGCCGGTATCCTGAATGGCAATTTTGCAGAAGCCTTCAATTCCGATAAATTCACAAAGTTGCTTACCTCAATGAAAAAACATTATCGTTTTGTGGTGATTGACATTCCGCCTCTAAATGAGGCCAGTTCTGCGGCGCGAATGGCCGGCTTATGTGACGGGACCGTTTTAGTTGTTGCGGCCGAACGATTACGCCGGGAAGTGATGCAGAGGGCAAAGACACAGTTGATGGAGTCAAACGCCAATATTCTCGGGGTCGTCCTCAATAAGAGGCGGTTTCACATTCCGGGCTGGTTGTACCGGAGACTGTGATGTAACTTGCGGCCAAAGAATAACCCGCACCGAACAGAATAAGGAGAAGGAGATAAGAACATAGTTTCAGAGTTCCTCAAATCATTTGTTAACCGAAAGCAAGCCAGTAAATCGTGCGACATTCGACCAATGGAGCGGTTCCGTTCTATTTTAGAATATGAGCGAACCCGTTCCATCCGCAGCGGCCAAATGTTGTCACTGATAGTTTTAGACGTAAGCAACTCAGGCGTCAAAGTAACTGCAGAACGACATTTGGGCCTGGCATTAACCGGACGAATCCGCTCGATAGATGAAGCCGGCTGGTTAGACAGCCAGCATATAGGCGTCCTCCTGCCCTATACATCCATGACCGGTGCAAGGAGGTTAGCCGAGGATATATGTCGATCGATAGAGACCAGGTCTTCACCCCCACAGTGTATCGTGTACACCTACCCCTTAAGCTGGTTCTTCGACAACAACGGGCAATCAGTTCAGCTTAATTTCCAGGACATATCTTCACAAGTAACGACAATGACATCATCAGATTTTTCTATATCCGCGAAATATGCCGAGGGTAGAAGCTTCGACTTTGCCGCTCAATGCCCTCAACCAGGTAAAGGTCCGCAAAACGACGGGGCATCAGCGGCGGGTCCCGTACAATTTTTATCCTGCCCTTTGCCGGCCTGGAAGCGTACGATGGATATAATGGGGGCATTATCTGGTCTGATTGTGTCATCTCCCCTTATGCTTCTGATTACTATCATCATCAAAATCGTATCGCCTGGAACGATCTTTTTCAAACAGCAACGGGTGGGATATATGGGGAAAATGTTCACAATGTGGAAGTTCCGCACCATGAAGGTAAATACTGACGCTACAACTCATCGGCAGTATCTTGCCAAACTGATAAATAGCGCCGCTCACAATGATGAGAATTCAGCAAAACCCATGACCAAACTGGAAGATGACCCCCAGATAATTCCGTTTGGAAAAATTCTGCGTCAAACGTATCTCGACGAACTGCCGCAGTTAATCAATGTGCTCCGGGGCGAAATGAGTTTGATCGGCCCCCGTCCGCCTTTACCGTACGAAGTAACCGAATACCTGCCCTGGCACAAAGGACGCCTCGATGCTGTTCCAGGGATGACAGGATTGTGGCAAGTCAGCGGGAAAAACAAGCTAACCTTTAATGAAATGGTATACCTCGACATTCAGTATTGGAGAAAAAAGTCCCTGTGGTTAGACATAAAAATCCTGCTAATGACACCCGTTGCCATTCTTGTCCAGGTCAAAGATAGTTTCCGCAGCAAAAAATACAGTGGAGGTATCGAAAATGGTTAAAATTTCAGTAGCAGGATGTGGATACTGGGGTCCGAATCTTATACGGAATTTATACTCCCTTCCTGAATGTAAAGTAAAACTGGTCTGTGATGTTGATAAAAAACGTCTGACACACGTAAAGACGCTTTATCCCGGGGTAGAAACTACAGATCAGTTTGACCATTTAATCAGTGATACGGACATTGACGCAGTCGTCATCGCTACACCTGTCCGCTTTCACTTTGAGATGGCCAAGAGAAGCTTAGAGGCAGGGAAACATACTTTTCTTGAAAAACCCATGGCTTCATCTGTTGCGGAGTGTAAGGAATTGATTGAACTGGCCCAAAGTCGAAATTTGACGCTTATGGTTGGGCATACTTTTATCTATTCACAGCCCATCAGGAAAATTAAACAAATCGTTAACGCAGGAGACCTGGGAGAGCTTCAGTACATTAGTTCCCGCAGGCTAAACCTCGGTCTTTTTCAGAAAGATATCAATGTGGCATGGGACCTTGCGCCTCATGACATTTCGATAATCCTCTACGTTATGAAGGAAGAGCCCGTATCGGTAAATTGCCAGGGGAAGGCCCATGTAGCTCCGGATATCGAAGATGTAACCAATATAACGCTGAATTTTCCCAATGGCGGTTTTGCAACAATTCACAGCAGTTGGCTCGACCCTAATAAAGTCAGGGAAATGACATTCGTCGGCACAAAGAAGATGCTCGTTTATGATGACATAGAACCGATGGAAAAGATAAAGATATATGATAAATACGTAAATATACCTCCGCACTACGATACATTCGCGGAATTTCAATATTCCTACCATTACGGGGATATGTACGCTCCCCACCTCCAGCAGGAAGAACCTCTGAGGGTTGAATGTCAGCATTTTCTGGATTGCATCCAAACGAAAGCAAAACCCGATTCGAGTGGAATAGAGGGTTTGAAAGTGGTTCAAATCCTCGAGGCCGCCTCGCAGTCGCTTAAAAACGGCGGCGGAAGAGTTGAGATTACCGGGATGACCGGCACGCAATCGAGTCAGAATGAGTCTTAAACTTTTCGGAAAAAACGCAGTCATCTACGCTATCGGGAACGTTGGCCTGCGGGCCGTTGCCTTCTTGCTTATTCCTCTCTATACGCATTCGCTTGCGATGAGAGATTACGGCCTGCTGATGACTTTGCTGCTTACAAATGAATTTATGCTTATACCAATGAATTGCGGGATGCGGCTGGCTCTTGTACGCTTTGCCAAAGAATACGAAAAAGACAATCGTATTTCTGCGCTGCTTGGTACTTCGTGCTTCTTGAATGTGCTGGCCGGATTGGTTGTAGCAGGTGTTTCGCTTACATTACTTGTTCCGGTTTTTCGCAGCGTCCTTCATTCTGAGAATGTTTATCCGTATATTTGCCTGGTCTGTTCCATATCCTTATTGCAATCAATATGCATTCACCTGATGGATTATTATAGAGCACAGAATAAATCCGTTAAGTTTATGATTGCCGGGCTTGTTTCGGCCGGAATTCTTCTCATCGCCAGTTATATATTGCTCTTTATATTGCACATGGGCACAATGGGCGCTTTATGGGCAAGAATTGCCGCCTATGCTATTATTCTTTTGCCCATATCTTTTGATATATTTTCAAAAACGGGTATTCGAATTTCCTTTAACCTGATTCCGGAACTTGCGCGATTTGGTTTCCCGCTTGTATTTTCAATGTCCAGCGAGCTAATTATTGTTGGGGCAAGCGTATATCTTCTCAGTATTTTTTCAGGACTTGAGGCAGTTGCAATTTACTCTCTCGGTCAAAAACTGGCGACGGTCCTGGCGATTGCGTTAATACTGCCTTTTCAAATGTCCTTTCAGCCATTCATTTTTGCAAACCTGGATAATCCCAATATCAAAAAGCAGATGTCGCAATTGCTGACTTACCTTTTGCTTGCCATATCAGTCGCCTCGTTTTGTATTCTTTTCGGCTCACGTCTGTTATTGCCATACATAGCTCCACCAGCATATTCCTCAGCATACAGCGTAATTCTCCTGCTGCTTCCCGGAATGGCATTTATCGGGATATACTATTTCGCTGAAACCCTCCTGACAACGGTAAGGCAAACCCACATTATCGGATTAACGATGACGGCATGTGCGGTCTTTTCTGTAATATTAAATTACATGCTTATCCGGTTCCTGAACCAGTACGGCGCCATTATTGCCACGAATGTCTGTTATATGCTTGCGGGTTCATCACTGTTCATCATTGGCAGAAAAAAATTTCCTGTACCATTCGAATCGAGAAGGTTGTGCATTGCTATAGGTTTGTTTCTGGCTGTTATCCTTTTGAATTTAGTCCTGCTTAAAGTAAATAACAGCACTTATTACCTGGCAAGCATAATGGCTGTATGTGCTATAGGGTGCGTTCTTCATTTCGGCTCTTTTTATAATGAGCAGGAGAAGAAGCTCTTCGAAAATGCTGTGAAAAGGGTCAAAACCAATTTACCCGGATTTCTTCGGCGAAGCGGCCCCCTCAATACCCTTAGTTTCACACAGGAAGATGACAACAAATGAACTTTTTTGAAAATGGTGACATTTTGACAATAGTCCTGCTGTCTGCTATAGGCTTACTTATCGCAGCTGTTATTATCTTTTATTCTCTAAAAAAATATGAGCTGGCAATCGCCCTGATTCTTCTATCACCATGGGCTCATTGGCTGTTTAGCCCCCCTGTTCATGAAGGTGATATGGAAAGCATAGCCCCCACCCTCGGAACCTATATAAGAATATCGATAGTTGCGTTAGCAGGAATCATTGGCGTATTTCAACTTCTCAAATTAAAATCAAGCAGTCATAATCGAAGCCCTTCGTATTTATTGCTGCTCGGTGGTTTCGTACTCTATGCGTTACTTTCGACCGTTTATTCCATCGACAAAAAATACACGCTTGTTCGTTCCTCTGAGTTTCTACTGTTCTTTTTCTTCCTTTTGGGCTTTTACTACTGGCTAAAAGACAAAACCCGATTGGATAGGACTTTAAATATTTATTTTATTATTACGACATGCGGAATCATTATGAATATAATCGCCTCGGTGCTGTTTCCGGGTCGGGTGTGGTCGTGGCTGATGCCGGACCGTTTTCAAGGCATTCTTGAGCACCCCAACAGTTTAGGCGCCTTTTGCATGCTGTCGTACCCGGTGTTGATGTGGAAATACCGTCACTCCAGCCCCATCGGGAAAGTATTGCTTCTATTTTTGTTCTGCATAGTTTTGTTCATGCATATCCTGTCGGGGTCTCGTGCTTCTTTAGCAGCGTCTGTCCTCGGGTTCTTTCTGTGGTTTTTAATCATAAATAGAGCTAATCTGAACAGTTTGGGCAAGGTACTGTCATTGTCTTTGATAATACTTTTCGGGGTTGCCCTGCTATTGCAATCAAGGCCGGGCAGTCTCAAGCGGGGCTCTGCGGATATAACCGGTCTGACTGGTCGAACTGAATTCTGGCAGGGCTGTGTCCAACTTGTAAAGGAAAAACCAGTAACGGGGTATGGGTACGGCGTCGGAGGAAAGGTTTGGATTGACCCAAGGTTTTACAAAACGGGACAATTTTTGTGGTCCGGCAGCGCCAGAGCTTCACTCCATAACGGATACCTGTCCATGGCTATCGGATTAGGTTTTGTTGGTTTAGTTATTTGGCTGATTTTGGTATTAATTCCTACGTGGCGAGTTATGCGATTAGACGCCTGCGGTTACAAGGCCTTCGTTGTGGTCATGCTTTTTCAAGGCATGGTACTTAATTTCTTCGAGACCTCAATAGTTTCCGGCAGTCAAATTATTACATCATTGGTGTTTTGGCTGTTTTTGATTATGGCGCAGAGATTGTCATTTTTCTCGTCTCCCATGAAGGTTAATGAGCTGCAAGCTGCAGGTTTTGTTCCAAAAATGAGAAGAAACTATGCAGTATAAGAAACCATCCTTTCGTTATATTCTTGTAACAGCGGCCCGGAATGAAGAGGCAACCATTGAAAAAACAATTCAATCTGTTATAGCCCAGACCGTCCTGCCTGAAAGATGGGTGATAGTCAGCGACGGCTCAACGGACCGTACCGACGAGATTATTAAGAAATACGAAGCCGACTATAGTTTTATTAGCTTGTGCAGAAGAGAAGCCGATGTTAACCGCAACTTTGCGTCGAAAGTTTATGCTATCAGAGCAGGAGTTGATAAGATAAACGGCACTAAATACGACTTGCTCGGTAATCTCGATGCCGATATAACGTTTGAACCCGGCTATTATGAAAAACTTCTCGATATATTCAGAGACAATCCAAGATTAGGAATTGCGGGGGGAATAGTTTGTGAGTTCCGTGACGAAAAATGGGTTAGTCAACACACAAATGTAGAATGGAGTGCTGCCGGAGGCATTCAAATGTTCCGGCGACAATGCTACGATGCTATCGGAGGATATCTTCCACTACATAAAGGCGGCGAAGACGCCATAGCAGAAGTCATGGCACGAAAACAGGGATGGGAAGTAAAAACTTTCCCTCAGCTGGAAGTATTTCATCACAGAGAAAGCGGCACCGCAAACCATAGCTTTTACGCTGGAAGAATACACCTGGGGGCATATCGCTATTCACTGGGATACATGTTATGGTTTGAAATCACCCGATGCGTATCGCGGCTCAGAAAATCGTACGTTCTTGCTGAACTTCTGACGTTATGGGGGTATATCCTGGCATTTCTGCGTCGCGATAAACTTGCGGTTCCCGATGATATTCGGGATTATATACGGCAAGAGCAAATAAGCCGGTTAAAAACTGCCCTTCTAATTCCACTTCCCAAATTTATTAAAACAAAGCAGCTTATTACCCTTTACAGATATCACCGCGAGCACACCATTGATAATGCCGAAGCAGCAATAACAGGTTACAGCAAATTTCAAACAAGAGTGATTGAACCATTCTTTCGACCACCGGCAAAATACATTTCTATTCTCGATGTTGGTTGTGGTAAATTCTATCCTTTCAGCCGTCTTGCAGGCGCACATGGTCATATTGTAACCGCTTTAGATACCCAATATATTGCCCCAGGCATTTGGAAGTATTTGGCCGTGTTTCACTACGATGGAATGCATGTAGCCGTGAAATCTCTTTTTCGCGATATTTTCTTTCTTGCAAGATTTAAGAAGAAACTAAGCAGTGCGGTTCAACAAAGTATCGAGAATCCCAAAATTGCATTTATCCTGGCATCAGCAGAAAATATTCCGTTTCCAGACAACCATTTTGACGTAATTTTTTCCCACGACACTTTTGAGCATATTACGAATATCGAAAAAGCAATTTCCGAATGTGCCAGAGTAGTTAAGCCAAATGGAATTATCTACATATCTGTAAATCCATACACAAGTATTTCCGGTTCTCATCATCCCAAGTGGTTTTCCCCGGATTCAAATCCTCCCGAAGATATTCCACCCTGGTTTCATCTCAGAGGCAATTGTGATAAATTCGCCTGGCCTTTGGATTACGGTTTGAACAAATACAAATTGGCCGACTACCGTAAGGTATTTACAAAATACGTTGATATCCTGAATGAGTTTTCCGATAAGGTTGAGGGTGCAGGATTTTTAACTGAGCAGATACGTCAGGAATTAAAACAATTTTCCGAAGATGAATTATTAGTATCCACCAAGACATTTCTAATGCGAAAACCTGTTGTTTCCGGTAAAAGCAAATAACCTGCAAATTTTTGATAAGTGGAGCATTCTGTTATGATTGGCGTCTGCTGCAGGGACAATGAGAAGGATATCGTTCGAGAGTTTTTCGAACTTTTCAAGACACCATGGCAGTTTTACGAAGAGGGAAGACCATACGAAGTTGTCCTGGTGACGACAAGCGAAATTCCTCCCGTAAATACAAAATTGTTAGTGATTGCGGGTTCGGACGAGAAAGAGGGAGAAAACGATCTGAATATTGTCCGTAATTCGCAGTTGAGAAACATTTTAGTCAGCTACAATGGAATTCAGGTCCCGATATATGGGAACATATCAACCTTTAAAAAGTTCGGGACTGCTTTGCTGTATGCAAGTTCCGATTTTGATATTGTCGGACTAAAGGTCGAGACGCCTGCATCAAAAATAATTCGCCTTGGTTATGACATTTTCCAGGAGGTAGCTTTCCTGCTTTCTATCGGCCAGCCAAAGGAAAACGCCCAGTTTCCCACGCTTGACATTCACATATCAATGTTGCGTAACTGGATTCTCGGTGCGGGTGTTCCTCTGGTTGAAATTCCTCCTGTGCCAAACGATTATGATGCTTGCGCCTGTTTAACACATGATATTGATTTTGCAAGGGTGACTGACCATAAGTTAGACCATACATTATTCGGCTTCTTTTATCGGTCAACCCTTGGTTCTTTCCTGAATCTGCTAAAAGGCAGGTCGTCGATAAAAAACTGTCTGAAAAATCTGGGAGCATTCTTTTCTTTGCCGCTTGTGTTCATGGGGCTCAAAAAGGACTTTTGGCTTCCCTTCGAAAGCTACCTTCGTATTGAGAAAGGACTAAAATCGACTTATTTCTTTATCCCCTTTAAAGGATGTCCCGGAGACAAAGTAACCATGCCTAAACCGGCATACCGGGCAACACGTTATGAAATCAAAGACCTTCAGGATTGGGCAAAACTACTGCTGGAAGAGGGATATGAAGTCGGTGTTCACGGAATTGACAGTTGGCACGACCCTGAAAAGGGACGTTTGGAGTTAAATAAAATTGCTAAGACCATAGGAGCCAAGGTTATCGGGATACGCATGCATTGGCTTTGTTTTGATTCAAATTCGCCAAAAATGCTGGAAGAGGCCGGATTCGAATACGACTCAACATTCGGCTACAACGATGCGGCGGGATTTAGAGCAGGAACTACTCAGGCATTTCGACCTTTGGGGACAAAACGAATTCTCGAAATCCCTTTGCATATACAGGATGTCGCATTGTTTACTTATATGAATATGACTGACGAAGAGGCAAGCCAGTGTTGTAACAAGATAATCGACCACGTAATAACCTGCGGAGGCATAATAACTATACTATGGCATGAGAGAAGTCCGGCACCTGAAAGGTTATGGGGTGATTTTTATATCTCACTTTTGGAACGGTTAAAAAAACATCGCATCTGGTTTGCAACCGCCGGTCAGCTTGCAGAATGGTTCGAACAAAGACGTTCAATCGCCTTCACCCGCGAATCGTTCTCTGGTAAAGAAATGTGTTTATGTCTTGAAAGCCCAAAGGCGCTAAATCATCCCGGATTTTGCCTGCGACTCTATTCGCCTGTGCCTGAGGAAAACAATTCTGCGGAAAAATACGGAAGTTATATTGATATTCCCTGGACGGGAGAAAAAAACGTAACTATCTCATTAGCGCAGGCAGATTCAATCAACATACAATGACCGCTAAAAGCAATACAATGCACCGAGTTTGCATTATTCGCCACGGATACTATCCGAGAGACCCGAGAGTTTTAAAAGAAGTACGCGCCCTTTTTGAATCGGGATATTCGGTTGATGTTTTATGTCTGCGACACGAGGGACAAAATAGACAGGAAGAGGTCGATGGCGTGCACATATACCGACTTTCCCACCAACATCGGCGCGGTTCGCTATCACGATACATCTACGAGTATTGTTTGTCTTTTTTGAAGATGACCGTGATGGCAACGGTGCTGTTTTTCCGCCACCGCTATCACTGTATCCAGGTTAACACGCTGCCCGACCCATTGGTATTCGTAACAATAATACCACGTATCTTCGGAGCAAAAGTGCTACTGGATATGCAGGAACCTGCCCCCGAGCTGTTTATCACCAAATATGGCTCCGGAAAAAATAGTGTCTTATTAAAGTTGATAATCTTATTAGAACAGCTTTCTTTGAAATACGCAAATGCGTCGCTGACAGTGAATGAAAGCCTTCGAGAAAGATTTATTCAGCGAGGAGCCCAGGAGAAGAAAATTCATATTGTCAGAAATGTGCCTGACGAAAACTTCCGTCCTGGTGTGCTGAATCAGACCGTAGGCAACGGTTTAACCCTTATGACTCACGGGATGATTGAAGAAAGATATGGTCAGGAAATGATTATACGCGCCTTGCCGCTTGTGCGCGATAAAATTGAGCATCTGCAGTTATACATTGCCGGTTATGGACAAGTAGAAAAACTTCGCAAATTGGCACAAGAACTTGGGTGTTCCGATATCGTTACTTTTACAGGATTAGTGTCCTTTTCGCGTATCAGAGAGTTAATAGGCGCCGCAGATATTGGCATAGTGCCTCTTCAACGCTCGCCATTTTCTGAACTATGCCAGCCGAATAAACTTTTTGAATATATCGCCTGTAAAAAACCTGTTATAGCATCCCGTCTTAGAGCCATCGAAGAAAGTTTCGATGACTCATGTCTGATGTTCTTTGAGCCCGGGAGCCACAAGGACCTGGCCAGATGCATCATTGACCTGTACCAAAACCCTGCAAAACAACAGTATCTCGTAGAAAATGCCTATAGCCGCTTTGAGCCCATTTGCTGGAACCAGACCAAAAGGACCTATTTGAATGTCGTTAATAACTTGACGGGAAGAAATATTGAGTGAATGGAAATCATCCTATGAAAAAGATATCGGCAGACGTGAAGTTGGGCAAAGGAGTCAAAATTTACGATTTCGTGAACCTGTATGGCTGTAAGATTGGAGACCATACAAAAATTGGTACGTTTGTTGAAATACAAAAGGGCGCTAAGATCGGCAAGAATTGCAAAGTATCCAGTCATACCTTTATTTGCGAAGGCGTTAATATTGGCAACGGAGTATTCATCGGACACAATGTTACTTTTATAAACGATTTGTACCCGAGAGCCACAAATGGTACAGGTAAGCTCCAGAACGAAAACGACTGGAAATGCATCCCAACAAAGGTTGAAGACGGTGTCTCGATAGGTTCAAGTGCAACAATTTTATGCGGCGTCACCATCGGGAAAAACGCGATAATCGGCGCCGGAAGCGTTGTTACCAAAGATATTCCGGCAAATACCATCGTCGCGGGTAATCCCGCAAAAACCCTTAGGGAAATTAATGAACATAAAAACCTGTATGATGAACGAAAGGAGCAATACTATGAAAGTACCTTTTCTTGACCTTAAGATCCAATTCGAGTCCATCAAACATGAAATATATTTTGCTATTCAAAAGGTCTGTGAAAATTGTGCGTTCGCAGGAGGCCCATTTGTAGCTGAATTTGAAAAGGCCTTTGCGTCCTTTTGCGACACAAAACATGCTGTCGGCGTCGGGAGCGGAACCGACGCAATATGGGCCGTTCTTGTAGCACTTGGAATAGGCCCCGGCGACGAGGTAATAACGACGCCTAACACTTTTATGGCTACTGCGGAGGCAATTACTTTCAGCGGCGCGAAACCTGTGTTTGTCGATATTGATGAGCGAACGTACAACATCAATCCCGAACTTATTGAATCCGCTATTACGCCGCAAACAAAAGCAGTTATTCCTGTTCATCTCTATGGCCAGACTGCAGACATGGACTCAATTCTTAAAATTGCTGCCCAAAATAATCTCTATGTTATTGAAGACGCCTGTCAGGCCCACGGCGCCGAATACAAAGGTAAACGCGCCGGTTCAATGGGTATCGCAGGATGTTTCAGCTTTTATCCCGGCAAAAATTTAGGCGCCTACGGTGAAGCCGGAGCTATAGTTACGAACAATTCCGACCTGGCCCAAAAGCTTAATATGTTCAGAGACCATGGCCAACAGAAAAAGTATTATCATTCCATGGTCGGATGGAACGCACGCATGGATGGTATCCAGGGCGCTATATTGAGTGTTAAATTGAGCCATCTTAACGCGTGGAATGAGGCACGTAGGAAAAACGCTCAACTCTATAGTAAACTGCTGGCAGATGTTGATGGAATAATTACGCCTGCCGAGGCCCCCTGTGCCAAACATATTTATCACATTTACGCTGTTCGCAGTCAAAACCGCGATACGCTGATCAGTAACCTGGCCAAAGAAGATATCCATTGTGGGATACATTATCCAATCCCAATACATATGCAGGATGCCTACCGTCCTCTGGGATATAAACAAGGCAGTTTCCCCGTTGCGGAAAAATGTGTGGCGGAACTGGTTTCCCTGCCGATGTTTCCTGAACTTAGTCAAAGGCAAATAAAGACGGTATCGGACAGAATCAAAAACTTTATACAAATAACGGTTTAGCGACACACTGAACCGACATTTAGCAGTGATTTCCATATGCACCATAATGTTGATATTATAAATCCGACAGAATATGACGGCTGGGACGATTTGGTGGCCTCAAGTTCAAAATCCACCTTTTTCCACACCGCGGCGTGGGCACGAGTTCTTTCGGAAACATATAATTATCGCCCTTTGTACTTTACGCTTCGCGATGACAACAGATTGCTTGCTCTGATTCCGATGATGGAGGTAAAAAGTATATTCACGGGACTTCGAGGGGTATCTTTACCCTTTACCGATTATTGTCAAGCCATTGCTGCCAGCCAATCGCAACTGCATGATGTTCTCGATTTTGCGAAAGAATATGGCCGTAAATGCCATTGGAAATTCATAGAAATCCGGGGGGGTAATTATCCGGACGCGGCTGTTATGGGCTTTTTCTACAGACACACGCTGAAACTGAAGGCGGATTCCGAGCAAATGTTTTCCCGACTTGATGATGCCGCCAAAAGAAATATCCGAAAAGCACAACGAGAAGGTGTCAAGGTTACCGTACACAGGTCCCTGGACGCGGTCAAAGAATTTTGCCGCATGCACTATATGACGCGGAAGAAACATGGTCTGCCCCCTCAGCCATGGTCTTTTTTCAAAAAAATATATGAGCATATCATCTCTAAGAATCTCGGTTTCATTGTGCTTGCCTCTTATGGCAAAATAAATATAGCCGGGTCCGTATTTTTTAATTTCAAAGAGAAATGCTTGTATAAATTCGGCGCTTCTGATTTTAAATATCAGCATCTAAGGGCCAACAATCTTGTAATGTGGGAAGCCATAAAACTATGCGCTCAGGACGGCCGCCAAAACTTCTGCTTTGGCCGAACTGAACCGGACAACACGGGACTTCGAAGATTTAAATGCGGATGGGGCGCCGAAGAACAAATCATTAACTATTACAAGTACGACCTGTACCGTGATACCTTTGTTACGGCAACACCTATTGTAAAAAATTATCATTATCGCATTTTCAGTGGCATGCCCATACCTTTGTTAAAAGTATGCGGCTCACTGTTGTATAAACACATGGGATAGACACTGCGGAAATTGTCTGACAGATGTGCTATACATAAATTGGAGGAAATTGAAATAATGTTATCCGCAAGAGCATATTACGCCATTAAGCCCCTCATTCCAAGAAAACTGCAACTGGCCTTGCGGAAAATGCGTATTAACAGAATGCTGCCGTCATACACGAACGTATGGCCGATTTATCAGGAGGCGGGACAGCCGCCGAGAGGATGGACCGGGTGGCCGGAACAGAAAAAATTCGCCCTGCTTTTGACGCACGACGTTGAAAGCAGCAAAGGCCAGGACAGATGCGAACAAATAATGGATGTTGAAGAACGATTAGGTTTCAGGTCCGCCTTTTATTTCGTTCCAAGAGGATATTCAGTTTCCCCGGAATTGCGCCGTCGTCTTATCAGCAGGGGTTTCGAAACAGGAGTTCACGGCCTAAAACATGACGGGAAACTTTATAACACAAAAGCCGGATTCGGGAAAAAAGCTGTAGAGATAAACAAATATCTCAAGGAATGGAATTCGAATGGCTTTAGTTCACCATGCATGCAACACAACCTGGAATGGATTCTTGATTTAAATATACAATATGATATTTCCACCTACGATACCGACCCATTTGAACCACAAGGAGGATGCATAGGCACAATTTTCCCATTTTGCATACAAGGCTCCTCAGGGGAAAAATACTATGTCGAAATCCCATATACCCTGCCGCAGGATTTTACGCTATTTAGCTTAATGGGCCAGACAACCATAGACGTCTGGGTAAAAAAACTGGATTGGATTGTTGAACATGGCGGTATGGCGCATCTTAAAACTCATCCTGATTACTTTAACTTTGACAATAAAAATGGGCACACTGAAGAGTATCCTGTAAGCTTATACACCAATTTTTTGGAATATATAAAAAATAAATATGCAGGCCAGTACTGGCATGTCCTGCCAAAAGATATGGCTCAGTTTTATTCTGCCGGTACAACAAATAATGCGGCTCGTACCCCCTTGACCCCCTCGGATATATTATGTTCAACTTGCCGGAAGCTGATTAAACAAAAACGCGTTACATTTTTCATGCCTTTCGGAACCAACGGACATGAATAGTAAGTCAAAAGAATTAAAAACCGCTGTCGTTCTGGCCACTCATAGTATAGGGCTGGGCATAATACGCGCCCTGGGGAAATACGGTGTGCCAATAGTAGCAATCTATTATCAGAAACAGGATATGGGGTATGTTTCAAAGTATGTAAAAGAAAAGGTTCCTGCGCCACATCCTGAGAAATCAGAGAAGCAGTTTATAGATTTGCTCATTGATTGTGCCAAACGTTACCCGGACGCTATCTTAATACCCGCGGATGATGCCACGCTTGTAACTGTCTCAAAGCACAAGGCCTTGTTGTCAAATTATTATATTGTCGCATGCGCAGAATGGGAAATCACAAAACGCATCATTGATAAGAAATATACGTATGAATTAGCAGAATCACTCGGCATACCCGCACCAAAGACAATTGTTCCTCAAAATGAGGCTGATGTTAAAAAGTATGCGGAAAGCGTAAACTATCCGTGCCTTGTAAAACCGCGACAAAGCCATAAATACTTCGAAGTCTTCGGAATAAAAATGCGTAAAGTGGAAAATGCAGACGAACTCCTGTCGGCATATAACGAGGCATTTCAGGCCGGTATGGAGGTATTGCTGCAGGAGTATATTCCAGGTGAGGATTCAGCCGGCGTAAACTACAATTCTTATTTCTGGAATAATGACCCCCTTGTCGAATTTACAGCGCAGAAAGTGCGAGTCGCACCGCCGGAGTTCGGTGTCCCGGCAGTAGTGGTAAGTAAGCACATACCGGAAATCCTGACGCCGGGACGCAGAATACTTCAGGCTTTGGGGTATAACGGCTATTCCTGCACGGAATTCAAAAAAGACGCTAGAGATGGCGTGTACAAATTAATGGAAATAAATGGTCGATATAATCGTTCCCTGCTTCTATCTGTAAAATGCGGAATTAATTTTCCACTAATTGAATATGAGCATAAAATCCGCGGTAAAATTCCGTCAGCCATTAATTATAAAGAGGGAATGTACTGGATAGATGAAGCCAAAGATTTTTCAGCAGGCATTAAATATAAAAAAAAGGCCAAGTCCTCCCTCATTCATTATCTCAAACCATATTTTAAGCCCCACATATTTGCTGTCCTGGATATTAAGGACCCGATGCCGTTTGTAAAAAGATGCTTCGATATTTTGGGTATGGTTTGGGCTGCTGTCTTTAAGAGCGGTAAATCGGCGCAGCAATCCGAAAAAACAAAAAAATACTATGCGGAGAAAACACGTGAGAAAAGATGCAGTTCAGCTTGAGGAGGCACGGCTTAAGGGCGTTGAGAATATAAATGATTATTCGGCCTTCCACGAAAGGCACAGAATCTTTCCGGCCGTCTTTGAGAACAGGCAACACAAAGAAATACTCGATATCGCGGCAGGCGTAGGCGTTGTCGGAAAGAGAATAACAGATAATTATGAGGTCCCCGGTGGCTTTAAGGTCCTATGCAATGATATATGTCCGACTTGCCTGAAAGTGCTTGCCAGGGAAGGATTGCAAACTACCTCCTTCAGCATTGACGATGAGAAAGAACCATTTCCATTTCCCGACGGGAGTTTCGATACGATTATCGCACTGGCCACCATTGAACATGTCATCAATATTGACCACTTTATCTCGGAGATTTACCGTCTGCTGGATGATGACGGTTATTTATACTTGTCAGCGCCTAATTACTCCGGGCTTTTGTATCTTCTGCCTATGATATTCAGCGGAAAGACGTTTCACGACCCGATGGCGGAAGACAGTCGTTATGAGTTCTACGCACATGTAAGATATTTTACATACAGGACATTATACGAGCTTGTAAGTTCATTCGGCTTTACACTGGATACTGTCTATATTGGCGTGCCGAAAAGCAGTTCCCATTACATGGCGTTGCATTCGAGGTCGAAGTCTAAGGCATTCGCTTTTCGCACGTTAATGACGATGTTATACACCTGCTTTTCTCCTCGATGGGCCACTGAGCCGGTATTATGTTTTCGAAAGTCAAAAACGAAGAACAATCCGAGTAAACCGCGAAAGGTACTCTTGTAGTAAAAGGCACAGGCAATGAAAACACCCTCATTTACGCGCTGCAACTGTTTCTCAGCACAAAAAGCATATTTGTTCCAACTGTTAATTGTTGTGATTATAAGCGCCGTTTTACATTCCTCAGCCAATGCTATCGAGATGAAGGGAATGAGCTATGTCACGTGGGATGCGAATGGCCTGCTTACTGAAGATTCTGATAAGTCACTGGCCAATGCGAGAGCTATTGGCTGCAACTGGATTGCACTAAATGTTTACTGGTTTCAAGACGATGCTAATTCAACATCGATAGGGCCGGATTACTCGCTTTACTCTTCGACCCCCGAGTCGATAATCCACGCGATTGGCAGATGCCACGAGCTTGGAATGAAGGTGATGCTCAAACCTGTTGTTCAATGTCGTAACCAGACCTGGCAAGGGTACATTAACTCTTCTCCGCAGTGGTTTGCATCATATCAGGATTTTATAAACTTATGGGCTAAGATTGCCGAAAGCAATGGTGTGGAGCTTTTTTGCGTAGGCGCCGAGCTTGCAAATACCACCGGCCAGTCCTCGTCATGGACGGATATAATACAAAATATTCGTCAGTTTTACACTGGCCCACTCACTTATAGCGCAAACCCCGATGAGGAAAAGAATATTAACTGGTGGAATGAAGTTAATTACATCGGAATCGATGCTTATTATCCCCTGACCGACCAAAACAATCCGACACCGGCAGAACTGGAAACTGCATGGAGCAACAGAGCAGATGCCATCGAAATCTGGCGTAACAACAATTGGCCGAATATGCAGATAATTTTCACTGAAGTCGGTTATCGCAGCGTTGACGGAACCAATAAAGGGCCCTGGCTTGAACCTTCGTCTCCTTCCCAAATCGACATGCAGGAACAGGCAGACTGTTACAACGCATTACTGAGCCAATGCAAAGACCGTCAGTGGTGGTCCGGAGTGTTTTGGTGGAACTGGGAAGTTGACCCTAATTTTGGAGGACCTAATAACGCGTATTACACACCGCATAATAAACCTGCGGAAGCAGTACTCGCCAATTACTATGTCCGTCTTAAGGGCGACTTCAACTGTGATTACACGGTTAACTTCGATGATTTAAGCACGATTGCCACTTACTGGCTTTCCTACCATCCCTCGATTGATATTTACCCTGTTCCGGCTGGTGACGGCATAATAGATTTTCGGGATTTTGCCGTCTTCGCCAGGAATTGGATGGTTACTTTGAGCATCTATGGCGACATAAACGGAGATTTCGTGGTTGACTTTGAGGATTTAAGCAGATTGGCTAACCAGTGGTTGCAGACGTGCGAACCCGGCAGTATCCCCGAAGATATCAACGGGGACGGCATCGTAAACTTTGGGGATTATGCCTTGCTCGCGGAAAACTGGATGCAGGCAACTCCTCCATAACCTTTATCTTTAAAAAAGCGGAAATTTCAAATGAAAAGTTTTTCAAAACTGGTCTTCCTCGTCTGGCTGTTAAGTTTCAGTTCTGTTGTACTCGCTGCGAATAATGATGTTCTCAGCAATGAACAGATTAACCAGCGCATACAGCAGTACCGCACTGCCGAAGTTTCGCTGACGGTCACGGATTCGAACGGCAATGCCGTAACCAATGCACCTGTAACAATCCGCCAAACACGTCATAAATTTCTTTTCGGGTGCGCCGCTTTTAGCGTTGACCCGTATCAGGAAACAGAATACAACCGGCGATTCCTTGAAGTTTTTAATTACATAACACTGCCCTTTTACTGGAGTGAATACGAACAAATACAGGGTAAACCTGCATTTGAGCAGCGTATGCCGCAGGCAAAGTGGTGTCGCGCACACAACATCACGCCAAAGGGACATCCTCTTTGCTACCACCAGGAAGTGCCGGCATGGTTGCAAGGTAAGCCGCTCGAAGAAGTTCATTCGTTGCTGCTGGGTCGTGTTACAAGAGAAGTAAAAGCCTTCGCAGGTACTATCGATGTTTGGGATGCATTCTGCGAGGCGGTAGCAATGCCAACGTGTCCAGTGGAACCGAACACCATTTCAAAATTATGTGCCAAAATCGGCCAGGTCGAACTTATCAAAGAAGTAATGGGCGCTGCGCGTAAATCAAATCCTGATTCACTTTTGTTAATGAATGATTTTGAAGTATGGGGCGACGAATACCCAAAACTGGTAGCACAATGCCTTAATGCTGGAGTTCCTATTGACGCTATAGGCATACAGTCGCACATGCACACAGGCTGCTGGAAAAAAGAACTAACCTGGCAATTCTGTGAAAAGTTTGCCAAGTTAGGTAAGCCCATCCATTTTACAGAAGTAACAATACTTTCAGGGAAACTCCAGTCCGAGAGCGATAAGGACTGGACAACTGTCCGCACCGACTGGCTCAGTACTCCCGAAGGGGAGTCGCGTCAGGCCAAAGAGGCGTCGCAATTCTACCGCCTGCTGTTTTCACATCCCGCCGTCGAGGCGATTACATGGTGGAATTTAAGCGACCTAATTACCTGGCTTGGTGCACCGGCCGGCCTGTTGCACAAAGATATGACCCCAAAACCGGCATACGATGCGCTTAAAAAACTTATCAAACATGATTGGTGGACAGGTCCCCTCGAACTTAAAACCGATGATAAAGGACGTGTGAAATTTCGCGGATTTCTCGGTGATTACGTTGTCGAATGCTCTGAACAACGCGGACAATTTAAACTCGATAAACCGCAAAACACCGAAAAAACCGTCAGTATCAATTAGTGTAGATGCCGCCGCTAATTGCGATCACGCTTCCCCATCGGTCTGACATAACCGGCGGCCTTACCGGGCAATATTCCCGCACTTACCGAGTTGCAATCATCATTCCCTAGGTTCTTTTCGACACGCCGAAAAGAACTTTTTTATTTCCCTCATACCTCCACTTAACATTGTCTTACTTTCAGCCGATGGTAAATAGTCGGCGCAAGTGCACATCGTAAAACGCCCCCCAATGCTACACGTCATATGGTCTTGTGTATTGCTCTTTTGCTCCTTGTCGACCGTTGTCGAAACGTAAAACACTGGCAGAATGAAAATATGGCCGTTCGATGGGCAGCGGCTGCTTTGCTCGATGCCCAGAAGCGATTTTATCGAATAAGAGGACATCGTGAATTGCCGATACTT
>Ga0315278_10000979_pt1 | contig 24677 bp, 26 predicted proteins | sample YL17G06_0_MG_FD_203880 | JGI IMG/M metagenome (GOLD analysis project Ga0315278, IMG submission 203880) | Sediment microbial communities from Yellowstone Lake, YNP, Wyoming, USA - YL17G06_0 | ecosystem: Environmental > Aquatic > Freshwater > Lake > Sediment | place: USA: Wyoming | collected... | reverse complement strand
CGACAGATTTCTGGGACCCCCCGACAGGTTACGGCGACCCCCCGACAGATTTCTGGGACCCCCCGACAGGTTACGGCGACCCCCCGACAGATTTCTGGGACCCCCCGACAGGTTACGGGAACCCCCCGACAACTTTCCGGACCACGCCGACAGGTTGCGGCAATCCCCGAAAAGGTTCAGGATGTCGCCGAAAGATTTCCAGACTCCCCGGAAAACTTTCCCAACGTCCCGGAAAAGTTTCCGGACGTCGCGGAAATCTTTTCCAATGCCGCTATAAGTCTTTTTATACCCACCGCCCATGGACTCAGCGCGGAGGAACAGGCAGCGCCTGTTCCCTACAACAATATTCGATATCAAAACAGCCATGACTTTTCGGGTATAACGCCGAAAGAGGGGCCAGCCGAGAAAAATTCTATTTCGCTGGAATATCGTGGTGAAAAACGAGTCAAATTCAAAAATAGGCTCAGGATTACCCGACTCTTTGTGCGCATTTTTTATTCTGCTGATGCCCGTCTACTGATAGGAAAATCTCTTTTTACTCATTCGGAAATTATAGGCAGCTTCAAAAAAAAGTCAAGCCGAAAGGGATTTTTATATTGGCCCCTCAAAAAAGCGCGATTTCGCCCAGATATATATGAAGAGGATTTTTTTCTGTCCTTTTCTTTCATTCAGGCGATTTACCATGGTTTGGAAATTAGTAAGTAATGGTTAACGATGCTCGTAGCAGTACCCACTAGGATCTGTTGTCTTATTTTTACACCTTTTACCTTTCTTTGTGTAACCATGGCACTGGACAGCAACCGCATTGCTTTTATAAGAATGGCTTGTTTTCATGTTTGAATTCTGTGTGCCATTATAAAAAGAGCTTGTTTTTGTATTTGAATTCTGGGTGCCCCATCTCTCCACATTTTTATTATCTGGCAATTCAGGCAATATTGAAAGTATCTTTATTGTAATCGCAGGTTGTTTATCGAATTTCTCGTGCAAAAAGGTAAAAGATAGCCCATTTGAGTATATAATTTCATAGTTATCTCCACCTAGAACAGGTTCCTTGGATTTTAATCCAATTGGCTCCCCCAAATTCATAAATAAGAAATAAAGGGCCTTTACCCCGGTTTTCAAATCAAACAAGTCTTTGGTTTTTCCTTTGAGATATTTGAAATCTTGCGTTACAATAATGGATTTGACTGTATCTTTATCGGTGATTATTTCAAGCCCGGGTTCAATTGTTAACATATGGCTGGAATATTTTATGCTAAAGTCGATATCGCTGATTTTTTTCCCAAATTTGGTCAAAACATCTAATATTGGCATATCAACGCTGATTCCGCGAACAGTAAGGTTTTTTGCTGTTATTTTTGAGTCCATGAAAAGAATGTCGGTATCGATTAATTCAAACGTCTTTTGATCTTGTCCATTTACAAATACACAAAGTAAGAGAATCGTTATGCCCAAAATAATTTCTTTTTTCATATATACTCCTGCATCTTAACTCGTGGTTATTTTTTGCACTTTGGTTTTTGCGCCATCATAGCCCCACCTATCAAAGCAATAAAAGCGCCTATGGCTGAAATATAGAATCCACCTCCAATCTGCGGCGAGAATCCCCCGCTGAAAGTGCCGACATTTTCCAGCAGTTGATAATAAAGGTATGCCATGTATACAAGGCTTAATAGGCTACATAAAACAATGATAAGACCGAAGTTTCTTTTAAGAATCAAACCGATAGCCGCCAGAAGGGCAATCACAATACCGAAAATAAGGAAAATATAGGAATCCCCCACCTTCTGAAATGCACTGACAGAAAAAACACCGGCTGTCATCCAAGGCATTACCAGTCCAATCACAAGAAGAGCACCGCCGACCATTGAAATAATACTGGCAACTCTTAACCTTTGGGTTGAATCAGTGTCGGATTGAACCGGTTTGGTCAAGTCACTGCCACAGTGCTTACATTTAATCGCTCCCTTGATCACATCTTCTTTACAAAATTGACATTCCATTAGCTCTTTACCATCGTTCATATTCATATTCATACAACCTCCAATATATATCTAATCTAATTCTACCATCCCGCCCAGGGTGTGTCAAGGGGTAGGGAGAATTTTTTTTTTGCCTGTCCCTTTCTTTCCCCCATCCGCTTTTCACTAACCACTTATGCGCCGCTAAGGACGCGAAGATAATAAAAGAAATTTTTTTTGAAAAACGTATTGACTTTCTTTCCCAGGGTGTGGTATGTATTATTCTTCCGGTGGAACCGGTAATGTTTAAAAGTAGGACATTCGGGTTGGCAAGGCGAAAAGTGGTGAGGTCAGGCCCAAAGGGCGGGAGCATATATGCATCACAAAAATGGAACATTTTCGGAGGATTTTAAGTCCATTGAGCCGAATTCTCCTTTCTCTCTATAGATCGGCACTACAAAGTGCGGAAGTAGGGCTAATAAATTTGACATGGAGAGAAGGGTGAACTGCATAGTACTCAGACCCGAAGTATGTGAGTTTGAACATATTGACAGTATTTATCCAATGGAATCAGAAATGCTTAGAGAAAATTTAATAGAACTTCTTGAAAAGAACTTAATTTATTTTGAACCAGAAAATTATCTACCTAAATATATAAAAGGAATCAGAGATATTTATTTACATAGCTCATTTCTTAAATCGCTTCCTTATAGTGAATATACTTTGAGTTATTTATTGAATATAATCATAGAAACTTTAAAAAAGAATGTTAGGTTTAGAACTCTTGATTGTTTGAAGGTAATTAAAATACTTATAAAAAAAAGGCCAGATGACGTTGAAATTGACAATGAAACGGTTAATAAACTTTTCTTTTTGTACAAAAGATACATATTTCATAATAATATAGAAGTCCAATGGAGCGTGAGTGTCTTCATCAAGTCACGATGTTTAGATGAATATAATATCAAATGGCTTATATATAACTATCGGAAATCTGAGCATATTGTGAATAGACTTTTACTCTATCCACATAAGCACCCATTGATCACAAAGTGGGCTGAAAAAATATACAAAAACAAAGAATTAAATAAAAGGAAATCTGAAGTAATTGCTCTATTAATCGATAACGAAATCCCTAACTTTGTAGAGGAGAAGTGTAATGATTCGATTATCTGGGCAATTTATTATTCAAAAGCAACAGGAGAAACAAAGAAGAAATTGCTTAAAAAAAATTATTCACTTGACAGTTTGCCCTCAATTTTAGAAGTATGCCAAAGATTAGGTTATGCTTCAACAGTAAAATTTATTCTGAAAAAGTTAAGAGTGAGGAATGGACAAAAGCAAAAGTAATTGGTGGAAATGGGATAGTCAGAAATTACATAGGTGAGAAAAGTGGGAGTTGCTATGCCCTCAGCAAAGAGTGGAAAGGAGGACAGTCAGAAAACGGAGAGAAAGTGTCCTAATTTCTAATCTTTGGTTCGAGGAAGCAGTATAAAGAAAGGTGGATTACAGGTATTAATATCTTTGCAAAAATCCGGGGAAAATGTTATTATTGATATCTAAAATGAAAACAGCGAATTTCGAAGAATAAGTAGTATTCTCAAGAAATTTGGAGGTAATGTTTATGAGTAAAAGATCAACACACCATGTCGTAAAAAGTCCCGATGGGGGCTGGGATGTCAAGAAAGGTGGCGCCTCGAGAAAATCCGGTCATTTTGAAACGAAGAAGAAAGCGGAATCTTGGGGAAGGAAGGTCAGTGAGAAACAGCGGACAGAATTGGTTATTCATGGAAAGGATGGTAGAATTCAGAGAGCAGACAGCCACGGTAAAGATCCTTTACCGCCTAAGGACAAAAAATAAAAAGTGGATTCTTTCGACAAAAACGTTTTCATAAATTGTTCCTTTGACGATGATTACAGAGAATTGCTTATTTCTTTGCTCTTTACTGTGATGTACTTGGGACTTAATCCACGAATAGCGCTGGAGAGATTTGATTCCGGCGAAACCAGGATTAACAAGATACTTAAGCTTATCTCCGAATCGAGATTTGGAATACATGACATCTCAAAAATCGTATCATCTAAGAAAGATGAGGTTTTTCACATGAACATGCCTTTCGAGCTTGGTATTGATTATGGCTGCACGAAGTTACTGAAAGGCCAGTGGGAGACCAAGCGAATTCTTATTCTGGGAAGAGAACAATATAGATACCATGAAGCGCTGTCGGATCTCTCCGGTTCCGATATCAAGCATCACGACGACGAAGCCATAAAACTCGTTAAGGTTGTACGGGACTGGTTTATCTGCGAAGTATTCAACAAGGGGCCAAGTCACAAAAGAATCTGGTACGAGTACAACGATTTCATGAATGATTTGAGTAATAAGTTGACGACACAAGGCTATGAACTCGATGACCTTGAAACGGCTCCGATTCCGGAAATAATGAGCTACATGCAGGAATGGCTTAACAAAAATAACAACTAAAGGACACTATTGATCTTGAGAATTTAATGAAAATAAGGGGACAGTCGGAAAGCGCCGATTAAAATCGGCATGAGGTAGAGGATGAAAGTTCCTTACAGTGAAGAAATAGCAAATCACACTGACCCCGAGTCATGCGGAAATTGTGGTAACACAGTGGCTTCGGGCGAAGATGTTGACAGGGGAAAGCATAGGCGGGCAATTGAGCTCCGAAAACACCACCAATCGGGTGCTGACCCTGTTGACTTGAAGGGGAAGGCAATATTTTCCATAGCGTTATAGCGAGTTATGGGAAAACCCGGCGGAGTCTAAGAAAATAAGGGGACAGTCGAACTTTTTTCCTCCAATGATAAAATAATAAATCCGAAGCACAAATTAGCCACGGACGGGCACGGACAGAGAAAGAATAAATTCGTTTCTTTCTCACATCAAGTGTGTAAGACCATTTTTGCATAGCCCGGTTTGAACCCATCGAATCCTTATGCCGCGCCTTCCGGCATATACATTAAGCCCGCCTCTCTACATTTTATACCCAATTGAGCCTATATTGATCCTTTGGGGGGCGAAATCACTTTTTTTTACTGCGATTCCCCCTTTCGGGGCTCCGGTCTCAACTCTTTAAAGGCCCTGTATCAACTCTTTTTGCTATTGTACCACCCCTTTTTACTATTACCTCATGCCTTCGGGCGCCTGCCTCACCTCTTCAAAAATTTACAAAAAAAATTTTTGGGGGTGGTATCAGTCCCTTAAGGATTGATGCCGGGCCTTTGGAAATCGAATGAGCCCTGTAAGGATTGAGATCGATCCTTTTAGATGTAAAATAAGAACCCCCGGAGGATTGGTATCATACCTTCGAGGATTGATATAATAGAAAAAAGGGGTGGTCCCGGCGCTTAAAGGATCCAATTAATATCCCGGGGGGTTGGTATAGGGGTTCGAGGCGCCGATGCACCTGCAAAAAAAGGCGTTACCCATTCAACTTGAGTCGTCCGTGTTTGTCCGTGTTCGTCCGTGGCCTTTTTTTTCGTGTGTTTCGCGTGTTTCGCGGGTCCCTATTTCTACCGGAGATATTTTTAAAAAAAGTCATTGCGTTTACATGGCATTTTTGATAAGATAATGCTATGAAATGGGAACAATTTTACAGCGACTTGAAAGACCGGCCGGTTATCGAATCTCAATACTTGCATCTTCTCTACAAAAACAAAAGCGAAGTGGAATTGCAACTGTCACGATGGTTAAAACAAAAAAAAATCCACCGGTTAAAAAGAGGCTACTATCTTCTTGACGAAAAATACAGGAAAGCGAAGATTTTCGAACCTTATATTGCCGCTATCTTAAAATCCCCTTCATACATCAGCCTGGAAAAAGCCCTTGAAATGTACCACCTGATCCCGGATGTTGTTTATACGTTCACTTCCGTAACCACCAAACGGCGGCCGGTGGAATTTATCACTTCAGCCGGCCGATTCAAATATTTCTGCATAAAAAAGGAGTATTTCTGGGGGTACAGGGCCATTCGACAGTATGACAGTAAAGGGTACATTGCTGAACCGGAAAAAGCGATTATCGATTTATTTTACCTGGCTCAGAAAAAGGTCGATGAAAATTATATCCACTCATTGAGGCTTCAAAATACCGAGCAGCTTAACCACGCGAATCTCATCGCTTATGCCCGCAAAATGGGGGTTCCGTTCGTAATAAAAGCAGTGGATCTATTGATAAAGATCCTCGAGGAAGAATGAAATGAAAGATGAATTACTGGCTCTGCTGAGCGACAAAGAAGGGTATAATGTAAAATTAAACACAATGCGGGAATACCTACAAGCCTTTATTCTCCGGATCCTTTTCAAAAATAATTTTTTTAAACACACCGCCTTTTTAGGAGGAACCTGTTTACGGTTTATTCATTCCATCAAACGATTTTCGGAAGACCTCGATTTTTCCCTGCTGGACAGGCAGTCGTTCGATTTTGATAGTATTATCCGCTCTTTGTCTACCGAACTCGAAGATTCAGGCTATCCCATCAAAGTAAAAATCAAGAAGAATAGTATTTATTCGGCGCTTTTGAAATTTCCAGGCATCCTATATGAAGCTGAGATGAGCGATCGAAAAGAAGAAAATCTATCCATAAAGATCGACCTGGACACCCACCCACCAGCCGGGGCAAAAACTGAAAAACATATCATTAATAAGCATTTTATGTTTGGAGTCACCTGTTATGATTTGAGTACACTTTTTGCCGGGAAAATCAATGCACTCCTAACGCGCAATTATGTCAAAGGAAGAGATTACTACGACATATTCTGGTACTTGACTACCCACCGGGGCCTTGAACCCAACATTGAATTTTTAAAAAATGCACTGGCCCAATTTAATTGGCAGGGAAATCTAAACGACATCGGGGATTGGAAACGCACGGTAATTGAAACACTTCAACATACCGATTGGGGAAAGATTCAAAAAGAGGTGGAATTACTGCTTGAAGATCGTTTTGAAATGAATGTCTTTACCAAAGACAATTTCCTGCTGCTTTTTAAACTCTTTTAAGGATAGAAAGTTCGCCCATTTGTTGGCCGGGGATAAAATCCAAAATCCCTTCAAATGCCCCGTTGGAACTCAAATCAATCTATGTTAAAATAAAAAATGGCCAAAAAGAAGAAGAAAAAAAAGAAAGCTCTTTGCAGGCGCTCGAAGCGGATGAAGCGGCCTGGCAGGTTGCAGTCCGCGAAGAATTGGCTGGGAAAATATAACGGGAAACATATACTAAAGGGGTACATGAAACATTTTGGAGTGGATCGCCTGTGCGCATTCATCGAGTTGAGGATGCTGGGAATAAAATTCCCTCCCGATTATGAGGAGCATATCAAGCAACTGGATGAGGCAGACAAAAAAAGTAAGGCCACGCGCAAACAGAAGAAGAAAGATGCGCTGAAAGCGGAGGAAGAGAAGTGGTCATCGATCGAATCCGATGAATGGTTTGCTTACATCGCCGGATATACGGAGGGGGGAGCGCCATTTGGGGTCACATGGGAGCAGTGGGAAGAGATGGCGGAAATGGAATCCTGGGAGACGTTGGGGAAAATGGCGGAAATGGATGAAATGGAGCGGATGGATTGCGAAAAGGAAATAGCGGAGTTTTTTGCTTATGCTTATACGGGGGAATTGACGGGAATGGAACCGCCGGAAAATGAAGAAGATAAATGGCGTGGGTTAGAAGAGATGCTCCGCATGGAGGAAGAACCGGAAGATGGTTTTTCCGCGCCTGTCCCGAATGCCACTAAGTTAAGGCTACATGGTTGAATAATATGCCCTTTTCAAAACCACCAGGGGATTAAATTAGCAAAATGAACCCAATGACATGGGCAAGAGGTTATCCAAAATGGGGCGGCGCCCCAACCCTCCTTGCACGGCCACAGGGATTCTTTCTTTGCAGACAGTGTCTTAAATTCTTGTTTTTTTTGCACGCATATTTGAGGTATTAGTAAAAGGTATTACGAGGGCGCAATTTGGTAGGGAACTGGCATCGCCTGTTCCTTCAATGCCAATTTGGGGAACAGGCAAGATAATCGTCTAAAAACTCTTGCCTAAGCGATTGCTTTGTGATAACATCTATCCATGGAAAAAAATATTGTCCCGTTATTCAAGCAAAAGGTTTTGGATGTTTTAAAGAGCCGGAGAGTAAAATTTATTTTGTTTGGCTCCCGTGGGAGAGGGAATGAAGATGAATTTTCCGATTATGATTTGCTCATCATAACTTCAGAGTTGGAATCTAATGTAAAGGAAAGGATTGAAGAAATCGAAACCGATATATTTATCAAGCATAATGCCATCATTAACTCGCACATTTTTTCGGAAGAAGAACTAAAAGGCTTATCCTTTGAGCCTTTTATTATCAATGCCATGGAAGAAGGAATCGCAGCATGAGGAATGAAATCGAAGCCGTTATAGACAAATCCAGGCGGGCAATTAAATCGGCCAAAAGGGAATATAAAGCCGGGGAATATGATTATGCCTGTTCAAGAGCCTATTATGCGGCCTTTTATTTACTCGAAGGGGTTTTGTTGTTAGATAAGAAAAGATTTACGAAGCACAGTGCAGTAATTTCTGTCTTTAATAAAGATTATGTAAAGACCGCTGTTTTTCCGACGGAAATTTCAAAACATATTAAGTATCTATTGAAACGGAGGGAGATTGGCGATTATTCTTTTTCTATAAAGATTGATGAAGAAGATGCGCGAAATTGTATATTTATGGCAGAAGAGATATTTAAAACAATATCGGCCTATCTTGAGAAAAAAATTCCCCCCGAAGAACATTAGCAGAAGTTAATTTGCAAAAAAGAAAAAAAAGAAACCTCTTTGCAGGTGCTCTAAGCGGATGAATCGTGCAGGCAGGTTGCAGTCCGCGAAGCATTGGCTGGAAAAATATATCGGGGAAAATATACTAACGGGTTACATGAAACATTTTGGAGTGGATCGCCTGTGCGCATTCATCGAGTTGAAGATGCTGGGGAAAAAATTCCCTCCCGATTATGAGGAGCATATCAAGCAACTGGATGAGGCAGACAAAAAAAGTAAGGCCACGCGCAAACAGAAGAAGAAAGATGCGCTGAAAGCGGAGGAAGGGGAAAAAATTGACCTGTCCCGAATGTCACTAAGTTAAGGCTACATGGTTGAATAATATGCCCTTTTCAAAACCATCAAGGGATTAAATTAGCAAAATGAACCCAATGACATGGGCAAGAGGTTATCCTAAATGGGGCGGCGCCCCAACCCTCCTTGCACGGCCCCAGGGATTCCTTCTTTGAAGACAGTGTCTCAAATTCTTGTTTTTTTTGCACGCTTATTTGAGGTATTAGTAAAAGGTATTACGCAGGGCGCAATTTGGTAGGGAACTGGCATCGCCTGTTCCTTCAATGCCAATTTGGGAACAGGCAATGCCAGTTCGCGACACCCTACAATTTTAATATCAAGACATCCATGACTTCTCGGATAGCAGCCGAATGGGACAATATTCCGGCCTGTCCCCTAAACCTCCTTGAAAAAATCCGCCTTTTATGATATCCTGCCGTATTATGTTCACTATTTTGAACGTAAAAAACGATGCCGTGAGCACGCTCTGTAATCCCACTTTTGAGTGCAAGGGCGGGAGCTTGTTCTTATAGGAGATAAAAAAATGCTGAACTACGGCAAACACTGGATCGATCAAGACGATATCGCCGCTGTAACCAAAGTCCTGGAATCGGATTTCCTTACCCAGGGCCCGGAAGTGCTCAATTTTGAAAAAAACCTGGCCGACTTTCTGGAAACCCGCTTTGCCGTCGTCGTGGCCAACGGCACCGCCGCACTCCACCTGGCAGTCAAAGCCCTGGAACTGGAAAAAGGCCAACAAGGGATTACCTGCCCGAATACCTTCGCCGCCAGCGCCAACTGCCTTGTTTATAACGGCCTGGAACCTGCTTTCGTGGATATCGATGAAAAGTCCTACTGCATGGACCCGACTGAACTGGAAAGACGTATTACCCGCCGCACAAAAGTGATTATCCCGGTTCACTTCGCCGGCCAACCGGCCGATATGGAACGAATTAAAGATATTGCCTTTAAAAGAAATCTCCACGTCATCGAAGACGCTTCCCACGCCATCGGCAGCAAATACGAAAACGACCGCATGGTGGGCGCCTGCTGCTATGCGGAGATGTGCGTTTTTTCCTTTCACCCGGTGAAAACGATTGCCACCGGCGAAGGCGGCGCCATTACCACGAATCTTAAAAGCCTCTACGATAAACTACTCCTGCTGCGAAACCACGGCATTACGAAAGACCCTTCAAAATTCAAAATCGATCTTTCAAATCCCCCCAACCCCTGGTACTATGAAATGCTGGACCTGGGTTTCAATTACCGAATGACGGATATCCAGGCCGCCCTGGGAACCAGCCAGTTAAAAAAAATCGACTCTTTTATCCGACGCCGCCGGGAAATCGTCGCCCGCTACAATGGGGCTTTCAAAAATATTCCCTGGCTGACAACCCCATACGAGCGCGAAGGGGTGTTTTCCGCTTTCCATCTTTATGTGGTTAAAATCGATTTCGAAAAAATCGGCAAATCCCGCGGCCAGGTGATGGAGCAATTGAAAGCCAAAGGCGTCGGTACGCAGGTGCATTATATCCCGGTTCATTTGCAGCCTTATTATAGGGAACATTTCGGGTTCAAGGAAGGGGATTTCCCCAGGGCGGAACAGTATTATCGGCAGTGCCTTAGCATTCCGCTGTACCCGAAAATGACGGACGATGATGTTACTCAGGTTATCCATGCGATAATGGAGTTGAAATGAATTGTTGTCTTCGACGACCAAAAACCTTTTTCTCGAAACCACCACGGATGGACGGTTTCTGGACTTCCCAAAGCTTTTCATTATTAAAAGTTTTACGGGGTCCAGGGGCGGTTTTTCAAAAGAGCCCCTGGTCATCGAAGACAACCAGGAATAAAACATGAATGAAACATTACCTCATATTATATTAGAGACGGCCAATTTCCACGGCGGAGATACGGGTCGGCTCAAGGACGCGATTAATCGATTCGCAACCCTGGATTATAACAACCTGGGCATTAAATTCCATGCCTTTCACCACGATAACGTGGCCTTGCCGGATTTCTCCTGGCACCCCATCGTGAAGAATTTTTATATCGACGCGGACCACTGGAGGGAAATCATCGATCTGGCCGCGGCAAAGAATTTCAAAGTCTGGCTGGACCTGTTCTGCGTCTACGGCGTGGAAACCCTGGCCAAGAACCTCACTAACATCCACGGCGTTAAATTACAACCCTCTATCCTGGATAACCTGGAAATCCTGGCTGAATTGAAAAAATTGACGCTGCAAAATAAAGAACTGATCATCAATGTTTCGGGCCTGGAACTCTCGGATATCCAACGCTACCTCGAAGGATTTAAGAAATTTAATTTTAAAAAAGTGATCCTGCAATTGGGGTTTCAAAATTTCCCAACACAGGTGGAAGACACCTCGTTAAAGAAGATCGATGTTATAAAAGCCGCTTTCCCGGGAATGGAAATCGGTTATGCCGATCATATCGATGCGGAAACGCCGTTTTCAAAACGGTTCCCCGTGTATGCTTATTTAAAAGGGTGCGCTTACCTGGAAAAACATATCTGCAATATTCGCAAAGAAACGAAATATGATTTTAACTCCGCCCTGGAATTGGACGAGATGAAAGAAGTGGCCGCGGAAATTCGCCTGGTAAGCCGGTGCTTTACCGCCGGGTTTATTTCGGAAAATGAAAGGAAATACTTTGAAAAGAGTATCCAGAAACCCGTGCTTAAGACCCCATTGAATGCCGGGCAGTTGGTTGCGGCGGCTGACGTGATGTTCCGGCGCACGGACAAACCGGGGCTCAATTACAAAGAACTGAAAGACCTGCAAAATGGTTTCTTTATCTTGAATAAACATAAACATGAGCTGGACACCTTAACGGCGGGCGATTATAAGAAACCGAAGATCGCCGCCATCGTGGCCGCACGCATGAAATCCTCCCGTTTGAAACAGAAAGCCATCTTACCCATCCAGGGGATGTCTTCCATCGAACGGTGCCTGGACAACTGTTTGAAATTCCCTTTTACCGATGAGGTCATCCTGGCCACATCCACCCTTGAAGAGGATGCGGTATTGGGCGAGTATACATTAAAAGGCCGGGCGAAATTCTGGCAGGGGGACCCGGAAGATGTGATTTCCCGCTACCTGGGGGCTTGCGATAAATACGGCGTCGATGTGATCGTGCGCGTCACCGGCGATTGCCCGGTAATATCGCCTGAAATAGCCGCGTTTTTATTGAAAAGTCATTTTGCCGCCGGCGCCGATTTCACCGAATCCCGGCGCTTTGCCGTGGGCTCCAATTCCCAGGTATACAACGTGGAAGCGTTGAAACGGGTCCTCCAACTGGTGGGCCGCGCGGAATACTCCGAACATATGACCCTTTATATGACCAATAACCCCGGCATCTTCAAAGTCAATTACGTGGACCTGCCGGAAGAATTGGTCAGGGATTACCGCTTAACCCTGGATTACCAGGAAGACCTGGACATGTTTAACGAATTATTCAAGAAACTGGCGGAACAGGACCTGGACAGTTCGCTGTTGAATGTTATTAAAGTCCTGGATGAAAATCCCTCGATCCCCCTGCTGAATGCCCATAAAACATTGGTCTATAAAACCGATAAAGATTTGATAAAGCTGCTGAATGAAAAAACGACCATAAAAACCCCGGCAAAAAATTATTAAAATGAGATTTATAAACGGCGCCAAAGAGTTGGGATTTTTAAAATCCGCCCTGGTGGAAGAGAACCCATTCAGAAGTACCGACGAAGTGAAAGCGTGGCTAAAGCAGAGGAATCGAGCGGTCCATGTCAAAGTGGAACAAATAAAATTAAAAGATATGGGCCAGTGGTATATCGATCCGAAAGACGGCAACATCAAGCATGAAACCGGGAGATTCTTTACCATCGAAGGGGTCAACGTAAAAACCAACTGGGGAAATGTACCGGAATGGAGCCAGCCCATTATCAACCAACCGGAAGTAGGGATACTGGGCATTATTACCAAAGAATTCAACGGCATATTGTATTTCCTAATGCAGGCCAAAATAGAACCGGGGAATATTAATAATGTTCAAATATCCCCCACTTTGCAGGCCACCCGGAGCAATTATTCGCGGGTCCACAAAGGAAACGCCCCGTTATACCTGGACTACTTTACCGGCGGCGAGAACGTTAAATCCAAAGTCCTCCTGGACCAACTGCAATCGGAACAGGGCGCCCGCTTCTTAAAGAAACGGAACCGGAACATTATCGTGCAGGTGGAAGAGGATATCGAAGTCTATGACGATTTTTGCTGGCTGACCCTGGGACAGATCAAGAAATTGCTTATGTACGATAACCTTATCAATATGGACACCCGCACCGTTATCTCATGCATTCCTTTCGGCGATTATCCCGCCGACATGATCGATTTCTATAAGACGCTCCATCCCCAACCCACACACCTGGATGAATTTAAAACAAGTTTATTAATGTCCATGCTGGAAACCGAACGTCATTACCACCAAATCGACGACATCATCTCCTGGATTACCCGTTTGAAAACAAAATATGAACTGGACGTGAGTTCCATCCCGTTGAATTCTGTAAAGAAATGGACCCGGGATGAGTATTCCGTTTCCCATGAGCAGGGAAAATATTTTTCCGTGATCGCCGTCTCTGTGGAGATCGGCAACCGCGAAGTAAAAACCTGGACCCAACCGTTGATCCAATCCGCGCAGGAAGGCATCATGGCGTTCCTTGTCAAAAATATCGACGGCGTCTGTCACTTTTTGGTGCAGGCCAAGCTGGAAGCGGGGAATTTCGATATCATCGAGCTGGCGCCCACGGTGCAGTGCTTGACGGGCAATTACAGGGACGGCTTTAAAGAGTATGACCCCCCATTCCTGGATTATGTATTGAACGCCGATCCCCGGCAGGTCCATTATTCGACGCTCCAATCGGAGGAAGGGGGACGGTTTTTCAAAGAGCAGAACAAAAACCTGGTTATCGAAGTTGGGGACGATTTCCCCCTGGAGGTCCCTGAAAACTATTTGTGGATGACCTTAAACCAGGTACTGGTATTTATAAAATTCAATAACTATTTGAACGTCGAGGCGCGAAGCTTGATTGCGGCCCTCGGGTTTATTTAAAAAATAACAGGCTAAAAATGGAAAAATTACGAATTGGAGTTATGGGGTGCGCCGCTGTTGCACTGCGGTCGATAATACCGGCGATCCTTTCCATTCCCGGCTGGGAACTGGCGGCCACCGCCAGCCGCGGCAGGGAAAAAGCCCAACGCACCGCCGCAGTGTTCGGATGCGAAGCGGTGGAAGGTTACGAAACTCTTTTGGAACGCGGCGATATCGATGCCGTCTACATGCCGCTGCCCACGGGCCTGCACGAAGAATGGATCATGAAGTGCCTGGGGGCCGGGAAACACGTACTGGCGGAGAAATCCCTCGCCTGCGATTTGGCCTCGGCCCAACGGATGGTGGATAAAGCGGCCGCCGCCAACCTCCTGCTGATGGAAGATTTTATGTTCCAATATCATTCTCAGCTTGCATTTGTTCGCACCTTGCTGGAAAATGGTGAGATCGGTGAAATCCGCTTATTTCGCAGCTCCTTCGGGTTCCCGCCGCTGTCGAAAGATAATTTCAGGTATGATAAAGCGTTGGGGGGCGGTTCGCTGCTGGACGCAGGGGGGTACCCGGTGAAGGCCGCCCGCCTCTTCCTGGGGAAGAACCTGGAAGTCAAGGCCGCGGATTTATTTTACGACGCGGAACGAAAGGTGGATATATACGGTTCGGCATATCTTGTCGCGCCGGGCGGTACGGCGGCGGAAATTGCTTTTGGGTTCGATAATTACTACCAGTGCAATTACGAGATATGGGGAAGCAAGGGGAGAATTTTTGTAGAGAGGGCCTTTACCGCGCCCCCCGGTTTCAAACCCATAATCCTACTGGAAAAGCAGGACCTCCGGCAGGAATTCCAGGTCAAAGCGGACAATCATTTTGTCAATATTTTAGTCGAGTTCCATCGGGCCATTACTGAAAACCGGCGACAATACCACCTGGAGGAAGTCCTTGACCAGGCCCGTTTACTGGATCAAATAAGGAAAAAAAGTATGTAAAAGACCCCCCGTGATGAAGACGATGATGAACAGTGAAAAAAACAACCCCGACGATATCTTGATATCCGTGGTCAGCCCGGTTTACCGGGCGGAAAATATCGTGGATAAACTGGTGGAACGGATCATGGCGGCGGCGTCTAAAATCACCGGTAAGTACGAGATCATCCTGGTGGAGGACCGCGGACCGGACGGCTCATGGGAGAAGATCAAGGAAAACTGTGCAAAGTTCCATCAGGTACGGGGTATCCGGCTCAGCCGGAATTTCGGCCAGCAGTATGCCATTGCCGCCGGTCTCGATCTATCCAGGGGGGAATGGGTGGCGGTGATGGACTGCGATTTGCAGGATAACCCGGATGAAATTATAAACATGTACGCCAAAGCCCAGGAGGGCTACGATATCGTTTTGGCCAGCCGGCAAAACCGGAAAGACAATTTTCTTAAGAAATTATTTTCAAAATATTTTTATGCACTTTTAAGTTATTTGACCGAAACCCGGCAGGACGGGACGGTTGCCAATTTCGCCCTTTGTCGCCGGAAAGCGGTGGACGCCATGGCGGCAATGAAAGATTACAACCGGTATTTCCCCACCATGATCAAATGGGTGGGATTCAGGTTGACAACGCTTAACATCGAACATGTGGAACGGGCGGATGGGAAATCGTCTTATACATTCAAAAAGAGACTGAAGTTGGCGCTGGATACGATTCTTTCTTTTTCGGACAAGCCCTTACGTTTGACGATAAAATTGGGCGTGCTTATATTGTTAAGTTCATTCGGCTTTGCGGGTTACCTGGTGGTTCGTTATTTTTCCCATGATATTACCGTGTCCGGGTGGGCCAGTACATTTTTATCCATCTGGTTTCTTTCCGGTTTAAGCATATCGGTAACGGGCATGGTGGGATTGTACATCGGGAAGATCTTTGAAGGCATAAAATCAAGACCCACCTATATCGTAGACGAGGAAATAAATTAAAACCAGGCAAACGTTAATGAACAAATCAATATTAATACTTGGTTCCAACAGTTATATCGGCAGGCACCTGGCGAAATTCATGCATGAGGGTGGGTTCCGGTTGACCTTGTGCGATGTGCAACCGGGGCCCAGGGAACCCGAGCTGGCATCCTTTTATACCCCCCTGGATATATTGGATAAAAATGCCTTAGCCAAAATAGATTTTGCCGTGGACGGTATTTTCTTGTTTTCCGGGTTGACCGGCACTTCCGCGGCGTTTAAAAAGTATGAAGAGTTTATCAATGTCAATGAAGTGGGGTTATTGAATGTATTGGACCGGGTCAAGGAGACAGGCGGTAAGGCGCGGGTGGTTTTTCCCTCTTCCCGGTTGGTTTACCGGGGGCGCCGGGACCACAAGTTGAGAGAGGATGACGAGAAAGAATTCAAAACAGTGTATGCCATGAATAAATTTGCCTGCGAGAATTACCTGGAGATGTATAATCGAAGTTTCGGCATTCGCTACACAATTTTCAGGATATGTGTGCCTTACGGAAATTTATTGGGCGATTATTCATACGGGACCATGGGGTTTTTACTGGGTAAAGCCAGGCAGGGCCAAAACATCCCCCTTTACGGCGACGGTTCCCAGAAGAGGACCTTTACCCACATAGACGATATTTGCCGGGTATGGATAAAGGCTGCTTTTCTTGACAGTACGCTAAATGATGTTTTCAATATCGGTGGAGCGGACCATCTGAGTATATGTGAGCTTGCCGGTTGGGTGGCTAAAAAGTACGGGGTAAAGGCGACGTTCGCCGACTGGCCCGCGGAGGACCTGGCCATCGAATCGGGAGATACCGTGTTCGACTCCTCGAAATTGGACGGCTTGATCGACTATAACTATAAGCACAACGTCGCGGGTTGGCTGGAAAGTATAAAATGAGAATATAGAATGAAAGTAGGAATGTTTTTAAAAAAACATTATTTAGTGCTTATTTCCCTGGTGGTAATTTTACTTTTCCTGGCGCCGTATATTTTCAGGGGAGAGTTTATCCACATGAAGATATCCGATGTACTGGATGCGTGGGCGCCGCAGCAGAAAATATTGGCCGAAAGCGGTAAAGCCTTCAGTTTGAACCCGGACGCCAAAATCGACAACATTATCGACGGTATTGGCATCAGCGGGTTTGTCAACAGCGGCTGGAATGTGATAACCGTGCTTTTTATGATCTTCAAGCCGTTTACGGCTTTTGCAATAAATGTATTTATCATGGCGTTTGCGGCCTTTGGGGGGATGCGATTGCTGCTCCGGAAATACATCATAAAAGACGGCGAGATAAGTACCGGGCAGCGGGAATGGATAATTACCGGCGCCTCCCTTTGTTTTGCGCTTTTACCTTTTTACCCCTCCGGGGGATTATCCATCGCCGGTCTTCCGCTGCTGTCGTATTGTTTTTTAAATATAAAAAATAACGATTGGAGTTGGACGGATTTCGCATATATCGCATTTTTCCCTTTTTATTCCGTCCTGCCCTTTGCCGGGTTGTTTATTTTCATATACCTGTCGGCGCTGTTTCTAATCGATTGGGTCAACGAAAAACGGTTTCATCTTCCGTATTTCCTGGGTTTGGTTTTATTGGGCGGTCTTTACCTGTTTACGCATTTTCATTTGATTTATTCCTTCCTGGCCCCCAATTATAACTCTTTCCGGAAGGAGTTGGCGACAGTTCCCATGAGTTCCGGCGCTTGTTTTAAAACATTTCTCCATAATATTCTCCAGGACAGGAGCCATGTCATCGGCGCGCAGCGGTTGTTTGTCGCGGTCGCGGCGGTCGCGGCGGTTTTATTGGGAATCGCCAGGAAAGTAAAGGAAATAAAGTTCTTGCTGCTGTTAATCTTTCTTACCGTTTTCCATGCCTTCTTATGGGGCTTTAAATTTTGGGGGGGCGCCCACTTCTTACGGGAGAAGTTCCAGTTATTGAACGCCCTTGACCTGGCGCGTTTTTATTGGTTGAACCCGTTTTTATGGTACGTAATCTTTGCCGTCTCCCTCGGGATTATATGGAAATTCAAATTGGGAAAAATTGCGGTTTTCATTTTATTGGCGGGCCAACTGGGTTTTATGTTCAGTAATTACAATTGGGAGTACCGGTATTTGACCGGTAGGGAAAATCCTTATACCTATTCTCTCAGTTACAAGGAATATTATTCGGAGGCCTTATTTGAGAAGATGGCGCGGTTTATCGGGAAGCCCAAAAAGGATTACCGTATGGCGAGCATAGGCATCCCCCCCGGTATTGCGCAGTATAACGGGTTCTATACCCTCGATGTTTTCTGCAATGTATATCCCCTCGAATATAAACATCGATTCCGGCGGATCATCGCCAAAGAACTGGAAAAGAGCAAGGATATCAAAACGGTATTCGACAAGAACGGTAAGCGGTGCTATTTATTGTCGGCCGAATTGCACACCGGAAGAATCAGGGGATTGACCTTTTCCAGGGGAATTTCCAAAAGGCAACAATATTTAAAGATCAAGCGCCTGGAATTAAATATCGCCGCATTCACAGAAATGGGCGGCGAATATATCTTTTCCGCGGTAAAAATTCTTAATTACGCGGAAAACGGCCTTTCCCTTGAAGGTAAGTTTGAAGATAACGAATCGCCGTGGAAGATTTATCTATACAAAGTCAAGTAAGCCGCCGCCAGGGCTGATGTGTAACGTGATCAAAAAAATTACCATATTAACCGAAGGCGGAGAGGAAATCGGTTTCGGGCATGTAACCCGGTGCCTCTCGCTGTGCCAGACTTTTGCGGCGCGGGGGCATAGTCCGCGATTTATTGTGGCCGGGGATGCTTCGGTAGCCGGTATTTTGAAAAATAACAATTTTGAAATTTTCGACTGGAGAAAAGAAGCAGAACGCTTAATGCAGGCAATCGCTGACGTTGATGTTGCCCTGGTGGATTCGTACCTGGCGGACGAGATGGTCTATGAAACGATTTCAGCCTCGGTAAAGGTGGCTGTTTTCCTTGATGATACCCGCCGGCTGGATTACCCGCCGGGACTGGTGTTGAACTGGAGTATCTCCGCGCGGGACCTGCATTACCCTGAGAAAGATGGTGTGAATTACCTGCTGGGCCCGGGGTATGTGTCGTTAAGAAAGGCCTTCAGGGAAGTCCCGGCCAAAGAAATAAAAGAAACCGTAACCGATGTGCTGGTGACCTTTGGCGGCGATGATTCTAAGAATTTAACGCCGGGTGTGCTGCGGTTTTTAACCCGCAATTACCCCACGCTGCGGAAACATATCGTGATCGCCGGCGCTTTTAAGAACCGCGCGGAAATCGAAGCAGCGGCGGATGCCAATACCCACCCGGTTTTTTCCCCGGATGACGAGGGAATGAAAAAGGTTATGATGGAAGCGGATATTGCCATTGCTTCCGGCGGGCAAACGATTTATGAACTGGCCCGCGTGGGCGTACCGGCAGTGGTAATCGCCGTGGCCGATAACCAGCGGAATAACGTCTCAGGCTGGGAAAAGACGGGCTTCATCGAAACCGCCGGTTTTTGGCAAGATGCGCATTTAATGGAAGTCGTGGCGGATCGTTTCGCAGCATTATCTACTTTTGAAGCCCGCTCCCGGGCCGCGGCTGCCGGACATAAAATCGTACACGCCAACGGCGCGGACTGCATCATAGATTATATCGAAAAAAAATTAAAATCAGTGTAATAAATAAAATCAGTGTAAATCAGTGTAATCTGTGGACAAAAAATAAAAAGGTTTAAAATGAATGAAATCGACATCGATGGAAGAAAGGTAGGGCCGGGTCAGCCGGTGTATTTGATCGCGGAGATCGGTTCCAACCACTGCCGCGATAAGGCGGTGGTGAAGAAGTTGATCGACATCGCCGCCGGCGCCGGGTTCGATGCGGTGAAATTCCAGACCTACGAGCCCCTGGAAGTTTTCAGCGGCAAAATCACCACCACGGAATTGAAAATGGACCCGCTGTACGGTCATAAACCCTGGGTGGAAGCAGCGCGGGATTATATCCTGATGCCGCGGGAATGGTTCGCGGAGATGTTCGCCCATGCACGCCAAAAGAATTTACAGGTCTTTTCCACGGTGCATTCGGCCCGGGACGCCGAATTTGTCATGCAATTCGATCCGCCGGTGTTTAAAGTCGCTTCCCTGGATGTGACCTACCTCGATTTCCTGGCCGACCTTGCCGCTTTTAAGAAACCCATTATCCTTTCCACGGGCATGCATTACCTGGGGGAAATCGAAGAAGCCGTGGATACCGTCTTAAAAAACGGGAACGGCCAATTAGCCCTGCTTCACTGCGTGTCCAATTACCCGCCGCGGCCTGAAGATGTCAATTTGAATAATATCATCCTGCTGCAAAAGGCTTTCGATTTGCCGGTGGGTTTTTCCGACCATCACCCGGACAATTATATGGATGTAGCAGCCGTGGCGCTGGGCGCCTGTATTATCGAGAAGCATGTGACGCTGGACCGCAGCTTAAAAGGCCCGGACCATCCGTTTGCCCTGGACCCGGACGCCATGAGGGACCTGGTCAAAAGCGTCAGGGATACGGAAAAAGCCCTGGGAACTTCTAAACGGGTGTTATCCCAATCGGAATTAGCGGCGCGCACAGTGACCCGCCGGAGTTTTGTAGCCAGGGCAGACATTAAGAAAGGCGAAATTCTTACCCGCGAAAACGTCAAATTGACCCGTCCGGGAACAGGGATTCACCCGAAATTCAAGGACCGTTTGTTGGGCCAAAAAGCAATAAAAGATATTGAAAAAGAAGAAGTCATTTCCTGGGAAATGGTAGAATAAATGAAATATGGCCACCAAGGCACAAAGGCACCAAGGTACACCAAGAATTTTTTAATATAAAACCCTTGGTGTACCTTGGTGTCTTGGTGTCTTGGTGGCAAAAAAAACCGATGGAGTAATTATGAAGATTAGGTCATATATTAAAGGCGATGAAAAGGAGATCATGGAACTGGATGCCCGGGAACTGCCTTCACGGTGGAACCGCCGGACAATCGAAAACTGGTACTGGAAATTTAAAGAACGAAACCCGGCCGGCCACGCCCTGATCTGGGTCGCGGAACATGAAAACCGCCTGGCGGGACATTTTGCCGCCGTTCCTTACCGGTTGAAAGTGTTGGATGAAGAATTGACCGCCTCCCATACCATCGGCGCACTGGTAGACAAAAAATTCCAGAACCGCGGACTGCTTAAATTCGTCGGCGATAAACTAATGGAAGACCTGGCCCAAAATAATATCCCCTATACCTGGGGGTTCCCCAACCTGCGGGCGCATAAATTCGAGAATGAAGCCCTGGGCTATAAAGACCTGATTAATTTCGACCAGTGGGGCATCGCTAAAAATACCATCAAACAAACTCCCCCTTGCCCCAATATTCGTAAACTAACGGAATTCGACGGCCAATTCGACCGGTTATGGCAAACCTGTTCCCCCGCTTACCCCATCGCCGTAGTGAGGAATCAAACCTATTTAAACTGGCGCTACCTCCAGCGTCCGGATTGGGAATATTTCCCTTTTGCCTTCTATGGAAACGACGTCTTGCTAGGGTATGTGGTGCTGAAATTGTACCGTGAAGAGGAAATATACCGCGGACATATCGTGGATATTTTTGCCCGGCGGGATGATGAAAATACACTTTCCCATTTAATCGACCACAGCTTGAATTTTTTCAGTGAAAAAGAAGTCACCGAAGTCATGGTATGGATTTGGGGAAACCCGCTAATTGAAACTCTTTTTGTCCAAAAAGGTTTCTCTAAAAAAGAAATAGACCGGCCATTGATCTTGCGTATCAACATGGAACATAAGTATGCGCTGGAGGCCCGGGACAATTCCAACTGGTATTTTACCATGGGAGATTCGACGGAGATTTTTTAAATGAAATTGTATCATATCGGTAAAGTTGTAAAAGACCTGGAAGAGGCAAAGAAATATTATAAAGATACCTTCGGGTTTGAGCCCATTGGGGAACCGGTGGAGGATAATATCCAAAAAGTCTGGGTATTAAAGATGAACATCGGTCACGGCGAGGATGTGACGTTGGAATTGCTTCAGCCCATGGGTGAGCAGTCGCCGGTTTATAAATTCTTGCAAAAAACGGGCGGCGGGCTTCATCATCTCAGTTATTTCGTAGACGATATTCACAAGGCAATCGAAGATTTCAAAGAAAAGGGAGCTTTAATCCTGGGGGATGTCGCGCCCAGTATAGCTTTCGGTTCCCAACCCAGCGTCTGGCTGTACACCGGTTCAAAGGAATTGATCGAGTTGATCGAAGAAGTATAGTAGAAATCTACAGTAAAACCCCTTGGTGTTCCTTCGTGCCTTTGTGCCTTGGTGGCTATTTTCACATAACACCCCCCTAAAATGTCCAAATCCTGGACAAAATACCCCCCTAAAATGTCCACAATATGGATTTTATTGGGGGGTGTTCTATGTTATAATACCATATCATACTTTCACGGAGGTGTAATATGGTATTGAAACGAGTCACAGAAAATGATATCGAGGCATGGTTTAAACGTAAACATCGTAAACCTCTGGTGGTTCGCGGCGCAAGACAGGTGGGGAAATCAACCGTCGTCAGGAACTTTGCCTCGAATCGCAATCTAACCCTGCACGAAATCAATCTTGAACGACACCCCGGGCTGGCAAAAAGTTTCAACTCTCTCGATATCCGGGAGGTATTGAAAGAATTTGAATATATCAGTGGGAAAGGAAAAATTAATACCGATGCCAATGACAATATCCTGTTTATCGATGAAATCCAGGCCGTACCTTCGGCCATTAAAGCATTGCGCTATTTTTTCGAAGATTACCCTTTGCTGCCGGTAATAGCCGCCGGTTCCTTGCTTGAATTTTCACTTTCGGACCATTCCTATTCCATGCCCGTGGGGCGTATCGAATACCTTTACATGGGGCCCATGACTTTCGAGGAGTTCCTGGCCGCGAAAAATGAACAGTCCCTATTGGAATTAATTCGAAGTTATGATTTTAGTTATAAATTTCCGGACAGCGCCCACCAAAAACTTTTGAAATTCCAGCGGGAATATTTATTGGTAGGCGGTATGCCTGAGGCGATTCAAGCCTACGTTGAGACGGATGATTTTGATGAAGTCATGAATGTTCACTCATCCATAATTGAAACATACCGGGATGATTTTGCCAAATATGCCAGGGGGGCTGACCTGCTTCGTTTACATCGCATATTTGATTATGTCCCGGCGTCAGCCGGTGAAAAAGCCAAATATAATAATATCGATCCCAATGAAAAGGCCAGGGACCTCCGTAAGTCCATGGATTTGCTTGAAAAAGCCAATGTTATTTCTTATGTTTATCATTCCGGTACTTCCGGTTTGCCATTAAAAGCCGGGAAGGACGATAAGGTTTTCAAGGTTTATTTTCTCGATATCGGTTTAATGAACCGTATCTGTAAAGTACGGAATATTCCTTTTGAGCAACTGGAAAAAGAAGAATTTATCAATGCCGGTAAAATGGCGGAACAGTTTATCCAGCAGCATCTTCTCCGTATGGAGCGCGCTAATGAAAAGCCGGAAGTATTTTATTGGCTGAGGGAAGGGCGTACATCAAATGCAGAGATAGATTTTGTTGTTCAATTAGGCGCTGAAAATGTTCCCATTGAAGTAAAAGCCGGGAAAAGCGGGACTTTGAAATCATTACATCGTTTTATCTGGGAGAAGGGGTTGAAAAAGGCGATTCGTTTTGATTTGAATCCGCCTTCCGTCATGAAGGTTTTGCATAAAGTTACGTATGACCGGGAAAGTTCGGATATCGATTTTGATCTTTTATCATTGCCTTTATACATGGTGGAGCAGCTTTCGCGTCTATTCCCCACAATCCAATAACCGGGAAGTGAAATGAAAATTGGCCTGGTCCCTTTTTCCTTCTGTTTGAAAGATCATTACATGGTAGGCGGGCAAATCATACAGGTTTTCTCAGTTTTGATTAAAGACGAAGCGGTTGAAATATTTCTCGATTTAAGGCATTATATACAAAAGTGAGGTTATTAGCATGAGTGTTGAAACACAGAAACTGGAAATTATTGAATGGGTACTAAAGTTAAAAGATACTTCCACACTGGATGAAGTAATGAAAGTGAAAAAAGTTCGCCTCCATAAAAAGAGGGGACCCAGGAAGTTTGGCAGCGGTAAAACAATTTTCACTTATGTCGCAGATGATTTCGACGCCACACCTGCCGAATTCAGGGATTACATAAAATGATCCTGCTAATCGACACTCATGCATTGATCTGGTATATTGAGACCTTTTTTTGATTGTCCCCTTTTCCTTTCCTCTGCCGTGGGCGATTTAGGGTTGAAAGACAAAGCCGTGGAAATATCACTATCGCTGGCAGAAGATGAGAAGCCCGGCGACGAACGGCGCAAAGCGCCGTTCGATTTTTAATTAGAGGAACTCTTCCCAAAATAAGGGTTTGATGAATCAAACCCCTACGGGGGATTTCTTACCGGACGCCTGCTTATGACGGGGGGATAT
>Ga0315278_10000977_pt1 | contig 24704 bp, 19 predicted proteins | sample YL17G06_0_MG_FD_203880 | JGI IMG/M metagenome (GOLD analysis project Ga0315278, IMG submission 203880) | Sediment microbial communities from Yellowstone Lake, YNP, Wyoming, USA - YL17G06_0 | ecosystem: Environmental > Aquatic > Freshwater > Lake > Sediment | place: USA: Wyoming | collected... | reverse complement strand
TGCACCGGGCTCGGGCTGCACCGGCTCGCGTGGACGCTCGCCCTCCCAGGCTGCACCGGGCACGGGCTGCACCGGCTCGCGTGGACGCTCGCCCTCCCAGGCTGCACCGGGCACGGGCTGCGGCTCGCGTGGACGCTCGCCCTCCCAGGCTGCACCGGGCACGGGCTGCACCGGCTCGCGTGGACGCTCGCCCTCCCAGGCTGCACCGGGCACGGGCTGCGCGCCACTGCCCGCCTGGCGCAACGAGTAGATGTCACGCTCGAGCCCGCGCGCTATCTGCTCGAACTTCGCCGCCTGCTCGTCCTGAACGCTGCGTACCCGGAACAGCATCACCAGCGCCCATAGCGGCATCACAAACACAATGCCGATGATGGCCACGACTGCAAGTATCGCCAGTCCTTCCATGACGGTCTCCTTGGTTTGCGTGGAAGGCCACGCATGTTCACACCCCGCAGCCGGGGCACTATGAGGGGAGGCATGGGCTATGCCCGAGCCGGGGCAATTGCCAACATGCCGCACACGGGCATGTTGCGTGCCATACGCTCCATTCAACAGACTATGCAATATACATTTTGTGAACAGCTTATATTCACAAAACGACCATATGCCTTACTACAGCAGCGCAATGCCGTGTGCGCGGCATTGCTCGATCATGTCGTCCGGCCAGATGCTTGCCTGGATCTCGCCCACATGCGCCTTGCGCAGGTACAGCATGCACAGCCGCGACTGGCCAATGCCGCCGCCGATCGACAGGGGCAGTTCGCCCTTCAGGAGCCGTTGGTGGAACTGGAGGTCCTTCCGCCCGGCAACGCCCCGCAGGTCAAGCTGCCGCACCAGCGCCTCGGGATCGACCCGGATGCCCATTGATGACAACTCGAACGCGCCGCCCAGCACCGGGTTGAACACAAGGATGTCGCCGTTGAGCCCTGCATAGCCCACCTCGTTGGGCGTTGACCAGTCGTCGTAGTCGGGCGCCCGGCCGTCGTGGGGCTCTCCGTTCTTCAGCGGGCCGCCGATACCGATGATGAACACCGCCCCGTGCGCGCGGCACGCCGCGTGCTCCCGCTCGCGCGGCGTCAGCTTCGGATGTGTCGTCTCGAGCTCCTCGGCGTGCAGGAACGTGATCGTCTCGGGCAGTAGGGGCGTCAGCACCGGGTAATGATAGCAGACATATTCCTCTGTCCGCTTGATCACCCGGTAGATCCGCGCGACAATCGTCTTGAGGAAGGCAACAGACCGCTGCTCGCGGCTGATCACCCGCTCCCAGTCCCACTGGTCCACATACAGGGAATGCGTGTTGTCAAGCACCTCGTCCGGCCGGAGCGCGTTCATGTCCGTATACAGCCCTTCGCCCTGCTTGAGGCCGTAGTCGGCCAGCATCATCCGCTTCCATTTCGCCAGCGACTGGACGATCTCCGCCCGTGTGCCGTCCATGGCCTTCACGGCAAAGCTGACGGGCTTCTCGACGCCGTTGAGATCGTCGTTGATGCCCGTGCCGGCCTTGACGAACAGCGGTGCCGTCACCCGCATCAGGTTCAGCTCGAAGGCAAGGTTGGTCTGGAAGAACTCCTTGACAAGGCGGATGGCTCGCTCCGTGTCCCGCAGCGAGAGGAGCGGCTTGTAGTTCTCCGGCAGGATCAACGTTGTCGTCATAGGCATCCCGGGTTGAATGAGTCGTCTCGTCCCCTATTATAGCAAAACCGGCACCGAACCGCGCTTTTGCCGTGAAGATGCTCCACTGCTGTCCGGGGAAAAGCGTGTGCAACCAGGAGCACGCAACCACCGGGTGCGTACCAGCGGGAACGTGCCGCCGGATTGGGATCCTCCAGCGATTCCGCGTGCTTATCGCGGAATCGCTGCGTAGGCAGCGACCGTTTGCTGCGTGTATGCGGTTATGCTATAATGGGTGCCGTTGATTACTGGCGGGAAGACGTATGCAGTGGATTACGCAGACAGGAAAAGAGGCCGGTACAATCGCACCCAGCCCGCCGGGATCGGCGCGGCGGACGCCATGGTATGGCCCAATGGCGCGGAACCTGTGGCTCATCGCAGCAACGACACTCCTTATGACCAATAGCCCGAAGGCAACGGAGATGACACTGGATCTCTCGAAGGGATGGCGCCTCAAGCCCGGAGACGAGGCAGCCTGATCCATCCCGTCGTTCGACGACTCGGGGTGGACACCGGTCGCAGTCGGCATCCCTTGGGAAGATGCCGGCTTCCCCGGCATGGACGGCTTCGCCTGGTACCGCCTGCGGGTGGTTGTGCCCGCCGAGTGGAAGAACTCAAGGAGCATCCGCGATGTCGGATGCCTCATGCTGGAGCTTGGCGCAGTGGATGATGCCGACGAGACCTGGTTCAACGGGGTGAAGGTCGGCGCTACAGGGAGCATGCCCCCCGACTACAGCACCGCATGGAACGAACCGCGTGTCTACCGGGTTCCCGCCAGCGTGGTGGCGTGGGGCAAGGAGAATGTCGTCGCGGTAAGGGTGTACGACGGCAAAAACGATGGCGGCATCTACCCGGGCCCGGTTCTCCTGCGCGCTGCGGAGGAACGGGACATGCTCGAGGCCTCTTCAGAACCGGCACGGGCGGACGGTGTCTTTCCGGTCGGGGAGAATCTTAAGATGATGGTGAAGCTGAAGAACAAGGCCGCCCAGGACATCGGCGGCACGCTGGAGTGTGTATGGACCACGGACGTGGCCGACAAGCCGAGCGTCCTCACGTGCAAGACCGAGACGGTTGTTGTTCCTGCCGGGCGGGAGCTTTCCCGTGCCTTCTCCTATCGGCCGACTGGGCCCGGGTTCTACCCGGTCAGCGCCGTCATGAAGCTTGCAGGGAACAAGGAGATACGAACGAGGCTGGTACTGGGCTTTGACGTGGAGCGGATCGAGGGGCCGGCGGCCCGGGAGCCTGATTTCGACGCCTTCTGGGAGGCGCGACTCAAGGAACTGGCTGCGGTCAAGCCCGAATACTCGGTCGAGAGGAGGCCGGACAAGTCGTCCAGCAAGGTGGATACCTTCCTCATCGGCATGAAGAGCTACGGCGGCGTCAGGATCCGCGGCTGGCTTACTGTCCCGAAAGGCAAGGGGCCATGGCCGGGCTTGGTAAGCGTTGCCGGTTACGGCGGGACAATGTGGCCGGCAACGGAGCGGGAGAACATGGTGGTCATGGCGCTCAATATCCGCGGCCACGGCAACAGCATCGAGGACGTCAATCCAGGCGACGGCGAATACATGTACCTCGGCCTTACTGGCAATCCCGCCGATTACATCTATGTCGGGGCGTATCTCGACTGCGTCCGTGCAGTTGACTTCCTGTCCTCACGGCCCGAGGTCGATCCCGGGCGCATCGCCATCGAGGGCGGGAGCCAGGGCGGGGGCCTGAGCCTTGCCACCGCAGCACTTAGCCCGAAGGTGGCGGCCTGCGTTGCCGATGTCCCATGGCTCTGCGACTGGCCCGACTTCGCGACGACGACAACATGGGCCCTGGAGAACTTCCCGAAGCTTCTGAAGGATCGCAAGGATCTGAGCCACGCAAAGCTCCTTAGGATCCTGAGCTACGTGGATGTCATGAACCTGGCCGGCCGCATCCGTTGTCCGGTCAAGGTCTCAATGGGGCTGGTGGATGACGTCTGCCCGCCCCGGACGATCATGTCGGCCTACAACCGCATCCGTGCTCCGAAGACCGTTCATTACTACCCCTGCGGCGGGCACGAAGGCGGCGACGCAACGCACTGGGTCATCCGCGAGAAATGGCTGGCGGAGATCCTGCGTGCCGGCAAGTAGCCTGCCGCTTCTTCGTTACTTCTGGAGCAGGGCCGTTAGTGTGTAGATCAACACGCCTGCCAAGCCGCCGATAACGGTTCCGTTGATCCGGATAAACTGGAGGTCGGAACCGACCTGGAGCTCGAGTTTTCCTGCCAGCGACGCCCCGTCCCAGTGGGCCACCTTGTCCGTGATCATCTTTCCGATGCGGCCCTTGTGCTCGTCGGCAAACTGCTCGATTGCCGCGCGCAGCCATCGGTTCAGCTTCTCGCGCAGGCCCGCATCGGCGCCTATGGCAACCGAGCACTGGTGGATGCCATCGGCCAATGCCCCGGTGATCGGGGATCCTTCCCGCGCGGCGTCCGTGGTGATGTACTCCTTGATCTCGCTCCAGATTGCCTCGACGTAGCCGACAAAGCTGTGGTGGGAGAGAAGCTCCTGCTTGAACGCCTCGCCCCGGTCGCGGTACTTGGTCGAGTGCTTGAGGTCGTCCACCAATGTGCGCACGGTTGCATCGAGCTTCTTCCGCATCTCGTGCTCGTGGTTGTTGCGGATGTCCAGCAGCAGGTCCGCGATGGCATCGATCAGGTTCTCGGAGACGGAGAAGAGATAGGCGTCCACGTTCCGCAGCAGGAATCCAAGCCGGTTCCTGACGAGTCGCTTGAGTTTGGCATTCGTTGCAGGCTCCTTGAGATAGTTTACCAACGCAGCGAGAATATCCTCGAGGAGGGCATGGTGCTTTCCACCCGAGGTCATCAGTTCCATCGCCTTGCCGACAATGGGCGCGACCTCGATCCGGCGGAGGTGCGCGACGATCTGCTCGTGGAGGAATCGCTTGATGTCCTCGTCATTGAGCTTGTCGAGCACTGCGGGCACGAACGCAACAGCCTTCGCAGCAACGAGGCGGCGGTTGTCGTCAAGCCAGGCTGCCGCGTGGCCGGCAAGGTCGAGGTCGTGCAGTTGCCTCCCCACGATCTCCTTGGTGATGAAGTTGTTGACAACAAACTCCGCCAAGCCGTTTGCAAGGCTGTTCTTGCTGTGGGCGATGATGTTGGTGTGGGGAACAGGCAGGCCCAGGGGATGCCTGAACAGGGCCACAACGGCAAACCAGTCGGCAAGGGCGCCCACCATGGCCGCTTCAGCCATCGCGGCAACAAACGAGAGCCACGGCATGCGCGGCTCGAGCATCCTTGCCGCCACATAGAGGCAGGACATGGCCACCAACAGGCCGGTGGCCAGCAGTTTCATCCGGGCCAGTCGCTGCCCGCGAACCGCGTCGGCTGCCACGAAGTCAAACGTTGGGGAGGAGACATCGGTCGTCATGGCGCTTGAGCAGGGCGAAGTGTGATACATACAACTCATTGGTGCGCGGCAATTATACTCCTCTGCCGCCGGGAAGTCAAGGCGGCTGCCCGCCCCCACATCCGGCGGCAGACCCCCACGCCCTTGCGGCGTGGGTGAAAAAGAGAGAGTGGAGATACGGCCTTCACCGCTCTCTTTTCTTCACCACCGGGACAAGCCCGGTGGGGTCGTTCCCTGCCCGCACCGATGCGCCTGCGAAGGCGCATCGGTGTTCTGCCGCCGGATTGGGGCCCGCCCTGCGTTGCGAGCATGTTGCCGCGGCGGCGGCGGTCACCCGGCATCCCCGCGCATTGCACAGCAGCCGAGCCACGCGCACAAGGCACGCCCGGCATGCCTTTTTCACCGCTTTCGACACCGGATCAGCCGCGCCGAGAGTCCGAATCCTGCGGCAGCGGGAACGTGCTGCGCGGATGGGGAAAGGCGGGACAGCCTGCAAGTTTGACTTTCCCTCCGGCCTTTTGGTACAATTGCCGCCTGACAGATTAACCATTGACCACATGATACATTCATGAGACTCATTGTCACCGCTTCAGCCCTCCTGATCTTCTGCACCGTTTTTGTCTTTGCCGCCGACTGGCCGCAATACCGCGGGCCGCAAGGCGACGGAATCTGCGCGGGGAACGCGAAGCTGGCTCTGCCTGCCAGCGCCGACAAGGTGGTCTGGAAGATCGAGACCAAGAACGGGTTCAGCTCGTTCGCGATCGCCAACGGCGTCGCCTACACCCAGGTGAACCGCGACGTGAATGGCGGGCCGCGCGAGATGCTCGTGGCGCTCGATGCCAAGACAGGCAAGGAGCTGTGGGCCGCGGACATGGGCATAGGCACGTACGACGGCGGCGGCGACGATGGCGCGCCCAACAACGATGGCGGTGACGGCCCGCGCTCGACCCCGACCGTTGACGGCGGGAAGGTCTATGTGTACAACCAATCCCTGGTGCTGTCCTGTTTCGATGCCAAGACCGGCAAGCTCCTCTGGAGCCGGGACGTGACCAAGGAGCATGCAGGCCAGAACATAGGCTGGAAGAGCGCGATGTCACCCGTGATTGATGGCGACCTGCTCTTCGTGGGAGGCGGCGGGCCGGGTCAGTCCATGCTCGGGTTGAACAAGGCGACCGGCGCGGTGGTCTGGAAGGCCCATGACGAGATGATCACCCATGCCACACCCGTGGTTGCGACCATCCAGGGCGTGCGCCAGGTGATCTTCTTCATGCAGAGCGGCCTGGTCGCCGTGGCACCCAAGGATGGCGCACTCCTCTGGCGGTTCCCCATGAAGCACAACGTTTCCACCGCCGCTTCGCCGGTGGTTGATGGCGACATAGTATATTGCTCGGCTGGCTATGGAGTGGGCGGCGCTGCATGTAGACTGCTGAAGGAGGATGGCAAGCTTAAGCCGGTTGATCTCTACCGTATCCCGGGCGACAAGCAGATCGCCAACCATTGGAGCACGCCGGTGCTGTACAATGGCCACTTGTATGGCATGTTCAGCTTCAAGAAATACGGGACCGGCCCGCTCAAGTGCGTGGACATCGCCACGGGCAAGGTGAAATGGGAGAAGAGCGGCTTTGGCGCCGGGAACGTCATCCTCGCGGGCAACACGGTGGTGGCTCTTTCCGACGATGGCCAGGTCGTGCTGGTCGAGGCGGTGCCCGCAGCGTACAAGGAGCTGGGCAGGCTCAAGGTGCTCGAGGGCAAGTGCTGGTCAACACCGGCAATCGCGGAGGGGCGCCTGTATGTACGGAGCACAAAGGAAGGCGCCTGTCTTGATCTGACAGGCAAGTAGCCGGCTCAACGCCATGAGGAAGATCCTTCTCGTGGCCACCGTGATGTCAACCGCACCCATCATTGCCGCGGAAGCGCCCAAGCCGTATGGCGCTCTCCCCAGCCCCGCGCAGGTGAAATGGCATGAACTCGAGTTCTATGGCTTCCTTCATTTCACTGTCAACACCTTCACGGACAAGGAATGGGGCTACGGCGACGAGAAGGAATCCGTGTTCAACCCAACCGCGTTCGATGCCGACCAGATCGTGTCGTCCTGCGCAACCTCGGGCATGAAGGGGCTGATCCTCACCTGCAAGCACCATGATGGCTTCTGCCTCTGGCCGTCAAAGTTCACCGGGCACTCGGTCAGGAACAGCCCCTGGAGGAACGGCAAGGGCGATGTGGTCAGGGAACTCTCGGATGCATGCCGCCGCCATGGCCTCGCGTTTGGTGTCTATCTTTCGCCGTGGGACAGGAACCACAAGGACTATGCCAAGCCCGCCTATGTCGAGTACTACCGCAACCAGCTCCGCGAACTGCTGACGAACTACGGCCCCATATTCGAGGTCTGGCACGACGGTGCGAATGGCGGTGACGGCTACTACGGCGGCGCGCGCGAAACGCGGAACATTGAGCGCGCAACCTACTACGATTGGCCGACCACTTGGGCATTGGTCCACCAGTTGCAGGCGGATGCCTCGATTTTCAGCGATGTCGGGCCCGAGGTGCGCTGGGTGGGCAACGAAAGCGGCAGTGCCGGCGACCCATGCTGGGCAACCATCAACGATGTCGGCTGGCGCCCGGGCAATGCCGACGCGGGCCAGCTCAACCACGGCCATCGCGGTGGCGCGAAATGGATTCCTGCCGAGTGCGACGTCTCAATCCGCCCAGGCTGGTTCTACCATGCAAGCGAGGATGACAAGGTGCGGTCGCCGGAGAACCTGATGGAACTGTATTTCGCATCGGTTGGCCGCGGCGGGTCGTTCCTGCTCAATGTCCCGCCCGACCGGCGCGGCCTTGTCCACGAGAACGACCGGGCATCGCTTGTCACGTTTGGCCGCGTCCTGCGCGAGACTTTCGCCACCGACCTGGCAAAAGGTGCCACCGCATCGGCCAGCAATATCCGCGGCAATGACAAGGTGTTCGATCCGGCAAACCTGCTCGATGGCAGGCGCGACACCTACTGGGCCTCGGACGATGCCGTCACCACGCCCGAAGTCACGCTGACGTTCAAGAAGCCGGTGACGTTCAGCATTGTCCGTGTGCGTGAGTATCTGCCGCTTGGTCAGCGCGTGGACGACTGGGCGCTCGATGCATGGCGTGACGGCGCATGGAAGGAATTTGCAAAAGGAACAGCCATCGGCTCATGCCGGCTTGTCCGCACGGCGCCGATGACAACACCCAAGGTGCGGTTGCGGATCACAAAGGCGCCGGTTTGTCCGGCGCTCGCCGAGCTCGGCCTGTTCCTCGAAGCAACGGCAGACGCGGTGCAATGAGCGGCGGGTTGGCACGACATATACGACGCCCCCCCAAAGAACTATGTGGGGCGGATGGAAAAATGATCGCGTTATGTCTATGGTTTTCTCAGCACCCAGTAGATCTCGCCCGAGCACCACGGACACAAGGCGCCAAACAACAGGTTGAGCCGCAGCCACCACCGATGATCCTCGATCCACGAACCGCTCAGCCGGGCCAGGAATGCCCCGGCGGCGAACTCGAGCACCAACCCATTGGCCGCCGCACACCTCTGGATCCGTTTCAGCGACATCTTGCTGACATGGCCGTAGGAATGCACGTGCGGATTCTGCCGGAGCTGCCGCTCGCGCACGGACACGAACAGGTCCGGGATCGAGGGCGACCCGCCCACCAGCACACTGCCCGGCTTCATCCCGCGCGCCATTGTTGCCAGCGCCCTTTCCGGTTCGCGCAGATGCTCGAGCACATGCAGGAGAATGGTGACGTCGCATACGCGGTCAAGCCACGCATCCGAGGTCTCGATGTCCGCCTCGACCAGCGAGGTGTAGCCCACATCCTGCAGCTCGTTGCTCCGCACCTCGCAGTCCACACCCGACCATGACGCCACGGGAACCTGGAAGCCGGACGTGTCGCGGGTGATGGTGTTGAAGAACCGGCGCATCTGCCCGCGGTCAATCCCGATCTCACAGACCGCGAGCGGCTTCTGCCGCCGCTGGTGCTCGATGCGCAGGAAATGGCACATGAACCAGTACCGCAGCAGCTTGACGGGATACGCGCGCCGCTTGATCTTCGCGGATGCGGGGTACAATTCGCCGCGAATCTCTCGGTTGCGGCCAAGACAGGCCATGTCCCATGAAAGCTGCGGCATGCCCCGATAGGGAGACTCGATACTCATCGTGGTGTTGGGTGGCGGGGCAGGGCGAGGAGCCTGCGGTTAGTGGCAGCATCACGCGCAACGGTCACCGTGCAGGCGCCGCAATGGCCGGCAAAGGCTCTCGTGTTGACTGTGCACTCAAAGGTGCCTGCATACATCGCACGGTCTCTCATACAGAATAATAGTAGCATAATGGCCGCCAAACTACAATATGAAGGCCATTGCCCGCCAAAAGCATATCCCGTCACAAGTGGGTTCTTCTGGAGAAGGGGCGGCATTCACTCCGTGCTGTTCCGGATCACGCGGTCATAGAATGTGTCCAAGCCGCTCCGTTCATCGGTTTTGTTCACGGCCTCTTCCGTGGACCTGAGCAGGTCGCGCTCGCGACCGATCACGCTGGTGGACGGCGAGACCCTGTGCGGTGTCAGCAGCACGACGATCTCTGCGGTCTTCTTCACGTCGATTTCGTGGCGGAACAGGTAACCAATCAGCGGGCATGAGCCAAGGATCGGCACGCGCTCGTCCTCCTTGGCAACTGTGTCGCGCCTAAGGCCTGACATGGTGAACGGCTCGCCATCCTTCAGCACAATGTTCGCCGTCACGGTGCGGGTGTTGATGATGGGCTCGTTGCCGCTTGCCCAGCTCACAAGGCTGTTGACGGTTGCATTGATGGCCAGGGTCAGCGTCTCCTCGGTGATGGTGGGCGTGATGGTAAGCGACACGCCCGTTCCGGCCAGGGAACTCAGTTTCTTTTCCGGGATCGTGTACGCCTTGTAGGAGAGGTTGTCAATGGACGAGATCGTCGCCTGCTGGCCGTTGAGGGCCACCGCGGTCGGGCATGACAGCACCTTGGCCTTGCCGGTCCGCACAAGGTAGTTGATGAAATTGGCGGCGGCCTTGGGCCGCATGCCCTGGATGTTGATGCTTTCCAGGGCCGAACGGACAGCCGCGTCCGGTCCGGTCGACACCGAGGTCTTTGACTGGTTGAACGTGAGGGTCGTGTCCACGCGCTCGGGCAGCGCTTCCTTCCACGCCTCGAGGGCGAGGCCGAAGTTGAAGTCGTTGTCCGCCTCGCACTCCACGATCTGGGCGTCAATCCGCACCATGGTGGGCGCAATGTCGAAGTACGGCAGGTATCTCTCCACGCGGCCCTTCACGCTGGGCGCATCCTTGTACATGATCATGTTGATGCGGTCGTCAACGACGAGGTCGCCGTACGCGGTGCCGAGGGACTTGGTGATGATGTCGTTCAGTTCCGACGCCTTCCGGTTCTTGCAGATGTACCAAAGGCGGGCGGCACCCGATTTCTCGTAGACGGTCCCCGGCTTGTCCATTATCCTGATCACTTGCTCAAAACAGGGGAACTGGAACTCAGGTGCCGTCACCGCAATGTATTCCTTGAGCGTGTCCTTGTCAACGTAGGTGGACACGGTTCCGCCTTCCATCTGTGCCGTCTTGATGATGATGTCGCGGATCTCGAACACGATGCCCGTGTTCCCAAGCTCGTAGACCTTGATGATGAAGTCCGTATCGTTCGACGTGTTGATGATCTTGTAGGAATGGCCGACCGCCGGCGTGGACGGCACGGCATGGTAGAACATCTTGCCCTCGGTGAACGCCTGGGCATCAGCCACCTGCGGCGGCGCGGTGTTTTCAGGCTCCGTGGTGCTGACCTGGAGTTCAGCCGCGCGCGCTGTTGCGCATGCGAGCAGAGCCAGCATTGCCATCGTGATATGTGTGACACGTCGTTCCGCGATCTGTACCGCGCTTCTCATGAAGGTCTTCATTGGTGTTCGGACTTTAATGTGGTGACTGTCCGCATGAGTGTCTATGCGCCTGCCGTGCTGTCGTCCGGGAAACAGACAACGGCGCCGAATCCGCCGCACCCACTGCTGCGTGGCATTGCTTCCATGCACGTATTGTACAGAAAGCGAAAGGGGAAGTCAAGGCTTCGTGTCAACCCAGTTCTGGCGACGACCCCCACGCCCTTGCGGCGTGGGTGAAGAAGATTTGAGATATGGCGGGCATCTTTTCTCAAATCTTCTTCACCCACCGGGACAAGCCCGGTGGGGCTCTCAGAATCCAGACGCCACCGGCATCGGGCGTTGCACGCTCATTGAGTCGCCGGAACTGGGGTCAATGATGACGCTCTGCGCGGCGTACCCCACGCACGAGCCCGGGTTCGTGTTCAGGTTCGCCCTGTCGCGCGCCTGCTGGAGACCGACCTGTCGGCCACGCGGTGACCCGTGCCTTTCCCGCAGATGGAGCAGGGCGCGCCCCATAAGCATTAACTTAACGCCGCCTCGTGTTGACTGCCAGACGCACTGTGGCCACGGGTTTCCCGTGGCCACTAAGTTAACGCTTATGAGGGCGCTCCCCCCTGACGCAACGCGGCGGATTAGGTATACTATGCCAACCAGCATGCGATGTGCGCATGCGTTCTCAACTGCAAACTCCGGACAAGGAGCCCGCTATGAACCGATCCATTCCTCGCCTCGCAGCCGTAGTGCTCTTTCTCATGGTGGCCGTCGCGCCAGCATGGGCCGGCTGGTCAAAGGCGCGGGTGACGTACGGCCGCTGGTATGGCCCGGACAGTAAGCCGAAGCAGCAGGGCGTGCTCTACCAGGAGACCGTCCTGAAGAAGTGAGCCGTGGCGAGTGGCGACGGCTCTGCCGCATACGCGCTATTCTTCTTCCTTTGCCGCGCGCTTGCGCCCGGGTGCCACGGGTGCTGCGGGCTCCTCGGATTTCTCCGCCGGCCTCTCGCCCGGCTTTTCGCCCGGCTGGCCATGGATGGCACCCAGTTTCTGGTGGATGGCCGCCTCGATCTTCTTGCACATGGCCGGATCGTTCTTGAGCACCTCGCGCACCGCATCGCGGCCCTGGCCAAGCCTGGTCTCGCCCATGCTGAACCATGCGCCCTTCTTGTCGATCACCCCCAGTTCGCAGCCAAGGTCGACCACCGCCCCTTCCGCCGAGATGCCTTCGTCATACATGATGTCGAACTCGCCGTTGCGGAACGGGGGAGCCACCTTGTTCTTCACCACGTTCACCTTTGCCCGGATGCCGATCGTCGCCCCCTGCGGATCCTTGATCGTCGCAATACGGCGGATGTCGAGCCGGACACTCGAGTAGAACTTCAGAGCCCGGCCGCCCGTGGTGGTCTCGGGATTGCCGAACATGACGCCGATCTTCTCGCGGATCTGGTTGATGAAGATGCAGGCGCAGTTCGAGCGGCCAATCGCGCCGGTGAGCTTCCGCATTGCCTGGGACATCAGCCGTGCCTGGAGGCCGACAAACGAGTCGCCCATCTCGCCTTCGATCTCCGCTCTGGGCACCAGCGCGGCAACCGAGTCAACCACCACCACGTCCACCGCGTTCGAGCGGACGAGCGTGTCGGCGATGCTCAAGGCGTCCTCGCCGCAGTCCGGCTGTGAGATGAGGAGCTCCTCGATGTTCACGCCGATCCTCCGGGCATACCCTGGATCGATGGCGTGCTCGGCGTCAATGTACGCCGCGATGCCGCCGTCCTTCTGGGCATGGGCAACGATGCTGAGCGCGAGCGTGGTCTTGCCCGACGATTCAGGCCCGAAGATCTCGGTGACCCGGCTGCGCGGTATCCCGCCCACGCCCAGCGCCGTGTCAAGCGTGATCGCTCCTGTCGGGATGATGGGTATCTTGACAACGCTGTCGCTGCCAAGCTTCATGATCGAGCCCTGGCCAAGTTGCTTCTCGATCTGGCCAATGGCTGCATCGAGCGCCTTCTTCCGGTCGTTGTTCTCCGTTGCGCACATGGTTGCTCCTTGTGGTGCCGGTTGTCTGTGATGCCCATGACGGCCTGCTCGCTTCCCGCGGCATGCGTAGTCTTCACGAGCAGTGTACTACATTGTACCAGAAAGGGGCCGGGCATGTCAAATCGGGGAACAGTACGGACCTCCGCGCGGAGCAGGAGGTGTTGGGCCATGCAAACGCGTGGACGACCACGATCTACACGCATGAGGCGAAGGAGAATGCGCCGGACGCGCGGAGCACCTTGGTCAGTTGAGGCGTCAGGCGCGCGCGAGCAGGTAGTCGACCTCGACCTCCTTCGTCAGCGGGATGATCCAGCGGCGGTAGATCTCGGCCACCAGCTCCGGCTGGATTTTGCAGGTTGTCCCGGCAGCTTCCCGGCCTGATCCGTCGTCTATCTCCTGGCCGCAGGTGGTTGCCTTGCGCTCAACTCTTCTGAGCAGCCTGGCTTCAACCTCCGCATTGGTGATCTTCCTTAGAAGGGCGTCCCGGTCCCGCCGGGCAATAAGCGCGCGGTAGTCCTCAGGATGCTCGCTGAACTTGACCTCGGCAACAAACGTGCCGTAGTGTATCCGCTTCGAGAGCGCCTGAAGACATGCAACATCGCATACGGCGCTGGATCCATACTGCTGGTCATCGCCGTTGCCACACATTGAAGGAATGATGGCGGTTTCATACACCGTCTTGATCCTGGAATTGATGTTGATGCTGGTTTTCCTGATGGGCGCATCCGACTCGAGCACGGGCAGGATCGGCTCGGGCAGATCGGAGAAGAACGGATGCTCATCCGGGCTGGTGTAGCGCCGGACGGTTGCATGCAGGGTCTCGGTGCCGCGGAGGAGGTAGTCAACGAAACTGCCTGAGAAGCCGGGCAGGCTGATGCCGCCGGGCAGGTAGATGACCGGGTTGTGCTTGAACTGAGCGCGCTCGACAAATGCGAAGATGATGGTCTCCTCCTGGCGGATGAGGACACTGCGGATGCCCTCGAGCTGCAGCAACGGGTTCATGGTTCCCGTCTCCGTGGGTGAACAAGGCCGGTCGAGCGCCGCAGCAGCGGGCCAAACGGCTGGCGGCAGCCGTGCGGCGCGGGCCGGACACGCTATTATACAGAATTTCGCGTGCGAAAGCCACAGGCGTTGACAGGAACGGGGCAGGATACTATAATAGATGAGGAAGCCGGTCGGTGCCGGCGATAACGGAACTGGAGACACCCATGTTCGGTCTTGGCTGGCAGGAATGGCTGGTGATCGGGATAGTCGTGCTGGTGGTATTCGGCGGCTCGGCGAAGCTGCCTGAGCTTGCGAAGTCGCTGGGCAAGGCAATCCGGGAATTCAAGAAATCAATCAAGGAAGTCCAGTCCGACGTCACCCACGATGATGACGACGACAAGCCCGCCAATGGCCCGTCAAAGCCCGCGTGAGGAGCGGAAACTCGACGCGGAGCACGATGAGCCCCGGTCACTGGTCGAGCACCTGGCCGAACTGCGGACCAGGGTCATACGGATCCTGGTTGCAGTGGTCGTCGGGGCCGTCATCTCGCTGCCGCTCCAGAAGACCTGGCTGCGGATTCTGGTCAAGCCCTGCATCCGCTACACCGGCAAGCTGAAGTATCTCAGCCCGCCCGAGCCGTTCTTCATCCAGCTCAAGATCGCCCTTGTCGTGGGCCTGCTGATCGTCCTGCCCTACGTGGTGTGGCAAGTGTGGCAGTTTGTTGCGCCCGCGTTGTACCGGCGCGAGCAGAAATGGGTGATGCGGCTGAGCGGCTTCTCGCTCGGGCTGTTCTGGGTGGGCGTGGTGTTCGCGTACGGGGTTGCCGTGCCCGTGGCCATGAAGTTCTTTACCGCGTTTGCGGGCACGGAGCTGCTCGAGAGCTCAATCACGCTGGGCAACTACATCGGTTTTGTCTCGATGATGCTGCTGGCGTTCGGCTTTGTGTTCCAACTGCCGCTGGTCCTGATCTTCCTTATGAAGACAGGCTTGGTGCCCCGCGAACGGTTGCGGAAGAACCGCGGGCCCGTTATGGTCATCCTCACCATTGTCGGCGCGGTCGTGACCCCCACGGGCGACGCGCTGTCACTGGCGATCATGGTGGTGCCGCTATGGCTTCTGTTCGAGCTGAGCCTTGCGCTGACGCGCGGGATACAGGCCGAACAGAGCGGGCGGACGATGGGTGCGGCGGCGGTGGAGCCGCCGCCTAAGCCGCTAGAGATCCCGGATTCCTCATCAGATCCGTCCCACACGGCATCCGAAAGCGAGGGAAACCCACTACAGGGTTCTTGATGACACGAAAAAGGCGGGGAGCGTTCGCAGTGCGGTTGCAGTTGTTCTCCCTTCGTTCATCCCTGGTTCCATGGCGCAGTCCCTTCGTGGGGTTCGCCCCCACCCCGCCCCCCCTCGCCAAACTGATGCGAGGGGGGCGGGGGCGAAAAGAGAGGGGCGGCTGGCTCTGCTGCCTCACTCTGATTCACCCACGAGGCAAGCTCGTGGGGTCGGCACAAGGGAACAAGGGAACGAGGGACAAGGGAAACAGCCTTATATCGGAATTTCAGTGCGCAACAGGGGAGGTTGACATCGGCGGGGACATTTACTATAATGGGGAAGTGCCACTTTGCAGTAACCGTCCGCGGGCGGGTGTCCCGGGCGGGTAATCGAAGCAGGAGACGACAGAGCCCATGCCCTCCCATCAGCATCGCGTGAAACGGATGAAACAGGCGGCAGCGCGGAACCGCAGGAATGTGACGCGCAAGTCCGGGATCAAGACCCTTGGCAAGAGCGTGCGTGCCGCGGCGGCAGCGGGCAATGCAACGGACGCAGCGGCCCGGTTCCAGACTGCGGAGTCGGCGATCGCCAAGGCGGCCAAGGCAGGCGCCATTCACAAGCGCACCGCGGCACGCCGGATATCCCGGCTTGCCCGCGCTGCAGCCGCGTCGAAGAAATAGGCTGGCCAAGGCGCTGCATGATCATCGGCATCATGTCAGATTCGCATGACCACATGACGCGGATCCAGCGCGCGGTAGACGAGTTCAGGAAGGCGAATGTCGGCACCATCGTCCATGCCGGCGATTTCATCTCGCCGCTGACGTTCGACTGCCTGCGCGGGGTGAAGGTGCCGTTCTTTGCGGTGTTCGGGAACAACGATGGTGAGCAACGGTTCCTCCGCGAGCGGTACGCGCCGCTGGGCACGATCTGCGAGCGGTTCTGCCGCGCGACCATCGGCGGACTGAAGTTTGTCATCACCCATACGGAAGAAGTGGTGGATTCGCTTGCCCGGTCAGGCGATTACGACGTGGTCGTGTATGGCCACACCCACAAGATGGACGTCCAGCAGGAAGGCAAGACGCTGGTGATCAATCCGGGCGAATTGTGCGGCTGGTGCACGGGCAAGGCTACAGTGGCGTTGCTCGACACGGCCACGCGCGACGTGCGCTTCATCGAGCTGGCGTAACGGCGCGCTCCTCCGGCATCCCGGCAGCGGCGGGCACCGGTCAGCAGTGGAGACTCGAATGCAGGTGGTAAGCGCGGAAACAATGCGGAACCTTGATGCGGCCGCCATCGCCGCCGGCACGTCCGGCATGGTGCTGATGGAGCGTGCGGGCTATGGCGCGTTCAGATTCATGGCCGAGGTGGCCTGCCCGGCCGCGCGGCGCGTCCTGGTGGTTGCCGGCAAGGGGAACAACGGCGGCGACGCGTGTGTGGTTGCCCGGTACCTTGCCGAGAGCGGCCGGCGCGTTGTCCTGATGCTCACCTGCCCCCCCGAGGCGCTTGACGGCGATGCAAAGACAAATCATGAGCGCCTGGCCGGCCTGGGCATCACGGAGATCGTAGCGCCGGATGCGGCACAGGTTCGGGCAGCCTGGCAGATGCTGCATGTGGATGTGATAGTTGATGGCGTGCTGGGCACAGGAGTGCAGGGGGCGGTGAGCGGAACTGCGGCCGCGGCGATTGCCTGCATGAATAAAGCAATCGAGCCGGTGCTCTCGCTCGATGTCCCGTCCGGCATGGACTGCTCGACAGGCGCCGCGTGCGGCGCCGCAGTCAACGCCACATGGACGGTCACCTTCGGTCATGCGAAGCGGGCGATGCTGACGGACGAGGGAGGCGTCCTGTGCGGCCGGGTCGAGGTGGTTGACATCAGCTTGCCGCGTGCGCCGGAGGGAGTGGGTGGCGATGCGGTGTGCCTTGCCACGAGTGAAGTTGCCGCGTTGCTGCCGCGCCGCAGGATCAAGGATCATAAGAACCGGTTCGGCCACGTCCTGGTCATCGCAGGAAGCCGCGGCATGACGGGCGCATCGGTGTTATGCGCCCAGGCGGCGCTGGCGAGTGGCGCGGGCCTCGTCACCCTTGCGGTGCCCGACTCGCTGGTGTCTCTTGTGGCGGCCGAGATGCCTGCCTGCATGACGCTGCCGGTGCCCGACGGCGGCCTGGGCGCCTTCACCCACGACGCGGTGCACACGGTGTTCGAGCACCTTGCCCAGTTCAACAGCGTTGCGCTTGGCCCCGGGCTGAGCCGGCACAAGGTCGTGGACGGCTTCCTGAAGGCGCTGCTGATCGAGCTGTACTGTCCGACGGTGGTGGACGCCGACGCCATCAACCACATGGCGGACAAGCCTGAACTGCTGGCATCGGTCATTGCCGAGCAGGTGATCATGACACCGCATCCGGGCGAGTTCGAGCGGTTGAGCGGCACAAAGACGGACGGCAACACCGCAGCCCGCATCGCGGCGGCCCAGAAATTCGCGGACGAGCATGAGTTCGTCGTGCTGCTCAAAGGACATCAGACCGTCATTGCTGCGCCCGGGGCCATGCCTCATGTAAACCTTACGGGCAATCCCGGCATGGCCACAGCCGGCTCGGGCGATGTACTCACGGGCGTGCTCTCGGCTCTGCTGGCGCAGGGGATGAGCCCGCTCGACGCGGCGCGTGCAGGTGCGTTCCTCCATGGCCTCGCTGGCGACATCGCCGCGGGCATCCATGGCCAAGCCGCGCTGACGGCCCCACGGATCATTGATGCCTTGGGTGCCGCGTTCAAGTACATCATGCCGCGCGCCTGAGCGGCGCCGCGCGCGGGTTGCCTGTCACCGCACCCATGTCTCTTTCCTGGTTGAGCGGCGGATTCCTTGCGGGCCTGTCAACCGGCGCCGCCTGCGTCGGCATCTGCGGCTCCGTCCTTCTTCCACTGATCCTGGGCCATGCCCGGTCCGTTGCGGCCAACGTCCGGATCTTCCTCCTGTTCTCGCTCGGCAGGCTGATCGCCTATGTCCTGTTTGGCGCCGCGGTTGGCTGGCTGGGCGCCCAGATCACCGCATTGCCCGGCCGCGGGTTCCTGGCACCGGCAGCAAGCATGCTCGCCGCGATCCTCCTCCTTCGCTGGCTCCTCAGGCGGCCCGTGTGTGGCGATCACCCGTGCGCCACCGCACATGTCCGCCACCAGCTCCCGTTTGTCCTCGGGTTCGCCACGGGCATCAACCCGTGTCCGCCTTTCGTGTCGGCCGCGCTGATTGCGGCGAGCGCCGGCTCTGTTTGCCGGGGCGCCTCCTATTTCCTCGTGTTTTTCCTTGGCACCACCGTGGCGATCGCGCCGCTGCCCGTCGCGGGCCTGCTCACGCGCTGGCACCTTGTCACCCGCATCGGCAGGCTTGCAGGCGTTGCCGTGGGCATGGTCTATCTGCTCAGCGCCCTCGCCGGTTTTAATTCACTCCTCCAGCCGCAGACCGCTGCAGACCTGGAGACACGCTACCGCGCGGTGTGTCCAGAGGGCAGGGAATTCGTCCGCGTATCGCACACAAGGATCCTTGCCTACACCAATGTGACCGCATCGTTTGCCGCAACGCCGTTCGCGGTGATAACCGACTCGAGCGGGTTGCGTGACCACCAGCCCATCGGCTACGCCGGGGCGACACCCATCTTGCTCGCCTGCAACGCCACAGGCATCATCGCCGCCGTGAGCATCGGGGAGAACGAGGAATCGCCCAGGCAGTTCGCCCAGGTGACCAACACCGCCTGGTGGCGCGGCCTGGTTGGCGCGCCAGTCGAGCAGGCAGGCGAGCCCGTGGACAGCGTGTCCGGCGCGACACTGAGCAGCGAGGCGCTTCACGCCACCATCGCGGCGCTTGCACAGGAGAACCTGCAAGACACCGAACTGCGTCCTGCCGCGCGGCAGACGTGGCGTGGCGCGGGAACACTCCCCTTCGTCGCGCTGGCGTTGACGGCCGTGCTCCTGGCGCGCTGGCCGGCAGGGAGGAAGCCTGCGGTGCGCTGGGGCCTGTGGCTCGCCTCAGTCGGCCTGCTCGGCTTTGCCCGGCCGACCTATTTCTCGATCGCCCAGGTGGGTGCGGCGATCCACGGCGCGATGCCGCCTGTCACGAACATCGCGTGGCATGCCGTCTTCTGGTTTGCCCTTGTGTCGCCGGTGCTGTGGGGCCGGGTGTATTGCCAACACCTCTGTCCGTTTGGCGTCCTGAGCGACCTGCTTGGCCGGCTTGTGCCATGGCGGATCGCGCTTGCGCCTGGCTTTGTCTCGATTGCCCGCTGGATCAAGACGGGGTTGCTGGCTGCTGCGGTGGTCATGGCCGTCACGGGAGCGGAATTTGCCCTCGAGCGGTTCGAGCCCTTCCACGGCGTGTTCTTCCGCAGGTTGACGGCGCCATACGTAGTCTTCTGCTTCGCTGTGCTGGCCGTATCGTGCGTGGTCAAGAGGTTTTGGTGCGCGCTGTTCTGCCTCGACGGCGCACTGTTCCAGCTTATCAGCCGGTTCCGTGTCCATGCCCCGCCGCAGGAACCGAAGGAGGAAGCGCAATGAATGCACGCACCCATCCCCTGTGGGGCGCCGCACTGATGCTTGCGGTCGCCTGTTTGTTTGGCTACAGCGTGTGGGACGCCGTGGCCAGCCGAGCCGTGTCGCCGGAACGGCCCGCAGGCACTGCCGCACAGGCCGCGCCAGTCTCCGCTGCCGAGCGGGCAAAGGCTGCCGCGCTCAGCAGGTTCTCGAGCAACGAGGCGGCCCGGGCGGGCCTTGCCCTCCATCCCGCCGAGTACTGGGAAGCGCTTGCGGACAACATCGTCCAGTGCACGCTCTGCCCGCGCGCATGCACGATTCCCGACGGCTACCGAGGCGCATGCAGGGCACGAGTGAACATCGGCGGCGCGCTCCGTTCGCTGGTCTATGGCCGGCTCGTCGCGATGAACATTGACCCGATCGAGAAAAAACCCCTGTTCCATTTCCTGCCTGCAACGAGATCGTTCTCGGTCGCTGCGGCAGGTTGCAACATGAACTGCCTCTTCTGCCAGAACTGGCAGATATCGCAGGCACTGCCCGAGCAGACCGGGTTCAGGCTGGTGATGCCGGCCGAGGTGGTCGCCGCGGCGCGCGCGTCGAAATGCGCATCGATTGCCTTCACTTATACTGAGCCGACCATATTCTTCGAGTACATGCGGGACACAGCCAAGCTCGCCCGCGAGGCAGGGATCGCGACAGTATTGATCACCTGCGGCTTCATCCAGGAGGCGCCCCTGCGTGAACTGTGCGCATACATTGACGGTGCAAACGTCGATCTGAAGGGGTTCTCGAGCGCCTCGTACAAGGAGTACACCTCGGGCGACCTCGAGCCAGTCCTCCGCGCGCTCAAAGTCCTCAGGCAGTCAAACGTGTGGACCGAGGTGGGCAACCTGGTCATCCCGGGCGCGAACGACAGCGACACCGAGCTCAGCAACCTGTGCGCGTGGGTGGCGGCCGAGATGGGAAGGGACACACCCCTTCATTTCCTCAGGTTCCATCCGGACAACAAGCTGACCGATCGGCCGCCCACGCCCGCCTCGACCCTCGAGCGCGCCGTCAGCTTCGCACAACAGGCGGGCATCAAGTATGTCTACACCGGCAATCTCGCCGGGAGCACCCACGAGAACACCTGCTGCCCACGGTGTGGCAAGGCCGTGATCGAGCGGACAGGCTATTGGATCCGCGCACTCAACATGAAGGACGGAGCCTGCGCCTTCTGCGGCGCAAAGATCGCCGGCGTATGGGGAACCAGGACAACGCCTCCCAAAGGAACAAAACCATGAACTCAGGGTTAACCGCAAAGATCGCAAAGACCTCGAGGTAAAGATCTTGACTGGAAGTTCCAAGAAGCGGCGTAAGAAGATGGGCATCACAAAATGCTTTTGTTCTCTAGGCGCGGCATCCGCCAAGGCAGCAATACGGCGGACAGATCCTGCCGCATCTCCAGAATGGCTTGTGGCAACCCAGCTTCGCTCCTTGCTGTTTCTTTATGCTTTTGATATAATCTGACCAGATTGAAATGCACAACTCAACCGAAGACACACAATGAGTTCACGACGTCAAAAGGTTGCCACTGGGACGCCAGATATTGCTGCCGGCCAAGTCGCACTGCTCCATGCCCAGTTTCCTCACTGTTTCACCGAGGGCAAGGTGGACTTCGACAAGCTGCGCGCCGCGCTCGGCGACAACGTTGACTCGCGGCCGGAACGGTACTCGTTCTCCTGGGCCGGCAAGAGCGATGCAATCCGCGTCCTCCAGATGCCCACGCGCTCGACCCTCGTGCCTTGTCCGGACGAGTCGGTCAACTTCGACACCACCGGCAACCTGTTCATCGAAGGTGACAATCTCGAAGTCCTCAAGCTGCTCGGCAAATCCTATTTCGGCAACGTGAAGATGATCTACATTGACCCGCCGTACAACACCGGCAACGATTTCGTCTACAAGGACAATTACGCCGATCCGCTCGACACCTATCTGAAACTCACCGGCCAGAAGGACAGTGACGGCAACCTCCTCACAAGTAACCCAGAAACCGGCGGGCGGTATCACTCTGCCTGGCTCTCGATGATGTATCCCCGCCTCTTCCTCGCCCGCCAGCTCCTCCGCGAAGACGGCGTCATCTTCATCTCGATAGACGACCACGAAGTCCATAATCTGAGGCTTATCCTTGATGAAGTGTTCGGCGGAGACAATTTTGAGGGTCACATACATTGGCGACGCAGACATAATCAGCCAAATGACAAAACAAAGATGATCGCTCTTGTTGCAGAGCACATATTGGCGTATTCTAAGAACAAAGACCTTTATAAACAGTCTGGTGTGGGTAAAGTAGACCTAACCGGTTCTTTCGCAAACCCGGATAACGATCCGAGAGGCGATTGGGCAAGCAAACCTTGGAAGGTCGGCTCTGGGCAGAGCGGAACAAGGTATAAAATCACTTCTCCGACAGGAAGAGTGCTTGAGGAAGAATGGATGGGAGATAGGCAAACATTTGATGCTCTAGTCAAAGACAATCGCATAGTTTGGCCCAAGAAGGGTGATGGATTACCAAGAAAGAAATACTTCCGCCATGAACGTGCACAAGAAGGACAATGCGCAACTAACTGGTGGCCACATGATGAATTTGGGAACAACCAAGAGGCAAACCATGAGATGACTTCTCTCTTTGGCGCGAAAAATTTATTCGACAATCCGAAACCAACAAAACTGATACGCGGACTGATCCAGATAAGCAATGTTAGAAAAGACGAGATAATTCTTGATTTCTTTGCCGGTTCATGCACAACAGCGCACGCCGTGCTGGGATTGAACAAAGAAGATGGCGACAACCGCCGTTTTATTTGCGTGCAACTGCCTGAACCGATGGGGAACAAGGAGTTTCCAACCATCGCGGAGATTGGCAAGGAGCGGATTCGCCGTGTAATCAGGAAACTGGGTCGCCAAAAAGATCAGGGAATGCAGAACGAATTGTTATCTGCGGCATCTGCGACATCTGCGGATAGCCTCGGGTTTAAGGTGTTCAAGCTGGCGCAGAGCAATCTCAGGCCGTGGACAGGCGTCGAGACCAACGATCCCGAGGCCTACGCCAAGCAGATGGAACTCCACATTGATCCCTTGGTTGACAAGTGGCAGGCGATTGATGTCATCTGGGAAGTGGCGATCAAGGAAGGGTACGGGCTGAATGCCACGATCACGGAAGTCAAAGGCGTCAAGGGAGCGAAGGTCTATCTCGTGACTGACGAGGAGAAAGGCCAGTCGTTCCGCATCTGCCTTGACGCGACGCTGTCCGCCGGCGTGGTGAAGGCATTGGAGTTGAAGAAAGACGATCTGTTCATCTGCCGCGACATCGCGTTGGACGACGAGCTGGCGGCGAACATGGCGCTGCAATGCAGATTGAAAACCATATAATCCGCAGATGACGCAGAACGAGGAGACGCATACATGAGACGTGAGATGTCTGAAAAAGAGCGATTGCCACTCGCCGTGGACAAGATGCTTCGCAGGAGCAACCCTTGGTGGACAGGGGCAGAGAGAATTGCGTTGCCACCTTACCGGCGCTGGGCGTTCCACATCGCGCTGAAGAAGCTTCAGGCGGGAGTTGCACCCATCGTCGCGCTGCGCGGGCCACGCCAAGTCGGCAAGACCACGCTCCAAGAACAAGTCATAGATCATCTGCTATCCACCGGCACCGTCCAGCCGCACCACATCCTGCGTGTCCAGTTCGACGAGATCCCGTCGCTGGGCGAGGTGCAGGATCCTGTCTTGGCCATTGCGCGCTGGTATGAGGATTGGATTCTTGACAGCACGTTCAACGGGGCCGCACACCAAGGCCAGCCGGCTTATCTGTTCTTCGACGAGATTCAGAACCTTGACGCCTGGGCGCCCCAGTTGAAATCCCTCGTGGACCATCACACGGTGAAGGCGTTCGTCACCGGCAGTTCCGCCTTGCGTATCGAGGCGGGGCGCGACAGCCTGGCCGGCCGCATCACGTCGGTCGAGTTGGGCACGCTGCTGCTGCGAGAGATTGCCGCCTTGCGGTTCGGCGACGACCTAAAGCCGTTTCTTCCCGACAACGGGCTGGAACCGTTGCGCACACAGGCGTTCTGGCAGGAGCTCCAGGCGTATGGCGTTGCACACGCGGAGCAGCGGGACCGCGCATTCGCGGCGTTCTCCGAACGCGGCGGATACCCCCTGACGCATGTGCGGGCGGACATGCCGTGGCCGGAAGTTGCAGACCTGCTGAACGAGACGGTCATCCAGCGGGTCATCCAGCACGACCTGCGGTTCGGCAGGAAGGGCGCACGGCGCGACGCGCACGTGCTCGAGGGAGTGTTCCGTGCGGCATGCTACTACGCCGGCCAAAGCCCTGGCCAGTCCCTGTATCTGGACGAGACCAGGCGGGCGCTGGGCGCGGACGTGGGCTGGCAGCGCATCCTGGCCTATCTGAAGTTGCTCGATGGATCCATGCTCCTGAAACTGGTGCGCCCGCTCGAGCTGCGGCTGAAACGGCCGCACGGCAACTACAAGCTCTGCCTGTGCGATCATGCGTTGCGCGCAAGCCTGATCCAGGAACAGATTCCCATCCATGCCGCCGGACTGGCGTCCGCGGATCATCTGCGCGACCTGGCAGGCCACATCGTCGAGAGCGTTGTCGGCTACTTCCTCGGCGGAATGCCGCATCTTGGCTTGGCCCACTTGCCCGCTCGCGAACCATCGCCCGAGGTGGACTATGTGATGACCGTTGGCGATGTGCGTATCCCGGTTGAGATAAAGTACCAACAGCGCATCGATTCGCACAGGGACACCTTTGGCCTGCGCGCCTTCATCGAGAAGACGGCATACAACACGGCATTCGGCATCCTGGTCACCCTGAATGATGGCGTCACAGTGCCCGATCCACGGATT
>Ga0315278_10000976_pt1 | contig 24709 bp, 23 predicted proteins | sample YL17G06_0_MG_FD_203880 | JGI IMG/M metagenome (GOLD analysis project Ga0315278, IMG submission 203880) | Sediment microbial communities from Yellowstone Lake, YNP, Wyoming, USA - YL17G06_0 | ecosystem: Environmental > Aquatic > Freshwater > Lake > Sediment | place: USA: Wyoming | collected... | reverse complement strand
TATTAAGCCCCTTCATGGCTTGAGATCAGAGAGTTAGTCAGTCACCCCCGGTTGCACCGGGGGTTATTCATATTAAGCCACTTTCGAGGCTCTGGCTATCAATATATTTTTCACCACTCATACTTTAGGTTTACGGCTATAGGTTGGGGGGTGAGTAAGAGAAAACCATACGAGGCTCATGTGCCTTATAATCTGTAGGTTATAGAATGTTGTCATTAGTAGTCCCCATACATTTTTTTTGTACATCAGGGATTATGACAATTGTGATTTTATTGCATTTAAACTTCATTATGATAGAGGTTTAACAAATATCGAAGTAATCTACCGATAGAACTAAACGCATAAGTCTCATGTAGTAATGGAGTAAATGGCTCTGAAAGAGCCCAATATGAATAACCCCTGGCACAGCCAGGGGTAGACTGCTACTCAATCTATTGCAGCTCTGAAAGAGCTGAATATATTAGTTATGGAAAATACTTTTCATCCGGTGTGATACCATACTCGAAAAGGAGGTTTCTATACTCCTCCTCAAATGATATTTTTTTATGATGTTCCTGCTGATTCTTTATATAATCAATTAATCTATCTATATCCTTATATGAACATGTAAAAGAACCATATCCAACTGCCCATCCATTAAATGCCGGGAAAAAATTACTGCTTTTCATCCATATTGAAGTTGATACCTTGATGTCTTTAATAAAATCTATGGGTGCCATAGATGGATTCATATCAGTAAGAATATGAAGGTGATTTTCAACTCCGTTTAAGCGGTACAGATGACTGTCTTTATGTTTTATTATACCTGTAATATAGGCATAGAGGTCATTAACATGGTCCTGCTTGATGGCTGGTAAGCTGTCCTTTGTCCTGAAAACAATATGATACAGATGTTGGCGATAGCTCGACATAATGTTAGTTTTTAAAGGTTAGCAATATAGCGAGAGGGTACCAAATTACTAAAGTATTTATTTATTTCCAAATATATTAAGCCCTTTCAGGGCTTTAAATCAGTAGTTTAGCTGTACCCCCGGCTTCACCGGGGGTTATTCATCTTTAGCCACTTCGTGGCTTAGAAAAACAAAACAAAACTAACGTGAAACCCACATGATTGACCACAATCACAAACATGATAAGAATATAATTTACAATCATGTGCGGTTCCATCATACCATTGAAATCAAAATTATATTATGATGAAATGTGTTGAAATCAGATTATATGGAAAAGAAGAACACTCAGGCGTCATCATTATTATTGAAAGCATCCGAAAGTAGAAGAGGAGCCTCCCCAAGACAACAAAATGAATATATCTCATTTAATCTGTAAGTTATAAAAGGTTGTCATTAGAAATTAATCCACCATTCTCAATTATATATACCAAGAGGTGTATTGTGGATTAATGAGGAACCGGGTCCTGCTCCTGCGGGACGAGCTCACCGAAGGTAATCTCACCTCGAATAGAAAAATCAAAGAATTTATGTACATGATTCCGGATACTCATTAAAATTTAAATGCGTTGACCCTGGTAAAACAGTATATTATTTGATTAATATCTTATACCTTTCTATCTTTATCACAATGATTTACTGATCATGGCAAGTATTATCCCGGGTTTTGAATACGACATCTTCATCAGCTACCGCCAGAAAGACAACAAGGGCTACAGATGGGTGAGTGAGTTTGTTGAAGCCCTTAAGACTGAACTTGAGTCAACTTTCAAAGATGAGACAAGCGTCTATTTTGACATCAGCCCTCATGACGGTCTGTTAGAGACCCATGATGTAGATGCCTCGCTCAAAGAAAAGCTCAAATGCCTGATCTTCATCCCTATCCTTTCACGCACCTACTGCGATCCGAGGTCATTTGCCTGGGAACATGAATTTAAAGCAATTATTGAACAAGCTTATCAGGGTCAAACTGTATGGAAGGTCTAAATAACGAAAAGGAAATAATTTAAATATATTAATATTACTATGGTACTGTTAAGGAACTTTTCTTTCTTTACTGCTTGGCTTTGATTTAAGGAAAGAGTATATTTATGTTTCAATTTAGTTGAAAATTAACTTGATGCTTAAAAAATCTTACAAAATGATTAATAATCTTTATAAGTTAGTAAAATGGCATCTTCTAAGAACCCTGCCAATAAATCTGCTTTTAATCTGTTTTTTAGCAGTGACCCCGGCTTCCGGGCAAAATGATACAACCGTTATAAAGCAAAACAAACCGGACACTCCTGAACGTACTATATCACTGTTCGATAGCGATGAACTTCTTAACGTCACCTTATATCTTGACCTTGCAGCCTTTTCAAAAAAACCGGCAAAAACTGATTCTTTTGATGCGGATATGACAATTCATTTAAATGAAACAGATTCCCTTAATAATAAGGTGACCATAAAGTATCGCGGTATATCCCGTTATGAAATATGCAGTTTCCCCCCTATGCAGCTTAATTTTAAAAAACCGCTCATTTCCGATTACGGTAAGATAAAGAAAATGAAGTTAGTTACTCACTGCCAGCCAGGCAGCCTGTCAGATGAGTATGTTGTGAGAGAGTACCTGGTTTACAAACTTTTTAACGCGATAACCGATACCAGTTTCAGGGTAAGGCTGCTTAAAGTCAATTATATAGATACAAAAAAGAGCAAAAAGACGATTATAAAATATGGGATATTTATTGAACCAAATGAACTTTTGGCAAAAAGGACAAATACAACCATTGTTAAAACTACAACTCTGAATCAAAAACTTATAGTCCCTGACGTGATGGACAGACTTGCTATTTTCAATTACATGGTATCCAATTGGGACTGGTCGATACCCGGGCAGCATAATGTTGAGGTAATTAAGCCAATGAATTATAGCGACAGCGGATTAGGAATAGCCATTCCGTATGATTTTGACCTCACAGGAATTGTAAACGCAGAATATGCTATCCCGCCGCCTGAATTAGGAATAGAAACTATCAGAGAACGCCTGTTTTCCGGGATCTGTCGGAGTAAAGAGGTTTATCAGGAAGACCTTAAGAAATTTTTAAATAACAAGACAAAAATCTATTCAGTAATTAATGAGTTCCCGCATCTGAACCAGAGATCGAAAAAAGATATTACAACTTTCCTTGATCAATTCTTTGATCAACTTGAAAAACAAAAAAGTCTTGATAATTTGGTTGACCTGTTCTTAAATAGTTGCAAAAAATAATTACATAGCTCACCCTGCCATGCCTGAAGTTAATTTATATATTTGAATATGTCATCCATTCTATCTGGATTTGAGTATGATATTTTTATTTCCTACCGCCAGAAAGACAATAAATATGACTGCTGGGTAACGGAGTTTGTTGAAAATCTGAAGAAAGAACTGGAAGCTACTTTCAAAGAAGACATCTCCATCTATTTTGACAAAAACCCTCACGATGGCCTGCTTGAAACCCATAGCGTTAACAAGAGCCTCGAAGGTAAACTAAAGTGTCTCATCTTCATCCCCATCATCTCTCAGACCTATTGCGACTCAAAAAGTTTTGCCTGGCAACAGGAGTTTTGCGTCTTTAATAAATTGGCAAAAGAAGATCAGTTCGGAAGAGATATCCGTCTTGCCGGCGGAAATGTGGCCAGCAGAATATTGCCGGTTAAGATCCATGATCTCGATCCGGAAGATAAAACACTTCTCGAAAATGAGTTGGGCGAAGTGCTAAGGGCGATTGAGTTTATTTATAAGGAGTCTGGTGTGAACCGGCCCCTCAAACCGGCAGACAATAAAAACGACAATCAGAATAAAACTGAATACCGGAATCAGGTTAATAAAATTGCGAATGCAATTAAGGAAATCATCGGTAGTTTGAAGAAGCCTTCATCGTCATTTGCTGAACCCACTCACAAAGATTCTTTCAAAAGTTCTAAAACCAAATCCGAAGCTTTTGATTCCATAGCGGTATTGCCTTTTGCAAATATGAGCAGTGATCCTGAACAGGAATATTTCAGCGATGGCATATCGGAAGAAATCATAAACGTATTGGCACAACTCCCTAATCTGAAAGTGGCAGGCAGAACGTCTTCTTTTACATTTAAAGGCAAAAATGAAGACTTGCGAACCATTGGTGAAAAACTGGGAGTCAAAACAGTATTGGAAGGAAGTGTGCGGAGCTCGGGAAATCGTATACGGATCACAGCCCAATTGATTGATGTACAAAACGGGTTCCATCTCTGGTCAGAAAAGTATGACCGTGAAATGAAAGACATTTTTGAGATTCAGGATGAAATATCACTGGCCATTGTAGAAGAACTTAAAATAAAACTGTTTGAAGAAGAAAGAATTCAGATATTAAAAAGAGAGACACAAAATATTAAAGCATATAACTACTATCTGAAAGGACGTTTCTACTGGAATAATAACAGAACAAAAGAAGGTATTGAAAAGACTGTCAAATATTTTGAACAGGCAATTGAAACTGATCCGGATTACGCTCTGGCATATATTGGATTAGCCGATGCATATGCGGTTTTAGCAGATTGGGGATATATACAAACCAAAATAGCGGTTCCTAAGATTAAAGAATTTCTAATTAAATCCTGCGAACTGGATAATACCCTGGCAGATAATCATAGTACATTGATGTATGTGTCATTTTTGGAATGGAATTGGAGGAAAGCGGAGATGGAAAGTAAAAATGCTATTGAACTTATTCCAAAATCTCCACGATTTCACCATTTTTACGCCATCTTCCAAATGTGTTTAGGAAATTCCGGGAATGCCATTGAACAGAATAGCCGGGCCAGGGAACTTGATCCATTGTCTTTGATTTTCAATTATGCCAGTGGTCTGATACTATACATGTCGCGCCAATATGATGATGCAATAAAACAACTCCGGAAAACACTTCAAATTGATAATAGCTTTACCCCGGCCTATTTTTTGACTTCATTCAGTTATCTTCAAAAAGGATTGTATGCAGAAACCATAGAAGAATATAAAAAGTTATTATTAAAAAATACGATAACTGAAAAATATGTGCCATTTATTGATGATATCTTCAAAAAGTCAGGCATAGAAGGTTTTTTGCGTTGGTTAGTTGATGAAGGTATAGGACTCGAGATAGGAATCTATAATCAGCCATACAATCAGGCTGTATGTTGTGCATTACTTAATATAAAGGAGATGGCTTTCGAATGGTTGGAAAAAGCCTGGGAACAACGCTCTGTAAAAATGGCAATGATTAAGGTAGATCCAGGCTTTGATAACTTGCGTGATGATCCGCGATTCTCAATGTATATAGAGAAAGTTGGATTAAAATAAGACCAATAGCTAACCCCCAAAACGTTAGCGATAATCTTAAGAATGATTTAGATGAATTAAATAATACTATTAACTTTAAAAAAAAATGCTATGAGTAAAGCTGCAAGAAGTGTTTTTATTTTTGGATTATACCTGGCTGGCCTGGGTATTATCCTTTTGACACAGCCCAATTTATTGCTTAGTCTTTTTGGAATATCCGAAACAACTGAAGTATGGATCAGAGTCGTAGGGATGCTGGTGATTTTACTTGCTGTTTACTATACACAGTTGGCACGGCAGGAAATCACTACATTTTTCTGGCTTACTGTTTATGTCCGCTGTTCGGTCATTGTTTTTTTAACCCTCTTTGTATTAATGGGTTTAGCAAGTCCGACGCTTATCTTATTTGGCGTTGTAGATTTAATCGGAGCTATCTGGACATGGCGCGAGCTAAAGGTAAATTAGACCGGCTGCCATTTCCACCCTGCCCCTTTCTTAACAATATGCCCGAGACTCGGAAATGGTGGAAAATGCTGTGCAAGTACCCATGCTTTCTTTTCAGCTAAAAGGTCACAGAGCCATCGCTTGGTGGTATCTGCTTTGTCGGGCATTAGGTCAAAGATCGGGTGTATATCAGGCTGCTCTATCAGAAATGGAAAAACGACGGCGTCACCGACAAAAAACAATTCCTCTTCATCGGAAAAAAAAGATATTGCTATGTGCCCCGGTGTGTGTCCATGTGTGGCATGTACACGAACACCAGGCAAAACTTCTGATTCTTTTGTCAAAAGTTCAATACGATCCCTGATCGGTCCTAGTTGCCCACGCGCAGCTTTCATAAATACTTCAGGCCGAAGCATAGCCGAATAATGTTCGGCAACCTTTTTGAATGCTGCGTCTGAGAACCAGAAATCCCATTCATCCTTCCATATAAAATAGCGGGCATTGGGGTAGTTGGGTTTGCCTTTAGTATCCAAAGTGCCACCAATATGATCAGGATGCGCATGGGTTATGATGATAGTGTCTATATCTTCCGGATGAATACCGGCTAATTTCAGGTTTTTGAACAATCTCCCAGTATCAGGACCTAACTTGCCTGCCCCCATATCGCAAAGAACTTTGTTTTTGCCAGTATCGACAAAAAGAAACGTATACGGGCTAACAATTTTATCAGAATTTACATGATGCTCTCTGAGAACTTCCTTAATCTGCTCTTCCGTCAGATCCGGGAAGAGGTGCATCGGATTGTAATCAAAGGTGCCATCGCTAACTGAAATACAATCAAACCTGCCGATTTTAAACCGGTAGAAATCGTTATTAAGTTGTTGATCTGACATTATGTAAATAGTATGTATATTTTAAAATTCAAAAGTCCTGATGTTACTGTTTTCCAAATTTATCCGCTCAGGAAACAGGAACAATGCTACGTACATATTCCCGTACAGAAGTGAGTTTTACAGGAAAGGTTTTTAGTAAATCTTTCATATTAATGGGATCACCGTTTGCAACACATAGCATCAATCCGGTAAAAGATTTCTGCATAGCGTCTGTACTATTATTAAGCTGTGTTTGTAGTACATCCACAGGTATATGCTGCACTTCGATTTTCCTGTGAAGAAATTCTTCGAAAAGTTTCACTGCATCCAGTTGTGAAATATTTTCAGGGCCTCCCAGTTCAAGGATTGCATTCTTTGAATCAGGACTGGAAATACTTTCAACAGCAAACCTTGCAACATCCTTATAGGAAATGTAGGCAACAGGATTTGTCCCTGTTCCACAGAGATTAACTTTCCCGTTCAGAGCATCAAATCCTGCTGCCGCTGAAAGCCAGAGTTCCATAAAAAACCCTGGACGTAGGATTGTATAGGAGAGACCACTTTTTTGAAGGTGCTTTTCAACCTTTCTTTTGGCATTCCTTAATGGAAAATCCATGTCAATGTTTTTGGAAAATGAAGTATAGATGAAATATTTCACTCCGGCTGATTTTGAAGCATCAATCAGGTTGATCATCCCATCTTCATCCACTGACGGAATATCATTTTCACCTGGTTTGTATGAAGAAGGTATGGATGATATGGTTGAGATAACGGTTGCAACACCCTGAAGTACTCTGGAAAGGGTCTCTTTGATCCGGAGGTCGCCCTTAACAACCTGAACCCCGAGTTTAGTAAGCTGTTCTATTTTAAGATGGTCAGTGGTAGTTCTGACCATTGCTTTCGCGGGTAGATTTTTTGCCCTTAGCAACCTGCATATTTCAGTGCCTAAGAATCCTGTAGCACCCGCTACCAATACTGTTGAAGCTTCCATGTGGCATAAATGTTAAGTTTAGTTTACCCAATTTTCCTGAGAGAGCCAACATTGTCTTTTATAATGACCCCTTCACCATGTTCTCCCCGATCGGCAACAAGCTGTTTAAGTGCACCATTGTGCTGAACATTATCTTTTATGACTGAGTTTTCCAGCCCTTTCATAACGATTCCGTAATCGGGTGAATAGCTGCCTTCTCCTCCGTCATCCCTCCCCGAGTTCAATGCATTTCCTGTGAAAACCAGTCCTTTGACGGATTCAAACCGGACATGGGCGCTATCATATTCATCCTGCTTACCCCATTCGGGTTTGCCACTCCGGTAAATAACATTTCCTGTTATAGCAAGCGTTTGACAGCTCCTCTGTTCTTCCCCGGGTAGAAGGGCAATGCCGCATCGTCCCGACCGGTCGATATAGTTTCCGGTAATATTGTAATGTGACCCTCCATAAATTACAATACCTCCTTCCCGGTTCCATTCAATACGGTTGCCTGTCAATGTATTGGATGCATTTTCATCATATGAGGCATATCCGGCCTTGCCATTGCCTGAAAACCAATTATCCAGGATAAACCCGTCCCAGCCCCGTACTCTTAATCCACAGCCCTTGTTCCTGAAACAATGAGAGTGACGCACACAAAAACACCATATACGTTCCAGCCTGATACCATCACCGGTAAAGTTCTCCATCCGGCATGTATCGATCCTTGGGGTATCTTCCTGCGTTCCGTAATCAGACTTATCCACCAATATTCCGTGAGCTCCGCCTTCAATATTGTTTCCATTAAGACACAGGCCGAATAGATAAGCCCCATAAGCACCTGTAAGATTAATCAGGCATTTTGAACCTTCACCTTTTAAGGTTAGGATAGTACCCATACCTTTCCGGTAACTCCATGCAGGTAACCCATGAATTCCGATACCTTCCGGAACTTTTAATTCCGAGCAGAGATAGTTACCTTCAGGAATAAATACAGCACCGTTCGATAATGCTGCTTTGTTCATAGCTCTTTGAATGGCTTCGGTGTCATCGGTAGTGCCATCGCCTTTGGCTCCGAAATCCATAGCATTCAACATCCCTTTACTTTTTGCTTCAGTGTTGCCGGTTGCCTGACAAGAGACAGCAGTTACTAAAGCAGAAGCAGCTAATACTGAGCCTGCTGATACAAAATTACGTCTTGAAAAACCTGGTTGTTTCATAGCTTAAATCCTCCTGGTATAGAAATTGTTTAATAAAAATCCTGTTCGTAAAGCCAAATCTAAGTTTTAGTTCAAGTTACAAGTGCAACTTTATTATTATTAAATCACACAATCAATGCAACAACTATAAATTTATGCTATTTGATATAGATTTCATAATTTTAGAATAAAAACCTTCAGGAAATAAACCTATTTTTTAAAATGAATAACCATGCATAGGGAATAGTAGTTTCTAAAAGTACTTTAAAATTGAGTTCACTTATTTAGGGTTTAAACATATATTTGATATTTAAAACAAAACAAAATGAACAATCAGAAAAAAGCACCGCTGGCAAGTAGTAAAGCCGATAATGTAATGGTTAAAAAATTGCTTTGATGAATATGCTTTAGCCAATGATGACCATAATCAATTAGATTATACTATTGACCAGTGCCTTCATTGCAAAATAGGGAATCCTATGACAATTTTTGAAAATGGGAAATTTCCTGTTTTTTCAACAAAACTCTGGCTTAGAGAGAAATGTGGACTGATGCTTGAATTTCAGGACAATCTAGTGTCAGATATATCATTCTGCTACCTCTTTCTGACTACAGATAACCTCTTTCTCTTTGAGAAGAAATGTAAAAGACATTTAGATTAACTTAGTTTGCGTTAATCTCTTTATTAATACCTTCCATCCATCTGGACTTGTTCTTTCGTGGATTGTTTTTTATTTAGCTGGGAAAGCTGAAATGTCCAATTTTAAATAAAGTGGTCTTCTGCTATTAAAAATTGTACCATCTATTACACTTGAAGAAAAATCCTAATGAACTTTAACTAATGTATTTTGTTGTATTTTAAAGATTTACTAAATAGGGTTTTAAATTTTTCTAATCTCTGCCAATTCTAAAAATTCAACACAATGATCAATACTTTTGAAATTGCACCAGATGTTTACAGAATTTCGGTCTTTGTACCGGAAATAAATCTACAACTCAATCATTTTCTGATAAAAGATGATGAACCACTGCTTTTCCACGCAGGAATGAAGCAAATGTTTCCTGTATTACTTGAAGCCATTAGTAAAATCATTCAACCATCTCAACTAAGATGGATTGGCTTTAGTCATTTTGAGGTTGATGAATGCGGGGCACTTAACGATTGGCTTCAAGTAGCACCCAATGCCAAAGCAGTTTGCAGTGAAGCCGGGGCGATCGTTAATATGGCTGATTTTGCTATAAGACCTGTTCACGCCATGCAAGACGGTAGTGTTTTGAAGACTGGGCAATATTCTTATCGCTTTATTCGAACTCCACATTTGCCTCATGGCTGGGATGCAGGAGTAATGTACGAGGAAACAAATAAAACGCTATTGTGTTCTGATTTGTTTCATCAGAACGGAGATGTAATTAATTTAACTGATAAAGACATTTTAGGTGCCCATAAAAATTCTATGCTTGAATTTGAAAAAGGGCCTTTAATGGCATACACTCCTTATACTCACAATACTTCTAAACTGCTGAATTCCCTGGCAGATCTTAAACCTAAAACACTTGCGACTATGCATGGTTCCTCCTTTTATGGGGACAGCAGTAAAGCGCTAACAGATCTTGACCTGGTGATGAAAGAAATTTGGGGAAAATAGAAAATAACCAGGTTCAAAGGTGTTCGGGTATGCTCGCTTTATGTTGTATGGTGCAATACTCTAAACAACTATCTCAAACTATAAATAAGATAAAATTGTCTTTAGTATTTTGCTGTTAATTTATTAACAGCATGAACTTCAATATCTTATTGTATAAAAATGTATCAGTAATTAAAATAATTAGTGTATACTTACAAATATATGATATTGCCATTACAGATTATATGCATATAATTTAAAATGAGTATCGGTTTTCAATAATAAACTATTTTAAGTGCTTAAATATCAATTATATAATTTCATGAACTCACCCCAACCCCTCTCTGCTTCGCAAAGAGGGGCAAAATGCTTTACTCCCCCTTCTTTTGCCTGCAAGAGAAGGGGGCAGGAGGGATGAGTACATGAAGTAGGTAGAAGTATTTTTGCACTATTATTATTCATTTCCGATACTCATATAATTTAAAATTATTTGGGAATTGCCATATACATTATGAAAAGTGTTCATAATCTCAATTACATCTTAGGGTTTTAAATATTTTTTTATTAATTAATTTTTTTCAGCTATGAAAACAAAAACATTCTATTTAACTACACTGATGTTTGTATCCCTTCTAATGTGTTCAACCGGGATATATGCACAAACTGCTAAGTCTAATCTTGCAGAGGAGAAAAACGGTACAGTTTACATTAAGCATCCTGCAATTGAAAAAACCAAAATGCTTTGGTCTGCTTTTGAAAAAGGAGATAAAGCAGCTTTCAGTGCCTTTCTTGCAGACAGTATGGTCGCAATTTATAATGGAAGCGAGGACTTACAGAAAAAAGAGGATTATTTAAAAAGTTTAGACTGGTGGTCAACTGAATTTGAAAACTTAAAAGTAGTTGATGATACCCCGGGTTATCCTGATGCAATTGATTATACGAAAGGTGGACTCTGGGTTCAAGACTGGTTATTAATAACAGGAACTCATAAAAAAAGCGGGATTAACCTTAATTTACATATACACAATTTGTACAGTTTTAACAAGGATGGTAAAATTACATCTTTAGAATTATATTTTAGTAATGACCAGTTTGAAGAAATCACTTCAAGTGGTTTTACTCAGGAAAATGGCAAGATTTATATAAACCATCCCGATATCATAACCGTCAGAAAATCAGTAAATGCTTATTGTGCTAAGAATATACTTGTGTTGTCTGAATTTTTTTCCCCGGATGCTATGTTTAGCAACTCAACTCTGAAATGGGGGGTATCAATAGATTTAGCAGCAGTGAAAAAGGAATGGGAAGCAGATTTTGCTAAATATGATAATATTAAAATGAGACAGGTTGGCTATCCGGATTGTTTATATTATGCCAAGGATGACAGTTATGTAGTGTATTCCTGGTGGGTGTGGTCAGGTATTTCAAAAGCAAATGGTAAAAAAATTGAATCCCCAGTAATGTTATCTGATTCTTTTAACAAGGAAGGGAAAATAGTGAATGAATATGCATATTACAGCAGCAATCTTTTTGAATAAACATAAAAAAATCAAATAGTTTGTTTATACTTTTAAAAGTATAAAATAATGTCCTGAGATTTAATATTTCAGGGCATTTTTATTTGCACTTTGTTTCTTAATGTAATAGTACCTTGAATTCCCAATTCCCCAACTATCACCAATTACCGTATATTGTATAAAACATAATTAAGTTAACCCCACTTTTCACTGTAGGCTTTTAGTGATTATGATCAACTCTGAGCTTTTGTTGCCGTTTATTTATCTCCTGCAATACTATAAAAAATACGAGTCCGCCCAAACTCAACCAGCCCAGCCAGTCGCCGAGTTTGCTGTAAAGAGTTGTGAAAGTTCCTAAGGGCACATCGGCCACCAGGGCAAATGCTGCACCGTTTGGTGAAGCGTCACGCAGGGCGATAATGGTTCTATAAGGATCAATGATAGCCGCAGCATATGCAACGTCGGTTTTTACCACTGCCAAGCGATTCTCAACAGCTCGCAGCACACTTTGAGCAACTTGTTCGAGAGCAGCCCGGTGTTTCAAGCGTAGGCACAGCAATTAGCTGCGCACCTTTGAGTGCAAGCCTACGCGACGTATTTGTCCAGTGTACATCATTGCAGATAATCGTTGCCAGCTGCCCCAGGTTTGTGTTATAGACCGGGTACACGCTAGCCGTGATAATACGAGGTTCTCCGGGAGAAGTAGGATGATTCTTGCCATAGACATCAAGGAATTTTCCATCAAAGAGAACAAGCGCACACTGGGCCAGTGCAAAATTGACAAGCATCAGAACAATTCCTAAACCGTAGATGCTTAGGATGGAGATGGGCTGAAGCATCCAGGGCTGGGAATACATGGTCTGGGCGATGAAAGCATGTGTGTTGATAGGTGGGATAAAACTGCGGACCATTTCGAAGCCCACCCAATCCGCGATGCCCTGCAACAGGAACCATCGATAGCCAGTTTGCTCGTGAAAACGCCGGACGCCCGGCACGGTGAACACTTGCACGATGATAATCACCACAACTACAATTTGAATGACATACGCGGCAGAATTACCGCCGAACATTGATGTCAGGAATACGAACAGCCATCCGCCAATGCCAACAGCGGGAGCAAGTCCAGACCATTTACGCGGCAGGATACGATGTTGGGCAATCAACATTGGAACAAGCGAAAAAAATGCAAGAAACCATACGTCATATGGATGAAATGCAAGAATGAGCATTAAGGCAGTCAACATGCTGACTCCAATGCCTGACATAATGCGCCAGAATTTGTTGAGGACTTTGGTTGGAGAATTGTTTACAGTTGCCATCACTAAGTCTTTCTCGATTGATTAATCAAGATATTTTCATTACCCTGCCTGGCAGAAGAGAATACCGGACTAAATACTTAACAGATTACAAATCAATATTCTTTACCATTGATCGAAAATAAATTAAAAAAACAATAATAAACAACAATTAATTATGAAAAAGCAACTTAGTGTATACACAAAGACAAATTAGATGCTTTCTACTGCAATTAGATTATTCCAACCCCAAAATCCAACATTTAACATTCTCCGGTAACTTGGGACTTAACAAATGAATAGCTTTATTAACAGAAATGTTTCAATATAGTTTCAGTAGCAATAAATAAAAAAGCCTTTTATGTTGCTGAGGTTGAGGTTGAGGCTAAGTTTTAAAATGCTCAACCTTAACCTCTGCCTTAACCTTTGTTGACCCACAGGGGCTCGAACCCCGACTCTTCAGAACCAAAATCTGACGTGTTGCCAATTACACCATGGGTCAGTCTGTTATAAAATGAGCTGCAAAATTAGAATTTTTATTTGAAAGTGATCACCAATAAGCGAATTTGATATGCTTATTATCAGATGCCCTTAAACTGAACCTGATAAGATCTTTTCATACCTGGCACTGTTCATCTCATCCACCTCAACTATAACGAAGGGGCATTCTACGAGCGACCTGAGAATGAATCCCAGTTCACACATATCTTCATCTCCCTGTTCATAATACCATTTGACCCTGGTATTACTGACCAGATCCTTCATCACCGACAACTCTTTAAGAATGGTATAGATCCATTTTGTGGAACTGGTGTCTATATATTCAAACCCAAACTCAATCTTTGTCTTCTTAAGATAATTCTGAGCGTACTTTGATATCCATTCATGAACCGGCCTGTAGAATTCTCCCGCATTCTCCGGAATTGATCTCCCCATAATAAAAATTGTCCCGGGCTCCAGGATTATCCAGGGAGTTCTTTTTGAAGGCTCATTTCTAAATTTATCCGGATACATCATTCAATACACAGTTGAAAATCCTGCTTGTCTATTTTTTTTTAATAGAAGCATATTTGACAAAAATAATATCAAAACTTCCAATTTTCCCAAACAGTAATATGTAAAATTAGAAAAAGGCAGGCATTATCAAAATGTTATTGCGAAACATTTTGACTAAAAAGTGTAAGTTCATTCTCTTCCCACAATGACGGATCCTCTTCCTCGAACCTTTTTAGAATGGCCTTCATAATAGTCTCCCTATATACGCTTAGTCCGCCTCGATCGGTCTTCCTTATATATAGCACGTCTCGCCTCCATTATTATAGAATCAGACAGCTAATCTAAAAAAACAAATTATAAAGAGTTTAAAGCCATGAATTAGTTTTACACATAAAAAAACAGCCAGAACGTATGTGACTGGCTGTCTGTTTATTATGCTCTTAACAACTTTATAATCACCCCTTTTTACTTCCGCCCAAGGGGGAAGAATCCTATCTGTTTTAGTACAATTTACCTAAATAACAGAGTATTATCGCCCCATTAGAAGAGATGGCCCGCCTCAGCGGGACAGAATGGTTTTACACCCTAGCAACGATTTATTGCATTCAGATCACCAAATGCCTCCTTCAATCTTTCAATAAAGGTTTCTTCACCTTTTCTGAGCCAAACCCTAGGATCGTAATATTTTTTATTGGGTTTGTCCTCTCCTTCCGGATTGCCGATTTGTCCCTGCAAATAGTTATACTTTTCTTTTGAGTATTTGTTAATACCTTCCCAGAAAGCCCATTGCATGTCGGTATCGATATTCATTTTTATTGCGCCGTATCTAATAGCCTCTGTAATAAGATGCTTCTCAGATCCTGATCCGCCGTGAAATACAAAGTTAACTGGGTTTGGTCCTGTTTTAAATTTCTTAACGATATACTCCTGGGAATTCTTTAGAATAATTGGCTTAAGTTCAACATTGCCTGGCTTATATACACCATGAACATTACCAAATGATGCTGCAATAGTAAATCTGTCACTTACTTTTGAAAGCTCTTCATAAGCGTAGGCAACATCTTCCGGCTGTGTATATAATCGCGAACTGTCAACACCTGAATGATCGACACCGTCTTCCTCTCCGCCGGTCACCCCAAGTTCAATCTCCAGTGACATTCCGATCTTGCTCATCCTTTCGAGGTATTTCCTGCATGTTGCAATATTATCTTTTAATGATTCTTCAGATAGATCAAGCATGTGGGAACTGAAAAGAGGCTTCCCTTTTGTTTCATAAAACTCTTCGCCGGCATCGAGCAGTGCATCAATCCATGGAAGAAGTTTGCGTGCAGCATGGTCAGTATGGAGAATTACCGGTATGCCATAATACTCTGCCACATTATGTACATGATGAGCTCCGGATATCCCACCTGCAATTGCACCAATATGGTTTTCTTTTGGCAGACCCTGTCCGCCAAAAAAATGTGCTCCTCCATTAGAAAACTGGATAATAACAGGCGAATTTAGCGCCTTTGCCGTTTCCAAAACAGCATTCACAGAATTAGTGCCAATAACATTTACAGCAGGAATGGCAAAGTCATTCTTGTTTGCATAATCAAAAAGCGACTTCACATCATCTCCGAAAATCACTCCAGGTTCCAGTTTTAATCCCTTATTAGTCATATAATTAATTAATAAATAAATAAAATGTGTCTTTTATCGTTACAAATATAATTAAAATTAAAACCTGTTTGAACTGAGCATGAATTTAAAATGCTTATATTCACTAATAAGCATGTTTTAATTATAGTGAGTTCCATGTGACCTTTGAAAAATAAAAATTAACCACATGTAACAATTTGAAAAATGAATATAGATCTTTAATATACTCTTTTAAGAGAAAATATTTATTCTGTCTGAGATATTATTTATCTTCGTAAACCTATTTTTAAAAGATTTCTGTTCTTATAATATTGAAATATAATTACTGCATAACCATGTTTTTAAAAACAATATATAATCATTCTCACTTTTGTTTATTTACAAAAATATAACATTTTCACATGAACCGAGCCCCGAAATCGGGGCGAGTTTGCCTTCGGACTTTTGCCGATATAGTTCAGCCTTCCGGGACGAAGTCGGCGAGCCGTTGGAGGTTTATCATACCATTAAAAACAAATAAATTATGATGAAAAAATTCTTACTATTAATATTTACCAGTCTCCTTTCTTCACAGGGGTTAATCTTCTCACAGAATAAGGAGTGGTCGCTTGAAGACTGTATCAGATATGCCATTGAAAATAATATCCAGATAAAGCAACAAACTATTCAGACAGAGGTTCAGAAAAATTCACTTGATCTTTCAAAACTAAAACTGTTGCCAACCCTTAATGGATCAGCTTCATTTGATTATTCATTCGGAAGGGCACTTGATCCAAATTCTTATCGGTATTTTAACCAGACTGTTCGTTCTAATAATTTCTACATTGGAAGTGGAATAACCCTTTTCAATGGTTTGCAGAACTTAAATTCGATCCAGAAAAATAAGTATGAGGTGCTTGCCGGGCAAGAGGATCTTCAGAATATACGAGATAACGTTGCATTAAGTGTGGCACTTGCCTACCTGCAGATCCTTTTAAACAAGGAGCTTGTGGCTGCGAATGAGAATCAGCTCAACATTACCTTACAGCAGATTGAAAAAACAAGGAAACTGGTAGACGCCGGTAGTGTTGCAAAAGGAAACCTTCTTCAGATTGAAGCACAGGCAGCACAGGAAGAACTCCTGTTAATAAACATGAAAAATCAGCTCGAAACTTCTTATCTTAACGTAACTCAACTACTGGAGCTTAAAACACCAGGTGGCTTTGAGATTATTGTTCCGGAGATTAGTGTTGATCCTAATGCTTTGATCACCGGCAATATTGATGAGATTTATGAAATCGCACAGGCAACCTGGCCTGAAATAAAGAGCTCCGAATTGAAACTTACAGCGAGCGAGTATGATTTTAAAATTGCTAAAGGGGGCAGAAGTCCCCAAATTTCGGTAACTCCTTCTTTTATTACACGTTATTCGTACATCAATAATATTCCAGGAGGAAATGATCCCTTTAATGAACAGTTAAAAAACAATAAGAATTCCGGAATTGGATTTTCCATGAATGTCCCGATACTAAACGGATGGCAGGTTAATAAAAATATCTCCAACTCAAAATTAAGTGTCGAAAACAGTCAATACTCACTTGAGGGAACAAAAAAACAACTATATAAAAATATCCAGCAGGCATATACAGATGCTGTTGCAGCCCTGAAAAAATTTAATGTAAGTATCAAGGCCATTACTTCAACCGAAGAATCTTTCAGATATACTGAACAGAAATTTAATGTTGGTATGGTTACTTCTGTCGACTATAATGCCGCAAAAACACAACTCCTTAATGCACAGTCTGATATGTCACAAGCAAAATATGAATATATATTTAAAACCAAGGTCCTTGATTTTTATAAGGGAATACCACTTAGTCTTAATTAATAATTAAAATATTAAATCATTTTAAGAAACAAAATCATGAAAAGCAATAAGATACTTAAAATTTTAATTCCAATAGTAGTTGTCCTGGTCATCTTTGCAATAATCGGGAAGAAACAGGGATGGTTTGGCAAAGCATTAACGGTAAAGGTTGCTGTTGAAATTGTAGAAAAACGTGTTATTGTTGAAACCATAACGGCTAATGGTAAAATACAACCTGAGAAAGAGGTTAAAATAAGTCCTGATGTATCAGGTGAGATTGTGGAGCTGACCATAAAAGAAGGCGACCATGTTGAAAAAGGCCAACTGCTGCTCAGGATAAAACCCGATACTTATATATCACAGAAAGAGAGATCTCTGGCGGCGATCAGCTCAGCCCGGGCACGTCTTGCTCAATCAGAAGCACAGTTTACACAAGCTGAGCTTTCATTTAAAAGAAACAAACAGTTGTATGGAGAACAGACTATTTCAAAGTCTGATTATGAACAGGCCGAAGCCTCTTATATTATTGCAAAAGCAGAGGTTGATGCAGCTAAGTTTTCAGTTGTAAGTAGCGAAGCTTCGCTCAAAGAGGCCAACGAGATGCTTATTAAAACATCGATCTATGCCCCGATGTCCGGAACGGTTTCAATGCTTCTTGTAGAGCTTGGAGAAAGAGTAGCAGGAACAAATCTTATGGCAGGTACCGAATTGTTGCGCGTTGCTGATCTGTCGCAAATGGAAGCACAAGTTGAGGTTAATGAAAATGATATTGTAAGGGTTAACATTGGAGATACCGCTATGATTGAGGTAGATGCATACCTCGATCAGAAATTCAAAGGGATAGTGACCGAAATTGCCAATTCTGCCAAAACCACAGGTGTATCAGCTGATCAGGTCACCAATTTCGATGTCAAGATTCTGATTCTTCCGGAATCATATAAAAAACTTGTTGATGCCGGCGACAGCAACCCTTTCCGGCCGGGAATGTCCGCTTCTGTTGATATTCAGACTGAATCAAAAGCTGATATAATCACTGTTCCGATACAATCAGTTACAACCCGTACCGATACTACAAAGACTGCAGCTACCCAATCCGAAGAGGATATCCGTACAATTGTATTCATTACCGACGAGAAATATGCTCTTGCCAAAGATGTTAAAACCGGAATCCAGGATAATAATTATATTGAGATCCTTTCAGGTGTTGCTGTAAATGACAAGGTAATTTCAACTCCTTTCAGTGCAATAAGTAAAAAATTGTCTGACAGTACACTAATTGAAATTGTAAAGAAAGACGAACTCTTTAAAGAGAAATAGATATCTGGTATTCCTCTCAAAACATGATTATATGTCTTGAAACAGCGACAAACATTTGCTCAGTGGCATTATGTAATAGTGCCGGTATAATTTCTTTGAGAGAAAGCAATGAGTCAAAGTCGCATGCTTCCGTGCTCACTCTTTTTATTGAGGAGATTCTTAAAGAGAACGGAATAAGAGCCCGTGATCTTGAAGCTATTGCTGTCAGCAAGGGACCGGGATCATATACCGGACTTCGTATTGGTGTATCTGTTGCTAAAGGAATTGCTTATGCTGCCTCAATCCCTCTTATTGGGATAGAAACAACTATTTCGATGTTCTGGGGTATTTCCAAAAGCCTGAAGGTTAGTCAGGGATCGGATAATAATCCACTTTTCTGCCCGATGCTCGATGCCCGGAGAATGGAGGTCTATTATGCAATTTATGACGCCAGGGGTAACACAATCAAAGATATTTCAGCAGAAATAATTACTGCAGTCTCATTCAAAAATATTCCTGATTCCCAAAAGATTATCTTTTTTGGTGACGGGGCAGCAAAATGCAAAGAGGTGATTAAACGAACATATGCCCATTTTGATGATGATTTCAGAATTTCCGCCTCACACTTGCACAGACCTGTATTTCAGGCTCTTAAAGATCATCGTTATGAAGATGTTGCTTACTTTGAACCATTATATCTGAAAGATTTCTTAACTTCAAAACCAAGAAAGAATATCCTCGAAAAATAATTGGCATAATAACTGTTTGCTATCTGGAAGTATGAAAAGGATTCTTTACATCATCTGTTTTGGAATAATAATTTCATCCTCCTGCCGGGGTCAGGCAGTATCATATAAGGTTGGAGAAAAAATTACGTATACCGTTCAATATGGTGTTATCACCGCGGGAACTGCTTCGCTAGAACTAATAAGTGAGACTTTAAACGGGAACGAGGTCTGGCATTCAAAATTTTTAGCAAAAACAACCGGAATAGCTGATGCATTTTTTAAAGTATTTGATATTTATGAAAGCTTTATTGATCCCGTTACTGAACTTCCGGTGATGTCAATCAGAAACATCCGTGAAGGCAGATACAGGAAATACAATGAAGTTTTATTTGATCATAAAACAAGGGCTGACTCAGCAATTCTCACAAGTGATCTTACCGGAATCCATATCACTCCCCAGGGAATACACGATATTCTTTCTTGTTTCTACTATTTCCGGAATCATATTCTTCCTGTTGACAGCAATATAAAAAAAGGCGAATTGATTACTATTACAACCTGGTTCACTGATCAGCTCTACCCTATACGATTAAGATATATAGGGACAGATGAAATAAGAACTAAAGCCGGGAAAATCAAGTGCTATAAATTTAATCCGGTATCAGAAATCGGAAGACTTTTCAAAACTGAAGAGGATGTTTCGTTCTGGTTTTCAACAGATAAAAATTTTTTACCTGTTAAGATACGATTTGATATCTTTGTAGGGGCATTTACAGTTGAGATTTTGAGTTATGAAGGACTGATATACCCCCTTGAAATTAAGAAAAGATAATTTAAATTAACATCGAGAATAACTTTAACATTTATGGCAAGCACTGCAGATTTTAGAAATGGGTTAGTCATTGAGTTCAACAATGACCTTTATACAATTATACAATTTCAGCACGTTAAACCCGGTAAAGGGCCGGCTTTTGTACGCACAAAACTTAAGAGCCTTAAAAACGGAAGGGTAATTGATAATACGTTTTCTTCCGGTACAAAAGTGAACCTGGCAAGAGTTGAAAGACGTCCATATCAGTATCTTTATAAGGATGATATGGGCTATTACTTCATGCATCATGAAACATATGAACAGATCCATGTTCAGGAAACATTGATTGACAATCATGAATTTCTTCTGGAGGGACAAAGTGTTGAGATAGTTGTACATGCAGATACTGAAACCATCCTTTCCGTTGATATTCCTCAATTTGTTGTGATGGAGGTTACCTATTCGGAACCCGGATTAAGGGGAGATACTGCGACCAACACTTTAAAACAGGCTAAAATTCAGAATGGAGAAACAATTATGGTCCCATTATTCGTAAATACCGGTGATAAGATAAAAATCGACACACGTGACAGGACTTATGTTGAAAGAGTAAAAGCATAAGAAATATTATGAAAGATAAAAAGGACCCAACGGACAGATTAAAGATTTTGAAATTTAAATTAGACTCCTTACTCGATATTACATTATCGATCAATGCGAATCTGCCAACCGAAGCCCTCTTATCCAAATATGAATATATCCTCAGAAACAATCTTGGTATTGGAAAGATCCTGATCTTTAAACGCTCCGATACCTGGGAATGTCTTTTAAATGGAGGTTTCCCAAAGCTTCTTGAAACTATTGACGTTGAATCGAGGCTATTAAGTATTACCGAGATTGCTTTTGTTACACCAGATCTCGGCTTCGAAGGTGTTGACATTATTGTACCTGTTTATAATAACAATGTCCATCTGGCTTTCGTTTTCATCGGTGACATTGAGGAAGAGGGAGAGGGAATGAGCCCTGTGTTGAAACATCTAAATTTTATACAAACTATTTCGAGCATCATAATAGTTGCCATTGAAAACATAAAGCTATTCAATGAAAGCCTCCGTCAGGAAGCGCTGAAAAAAGAGCTTGAACTGGCGGCCAGAATGCAGAAGATGCTTATTCCTGACAACAGCCAGATGCCAAAAAACACAAAACTAATAGTAAATGGGTTCTATTACCCTCATTATGAGGTTGGAGGAGACTATTATGACTGTATCAGGCTTTCGGAAACAAAAACAGGATTTTGCATTGCCGATGTCTCAGGCAAAGGAATTTCAGCAGCGATCCTGATGTCAAATTTCCAGGCGAGTTTAAGGGCTCTTTTTACCAAGGATATTAAGCTTGAAACACTGATTAACAAACTCAATTCAATTGTGGTTGTAAATGCGTCCGGAGAAAAATTCATTACATTCTTCGTCGCAAGGTATGACCATGACAGCGGGGTTCTGGAATATATAAATGCTGCCCATAATCCTCCGGTACTTTACAATACAGTTACCAAAGAGATCAGTCACCTAAATGCTTGCTGTGTTGGTATCGGGATGCTTGATGAAATTCCTCTGGTGGAAAAATCAGTAATAGTAATCCGTGGTTATTCAAAAATTGTTTGTTATACCGACGGTCTTTCTGAATTAAAAGGGGAAGATGGGAAAGAAATTGGTACAGGAGTAATCATTCGGCACATCTCAAATAATAAACCTGTTGAATATAATATCAGGGAAATGATAAAAGAACTTGGGTTACCTTTTGATAATCGCTCCACATTTGATGACGTCTCTATAATAGTTGCAGATCTTTTAAAATAGCTCTAACTTACTCTTATCAGATAATAGTTTTTCTTTCCTTTCTGTATAAGCAGATATTTATTGTTCAGAAGCATTTCCGGGCTAATAACCATTTCGGGATTTTCAATCTTCACTTTGTTTATGCTCAGTCCTCCGCCCTGAACTAGTCTCCTTAACTCCCCTTTTGAAGCAAATACCTGCGAATGATCTGCACACAGGTCGACAATTGTAACTCCATCCGCAAGAATTTCCATTGTAACATCAAATACCGGAACTCCTTCAAAAACAGAGAGGAAAGTACTTTCACTCATTTTTATAAGCGATTCTGTTGTTCCTTTTCCAAATAATATCTGGGACGCCTCTACAGCACCTTCATAATCACCACGAGAATGGACCATAGCAGTAACCTCCTCAGCAAGTCGTTTCTGCAGGAGACGTTCATGAGGAGCTTTATTATGCTCATTAATAATGTCTTCGATATCTTTCTGATTCAGAATAGTAAAGATTTTAATAAATTTTGCCGCATCTTTGTCAGAAACATTGAGCCAGAACTGGTAAAACTGATAGGGAGTTGTTTTTTCAGGATCGAGCCATACATTTCCTGATTCTGTTTTCCCAAATTTTGTTCCATCCGATTTTGTTATCAGCGGACATGTAAGGGCAAAAGCTTCACCACCTGCCTTACGCCTGATAAGTTCCGTACCTGTCACAATATTTCCCCATTGATCAGAACCACCCATCTGGAGCCTGCAGTTGTAATTATTGTAAAGATGCAGGAAATCGGTGCCCTGCACAAGCTGGTATGAAAACTCGGTAAATGACATTCCCTCTTTAGCTTCAGACCCTATTCTTTTCTTAACGGAGTCTTTTGACATCATATAGTTTACTGTGATATGCTTACCGATCTCCCTGATAAATCCGAGGAAAGAATATTCCTTCATCCAGTCGTAGTTATTTACCATAAGAGCTTTATTCTCTTTATCAGACTGGAAGTCGAGAAATTTTGAAAGTTGCTTTTTTATGGCCTCCTGGTTTTTCCTGAGTGATACCTCGTCAAGCAGGCTCCGCTCCTCCGATTTACCGGAAGGGTCACCTATCATTCCTGTTGCTCCGCCAACAAGAGCGATGGGTGTATGCCCGGACCGCTGGAAATGCATAAGCAACATAACCTGCACCATGTGGCCTATATGCAATGAGTCGGCGGTTGGATCGAATCCAATATATCCGCTTGTCTTTTCTTTATTAAGTAATTCTTCTGTCCCGGGCATAATATCATGTATCATACCTCTCCATTTCAGTTCATCAACAAAATTCATAAATCGATTTATTCAGAATTGCAAATATAACAAACAGGCTCAGATAGTAACCTCTTCAGGCTTCTTTTTAAACCGGTCGAAGCTACGTTTAAAACCACCTTCTCCTATAATCGGGAAGATAGCCGGAGCGATATCGGAAATTGGATTATAGAACATGGACTCTTCGATTCTTTCTTTCGGAAGGAACGGCCTCCTCACATCTATCGCATTTAGAATTACAAAGAAAACACTCATTAGAAGTACTGATTTTATCAGTCCGAATGCTATCCCCAGAAGTCTGTTTACAAAGCCAAGTGATACTGCATTAACAACTTTATCAGCCAGTATCCCTATAAAATGAATAAGAACAACAATAATCCCGAATGTGATAAGGAATGCAATTATCCCGACATATTGTCCGGTCATATCAAAAAGATCATAAAGCTTCCCAGCAGTAAAGGTTGAGAATTTAATGGCACCCCAGATACCAAGGATTAATGCAGCAAGCGAAGCCACTTCCTTGACAAGACCGTTAATAAATCCCATCACCAGTGACAATATTAGAATAACGACTATACCAAGATCAATCCAGTTCATAATTTGAATATTTGAAAGCATGAAAGTATGAAAGAATGTTGGTTTTTCAAAACATCTGCCGGTGAACGGATTTGTGGCGTGTAGTGTGCGGCATGCGGAGTGTGGTTGAAATTGTTTGACCTGTTGCGGGTTGCAAGGATCCTGGTGCTAAATTCTGGGTGCCTGGTTCTGGTTCCTTCTTTCCAGCACCCAGCACCCAGTATCCAGCATCAAATGTAGCAATACACAAACTATTCATTTGCGATTTGTAATGACAAAAAAATGATATACTTTTGCGCCTTAATTTGGCCCCATAGTTCAATGGATAGAATGGAGGTTTCCTAAACCTTAGATTCAGGTTCGATTCCTGGTGGGGCTACAAAATTAAATAGATAAAGCCTTGATAAATAACAATATCAAGGCTTTTTTATTTATCCATGTGTCAACAATGCAGCAACATCTCAGTTAAAAAAAGCTATGTCTGGGATA
>Ga0315278_10000975_pt1 | contig 24722 bp, 15 predicted proteins | sample YL17G06_0_MG_FD_203880 | JGI IMG/M metagenome (GOLD analysis project Ga0315278, IMG submission 203880) | Sediment microbial communities from Yellowstone Lake, YNP, Wyoming, USA - YL17G06_0 | ecosystem: Environmental > Aquatic > Freshwater > Lake > Sediment | place: USA: Wyoming | collected... | reverse complement strand
GCCTCAGCTGTCGATCGCGGATACGTCACGCCGACCGGACTTCAGGCCGGGCTGGAGCCCGGCGATCCCAGGCGTGTCCTGCTGCCAACTGTCCGGTCTGTCTCGAGCCCGCGACGGTCCGATCGGGCTCGAGCCTGGGATCGCCACGCTCCAGCGTGGCTCTGTGTCCGTCTGACGAAGCTGGGGTTTCAGCTGTCGATCGCGGATACGTCACGCCGACCGGACTTCAGGCCGGGCTGGAGCCCGGCGATCCCAGGCTCGAGTCCCCAGTCCCCAGCCCCGGTGGGCGCGGCGAGCCCGACCAGACTCTCCACCGGACTGTGATGGCGGCTTTCTCCCCGCTCCCGTCTATAATGGCGCGGCGAGTTCGCGTGCGTGTGTCGGCAGGAATCCATGAGATTAACCCGCGTCGTTCGTTTGGCTGGAGCCGTGGCGGTCGTGGTTCTGGGGGTGGCCGTCTGGACCCTGTGGCCCGCGGGGTCGGGATCGTCCTCACCCGCTGATGCGACAGGCTCCTCCGCGACCGTGACGGTTCTGCGCGGCACCTTCGTCCGCACCGTTCGGGTGGCGGGCATCACCGAAGCCGTCCGGGCGGCCGCCGCCACCGCGCCACGTCTCGCGGGCCAGTCGAATCCCACGCTGGTCATCACGACACTCGTCAAAGGCGGCACGCGGGTCAAGGCGGGCGACGTGCTCGTTGAATTCGATCCACAGGATCAGGTGCGAGCGGCGTTCGACCGCCGCACCGAGGTTCAGGATCTCGATCTGCAGATCCGCAGAATGGAGGCCGAGCAGGCCGCCGCCTATGCCGGCGACGAGACGGCGATGCTGCAGGCCGACAACGACGTCAGCCGCGCGCAGCTCGAAGTGCGGAAGAACCGCGTCCTGCCAGCCATCGAAGCCGAAAAGAACACCCTCGCGCTCGAGGAAGCCGAGGCGCGGGCCATCGAGGTGAAGCAGGCCCGATCGCTAAGGCGCCGGACGGCCGAAGCCGACTTGAAGATCGTCCAGATCAGAAGAGAACGCCTGGATCGGGCACTCAACCATGCCGAGCAGAACGCGGACTATATGGTTGTGCGGGCGCCGTTCGAGGGGTTGGCCGTCATGCAGCCTGTCTTCAAGGGCTCCGCGATGACCGAGGTGCAGGAAGGCGATGAGGTCCGCGGCGGCATGCCGATTGTCCAGGTGGTCGATCCGGCCTCGATGCAGGTGCGGGTGCGAGTCAGCCAGGTCGACCGCGGACTCGTCGCTGTGGGTCAGCCCGCGCGCGTCTCGCTCGATGCGTATCCCGGCCTGGTCTTCGCCGGCACGCTGAGGCAGGTCGCGCCTCTCGCCGTCACGAGCTCCGTCACGCCGGCTGTGCGCAGTTTCGTTGCCCTCGTCTCGATTGCCGGCGCCAGCGCCAACCTGATGCCCGACCTGTCGGCCGCCGTGGACATCGTCGTCCAGCGGCAGGAAAACGTGCTCGTGCTGCCCCGCGAGGCCGTGGCGATCGACGCCGACGGGGCCTGGGTGCGTCTTCGACGGGGCGGTTCGTTCGTGCGCCAGTTGGTGACCATCGGCGAGGTGAGCGACGAGCAGGCGATCGTGGTGGCGGGTGTATCAGAGGGTGCCGTGGTCGCCCGTCGTGCGGCAGGAGCGGAGTAACATGCAGCCGAATCCTGCGACTGGCTCGCCGGGCGGGTGGCCCTCGCGAGCAGCGAGCCTCACATCACGCTGGCGCTCGCTTGCGGCAACCGGCTTGCTGATGACAGCCGCGATCGCCGCGTACTGCGCGGGCGTGGGCCGATCGCACGCGAACGTGCCAACCGCTGTTGTCACGCGCGGTGAGTTTACAGACGTGGTGGAACTCCGAGGCGACATTCGACCGGTCAGATCGGTCGTGCTCGGCGCCCCGACGCAGTCGGGCGATCTCCAGATCATCAGGCTCGTCAAGAACGGTACCTCTGTGCGTGCGGGCGACGTGGTGGTCGAATTCGATCCCACGGCGTACGCCCGAGCCCAGACCGACCGGCGCGCGGAGCTGAAGCAGGCCGAAGCCGAAACCGAGCAGGCGCGCGCCCAGGGGCGCATCAGCGAAGAGGCCAGCGCCACGAATCTGCTCCGGGCCCGGTTCGACGTCGATCGCGCGAAGCTCGACGTCGTCGACCGCGACTTCGTGGCCCGGATCGAACTCGAACGCGCGAAGCTGGCGCTCAGCGACGCCGAGCAGCGTCTCAAAGAGGCGGACAAGCGGCAGGTGGCGGAGACGGCGTCGGTCGCCGCGAACATTGCCGGCCGCGTTCGCAGGCAAGAACGGGTGCAGCAGGACCTCGAGCGCATCGATCGCGCACTCGCGAGCTTCGAGGTGCGGGCTCCGTCGGCCGGGACGGCGAACCTGATGGCCAACTCCAGGTCCGGCAGCATGTCTGGCAACAGCCAGGATTTCCGGGAGGGCGACCGAGCCTGGCCCGGCGCCTCGATCGTCGAGTTGCCCGATCTCTCATCGGTGCATCTGACCGCGCGGCTCGACGAATCTGACCGCGGGCGGGTCAACGTCAATCAGCCGGCCACGGTGCACCTCGACGCGGTGCCCGAACGCCCGTATCACTCGACGGTGTCCAGAATCTCGCTGCTGGCCCGCGTGGATTTCGCGAGCACCTGGCCGCCGGCGCGCGACTTCGACCTCGAACTCTCCATGGCCGATCCTGATGCCCGATTGAAGCCGGGCATGACCGCCACCTTGCGCATCATTGTCGCCAGACACCCAAATGCGCTGGTTGTCCCGGCGCAGGCGGTCACGCTGGTCAACGGACAACCGACGGTCTATGTGCAAACGGGGTCGGGATTCGTCGCGCGCACGGTGGTGATCGCCAGGCGTGGACGCGAACAAATGGCGCTGGCGTCTGGCGTCGAACCAGGCGAACGCATCGCGCTCGGGAATCCCCTGAAGAAGGTGGGCTCAGGAAACAGATAGGCGCCCCGTCCCGGTAAGGCATGTCTTGCCGGCTTGCGTGAGCGGGGACGCGGAGGAACCGCCATCCCGCACACACGAGACTCCCGCGCCTGGAGCGAGAAGAGGGGGTTCGGGAATCGGGGGTTCGGGGTTCGGGACTCGGAGCATTCATGAAGGTGAAGCGGGTACTGTGGATCATCGGCGGACTAGCGGCGGCTGGAGGCTTGGTCACTCTGGGGGCCGTGCTCAAAGCCGGGCCCGCCGCTGCCCGGCACGCGCCCACCGCCCGCGTGGTCCGTGGGTCGCTGAAGCTCGATGTGTGGACGACTGGGGAGTTCCGCTCCACGCGTGTCGTGTCGCTGGCGGCGCCGTCGGCTGGCGGGGCGCTTCGGCTGATTCGACTGGCCGAAACCGGTGCCGCCGTCAGAAAAGGCGACGTCGTGATGGAGTTCGACCCCGCCGAGCAGCAGTTCGCGTACGATCAGGCCCTGACGGAACTGGCAGAAGCCGACCAGCAGGTGATCCGACGACGCGCCGAGCTCGCCGCGAGAACGGCTCAGGACCAGGTTGGCCTGCTCAACGCACGCTATCTGGTCCGCCGAGCGGAACTCGACGCCCGCATGCCAGAACGTCTGATCCCCGCAAATGACTTCAAGAAACGGGCGCTCACGCTGGAAGAGATGAAGCGTCGCCTGTTACAGACCGAACGCGACATCGTGTCGAACCGGACGACCAGACAAGCGGCTTTGACCGTGGTCGAGCAGGGCCGCAACCGAACCCGGATCAATGCCGACCGCGCCAGACAGATCATCGACAGCCTCGTCGTCCGATCGCCGATCGATGGATTGGTGCTCGTCAAAGAAAACCGCGACGCCACCGGCGGGGTCTTCTTCTCCGGCATGTCGCTGCCAGAATACCGCCCGGGCGACATGGTGTCGTCCGGGCGATCGATCCTCGATGTGTCAGACGCGGCCGACATGGAAATGAAGGTGCGCGTCAACGAACAGGAACGGACCACGCTCGTTGTCGGCCAGACCGCGACGGTCCGCGCGGACGGCTTGCCTGGAATGGCGCTGGCCGCGCGCATCACGGCGCTGTCTGGCGTGGCAATCAGGTCGAGGGATCAGGCTGGGCCGCTGCGTCAGTTCGAAGTGATCTTGCGGCTCGACCGGCCCGAGACGCGTCTGCGTCCCGGCACAACAGTCCGCGTCACCATCTCGGGGCGAGAGGTCCGGGACGTGCTGACGGTTCCCAGGCAGGCGGTGTTCCAGCGAAACGGCGAGACCATGGTCTACCTTCGTGTGGGCGACGGATTCGAAGCCCGCGTCGTCAGGGTGACCAGCCAGTCCGAAAGCCGGACGGCTATCGAGGACGTCGCTGCCGATGCGGAGGTGGCGCTCGTCAGTCCCACGGCTGCAGCCAACGCGCCAACGACTGGCGGCGGGCCGGCGTCGGGCCCGGGAGGCCTGCGATGACGCGCACCGCTGTCTCCGCGGCAATTGGCGCGTGGCAGAAGCGCCTGCGTGAGATGGCGCCGGAACTCTCGCAGGGCATCGACAACCTGCGCTCGCGCAAGTTGCGCTCGCTCCTGACGATGCTTGGCATGATCTTCGGCGTGGCTGCCGTCGTGGCGATGCTGTCGATCGGAGCCGGGGCGCAGCAGGAAGTGATTGCCTTTATCGAGCAACTCGGCGTGCGAAACGTGATCGTCGAATCGCGCGAGCCGCCTGACGGCCCGGCGCTCGAGAAGGTGCGCAAGCTCTCGTCCGGCCTCACGCTTCAGGACCTGCGGGGCATCGAGACGAACATCGAGAAGCTGGCAGCCACGAGCCCGCGCAAGCGGGTGATGCCGGTCAAGATGCTCCCCAGACCACAGAGCGAGATGCCGGTGGTCTATGGTGTGGCGCCATCCTACGCGACGATTGCCGGGCTGCACGTCTCGTCCGGTCGTTTCTTCGACGCCGGAGACACCGAAGCCGGGGCCGTCGCGGTCGTCGGCCAAGGGGCTGCCGCGTCGCTCTTCGGTACCGACGACCCCGTCGGACGCTACCTAAAGGTGAATCAGCAGTGGTTCCGGGTGATTGGCGTCGCCGGCCCGCAGCTTGCGGCGCAGACCGATGTCGGCGGCCTGCCCGCACAGGATCGCAATAACGTGATCTACGTGCCGCTGATGGCGGCGATGCTCCGCATCGAGGATTCACAGAGCTTCCGGAAAGACGAGATCGACGGCATCTATCTGACACTCGTCTCGGAGGGCGACATCAGTGTGGCAGGCGCCGTCGTGCGCGGCCTGCTCGACGCAGCGCACAGGGGCGCCGGCGACTTCAGCGTCATTGTCCCCGCCGAGCTCCTCGCCGAACAGCAGCGCACGCGTCGCATCTTCCAGGTGGTGATGGTGGCGATTGCGTCCATCTCTCTCCTGGTCGGCGGCATCGGCATCATGAACATCATGCTGGCGAGCGTCCTCGAACGCACGCGCGAGATTGGCATCCGCCGCGCCGTCGGCGCCCGCCGCTCCAACATCATCCGGCAGTTCCTGATCGAGACCACGCTGATCACGACAACTGGCGGCGTCGTGGGGATCGCGCTCGGTGTGATCTTGTCGCAACTTGTCGGTTACTTCGCGGGGTGGTCCACGATCGTGTCGGCGACCTCGATCGCGCTGGCGTTCTTTGTGTCGGTCTCAGTCGGCCTCATCTCCGGCGTCTACCCGGCCCTGCGCGCATCGAGCCTCGACCCCGTCTACGCGCTGCACTACGAGTAGCGGCGGCGTGCTCCCCTGCCGAGTTCTTCCAGAGCGCTGGCTGATGCCCTGACGAAACGACGTCGACTAGTCTGTCTTCTGTGCCTTCACCCAGGCCATCGCGTCGATCAGGCGCGCGCCGAATTCCTTCTCGTTTCCGCCGAATCGGTGGTTGGACGCCGTGATGATCCACAACCGCTTCGGCTCCTTCGCCTTGGCCATCATCCGCTGGATCTCGGCCACCGGAACGAACTCATCGCTCGTGGAATGCAGCGCGGCGAGCGGCATCGGCGACACCTTGTCGATGATCGCTCCGACGCTGAAGGTGGGCTCGTCCGGTACGCCCTTCGTGATATAGATAATTGCGTCGCGCCATCGCCAGCCGAGTTCGTTGATGTCCGGAAGCCCCAGCGCAATGACGCCGCGGATGGCCGCTCTGGTGCGCGGATCAGTCGCGGCCAGCACGGACAGGCCCGCGCCCTCGGACACGCCAACCAGGACAGGTCGCGAGCCGTTCGATCTGCGTGCCGCGTATTCGGCGAAGGCTCGGAAGTCGCCAGGTACATCCTCCTGCCGCAGCGTAAACGAGCCCGATGTAAACGCGGACAGGTACTCCTTGCTGTCGACGCCGACCACAAAACAGCCAGCCCTGGCGAGTACCTCGGCGGCGTGAGGCCCCAAGTGCATCCACCCGCCGTCGCCGCTCGACACGACCACCGGCTCGCCATCCGCCTTGCCGTAAATGTGCAAGGTCAGCGCCTTCCCGCGGAGGGCGAACGATGCGGTCGACTGCGCAAGGACGGGCTGTACGAGCGCCGAACACACCAGCAGGAGCAGGAGCACGGAGATCAGAAGACGACGCGGCATTGCAGTACCTCGACGGGGGAGACACACTATTCTGGTGTCGATGCCAGCTGGTGCGCAAGCGGCAGCGGTGCGACACTGCTTCCGGCCGACTGCAATGCCCTGTCGACCGCTGGTATGATCAGGCTTGCCGATGTTTGACGCCCAACTGATCCACTACGGGTACGTTCTGCTGTTTGCTGGCGTCGCGATCGAAGCCGACGGATTCCTGATCGCAGGCGCCTTTCTCGCCTCCCGCGGCTACTTCGATATCCGTGTCGTCCTGGTCCTGTCGGCCCTCGCCACGACACTCGCCAACCAGTTCTGGTTCAGACTGGCCCGGTTCCGGGGCAAGGCGTTCTTCGAACGCAAAGTCCAGGCAGATCCGCGCTACCAGCGCATCAGCGGCTGGCTGCACCGGCGCGACAGCGTGTTGATCTTTGTGTCGCGATTCCTGTACGGCTTCCGTGTCGCGATACCGGCCGCCTACGGTGCGACGGGGATGTCGGCAGCGCGCTTTACGTGGCTGGACGCGCTCAGCGCCTGCGTCTGGAGCGCGATCGTCGGATTCGCCGGCTACGCTCTCGGCGACACGCTGCAGCTCATTATCGACGATGTGCGCAAGTACGAATGGCTTGTGCTGCTGGCGATCGGCGTGCTGGTCGCCATCGTCTTTGTCAGGCGCAAGGCCAATTTCGCCATCGTCGTCGATGCCATCACGAGGCCGTTTGACGCGGGTGCCGATTCCGCGCTGAAGCTATTGACGCTCGTCCGCCAAGTGGCGCGTCTGCTCGTCGTGCATCCCCATGGCCGGGCAGCCGCCTTCGCCGGACTGCTCGGTGCGCTCAACATCATCACCGCGGTGTTCCATACTCGGCTCGTACACCTCTACTGGCTGACCAATTCGCTGCCGTTCGAAATCTCCCGCGGCAGCCGGGCGCTGATGCTGTTGGCTGGCATCGGCCTCATCTACCTTGCACGCGGCCTGGCGCGGCGAAAGCGAATGGCCTGGGCGCTGGCCTTCTGCCTGGCCTGCTCGTCCGCCCTCCTCTACGTGGGACAGAACGCGAGTATCCTGCGCGCCGTCCTCTCGGCACTGTTTGCCACGGAGCTGTGGTTGCAACGCGCTCGTTTCCATGCGCGCACCGATCCCGTCCGGCTGACGCATGCGCTGGTCGCTGCGCCGGTGCTGGCGCTCGCGGTCTCGGCCTATGGAGTGGTCGGGTTGCACCAGGCCGGCCATCCCTCAACGGGACTGCTGGCGAATCTGCGCGCCGCATGGCTGGCTGCCTGTTTCCAGGATGTGCCGTTCTACGCCGGCATGCGATCGGCAGAGGCCTTCGTCTGGTCGCTTCGTTTGCTGTTGGTCGCTTCCGCCGGCTACGTGCTCACCGCCGCACTCGCCCCCGTCGCATGGCGGAGATACCGATCGCTGGCAGGCGAATCCGCCGTGGGCACGCTGGCGTGGGACCACGGGATCGACTCGATGTCGTACTTCGCCAAACAGGCCGACAAGCGTCACTACACGGTCGACGACCGCTCGTTCATCGGCTTTCGCGTGAAGAACCGCGTGGCCGTTGCCGTCGGCGATCCGGTCGGACACCGTGCGTCGCTCGATGGCTGCATCGAAGCGTTCGTGCGGCTATGCCGGACCAATGACTGGATTCCCGTGTTCTACGAGACGTCGGATCGACTTCTGGACGCCTACCGTCGCGCGGGTCTGCACTGGTTCAAGATCGGCGAAGAGGCCGTGCTCCATCTCCCATCGTGGTCGCTCGAAGGAGGGAAGATCGCGAAGGTCAGGCAGTTCATCAACAAGGTGAGGCGGGAGGCGCCCGACCTGAACGTCCGCGAGTATGCCAGGCGGTCTGGATCCGAGCCCGGAATCGACGATCAGCTTGAGGACATTTCCAGCGAATGGCTCGCCCGCAAGAAGGGCGGCGAGATGGGATTCAATCTTGGCGTGTTCCAGATCGAGGGTCTGGCCGACAAGCGCACACTCATCGCACAGCGCGGAGACGGACGCGTGGAGGCGTTTGTGACGTGGCTGCCCTACCGCGCCGGTCGCGCCGTCGTGCTCGATGCCATGCGATTCCGCGAGGACGCGCAGCCGGGCATCATGGACATGCTGATTGCGGAGTCGGCGGTGCTGTTCAAGAAAGAAGGCCTGCAGGCGGCGAGCCTCGCGATGGCACCGATGGCAAACGCCGATGACGAGGCGCCGGTTTCGCCATACGACAAAGGCGTCCGCCTGATCTTCGAACACTTCTCGAATGTGTACGGCTACCGGACGCTGTTCCAATATAAGAAGAAGTTCAATCCGACATGGGAGCCGCGATATCTGGTCTTTCCATCGCCGCACCAGTTGCTCAGGATCGCGTACGCACTGGTGGCGGTGCACTACAGCCGCAAGTAGGAAAAGGGCTCGGACCTGTTTTCGGCGAACACGCTGGGAAGATGGGGCCGACCCCTTTTCCCTTCGTTTGTCCAGGCCCTTGATGGGTGGCTTCGCAGTGCCGTTCCGACGAGGTGATTCGCCTCACCTAGTCGGAACGGCTGCGCGATTGCACACCCGCTATCGCACGCTCACTACCGGATCTCGTCACCTCCGTCGGGACGGCCACGCCGGTCACCGCGCTGAGCCTGTTCCCGGGTCACCTCAACCATGTCGGCGTCGTCGCGGGCTTCACCGAGCAGGTGCTGGCAGAAGTACTCGGCCCTGGTCCAGTTGAACCAGTCGCCGCCGATCCCGTGGCGGGAGCCCGGCACGACAATCATATCGAATCGTTTGTTGGCCTTGATGAGCGCGTCCACCAGCCGGAAGGTGTTGGCCGGATGCACGTTGTTGTCGATGTCGCCGTGGACCAGCAGCAGCTTGCCTTTGAGGTTCTTGGCGATCTCGGAGTTCTTGTCGATGCTGTACTCGAAGGTGACCTTCCCGGCCTTGTCGGTAACCTCTTTGATGCCGTGGTGCTTCTCGCTCCAGGTGTCGTTGTAGATGTTGTTCTCGTGGTTCCCGGCGCTCGACACCGCCACCTTGAAGAAGTCTGGATACACCAGCATCGCGGCCGTCGACATGAAGCCGCCGCCGGAATGACCGTAAATCCCGACCTTGTTCACGTCGATGAAGCTGTACTTCCTGGCGAGCTGCTCGATGGCGGCCTTCTTGTCGGCCAGCCCGTAGTCGCGCAGGTTGCCGTAACCGTAGTTGTGGTACCACTTGCTGCGCGACGGCGTGCCGCCGCGGTTGCCCACCTCGATGACGATAAAGCCGAACTGCGCGAGCCAATGGGTGTAGGGAGCCGCACTGAAGGTCTTGGTCACCTGCTCCATCTGCGGCCCCGGGTAGACGTAGGCGATGATCGGGTACTTCTTCCTGGGATCGAAGTCGTGCGGCTTGTACATCACTCCGGCGAGATCGGTGATCCCGTCGTCGGCCTTCACCATGAATGGCTCCGGGAACTTGTAGCCCTGTTCGAGGAGGAGGCTGACGTCGGTCGCTTCGAGATCGATCACGGCGTTGCCCAGGCTGTCCCGGAGCGCTGACTTCGGCGCCTGGTCGACGCGGCTCGTGGTGTCAACGAACCAGCGGGTGTGCTCGGGCATCGCCGCGCTGTGGTTGGCGTTGCCGGGATTCAGGAGCTTCAGGTTGGTGCCGTCCAGGCCGACGCGGTAGAGGTGATCGTAGTAGGGATCTTCGTCCGATTCGCGCCCGTTGGCTGCGAAGTACAGGGTGCGCGTCTTCTCGTCGAGGCCGGCGAGGTTGGCGGAGACGAATTCGCCGCGTGTGACCTGGTTCTTGAGTGTGCCATCAATGCCGTACAGGTACCAGTGGCCCCACCCATCCCGTTCGGACCACCACAGGAACTCCTTCTCGCCCTCGAAGAAGCGGATCGGCCTGGTTTCAATGTAGGTATTGAGACGCTCCTCGACCAGCACCTTGACGTCGCCCGTCCGGGCGTCGACGCGGCAGATGTCCAGCCGCTTCAGGTCGCGGCTCTGGCGCGTCATGATGAAGGAGTCCGAACCGGCGAGCGCCCACCGGGCTGCCACAACGGGATTCGGATTCGCCTCCCTCTCCCTTCGCTCCTTCTCGGTCGTCCGCCGCGTCGGTAGCGACATTCGCTGGTCCTTGAACGCGTCGGCTTTGACCTTGAGGGGCTGTCTGCTCGCCACGTCGAAGACCAGGAGTTCCTCGATCGCGATATCCTCACCCGGCATCGAATAGCGGTACGTCTCCAACTTGGGTCGCGGCTGGGCCAGCGAATCGATGACCCAGAGGTCCTTCACCTTTCGCGCGTCCGAGCGCTCCACGGAGAACTTCTTGGAATCCTGGCTCCAGATCAGGCCGGATGGCGAGACACGCGGTTCGAAGGTGTCCTTGACCTCTTCCTTCTTGTCGGTCTTCTGGTCGGTCTTCTGATCAGTCTTTTGATCGACCTTCTGGTCGGTCTTCTGATCAGTCTTTTGATCAGTCTTCTGCTCGACCTTCTGGTCGGTCTTCTGCTCGACTTTCTGGTCGACCTTTTTCTCGGCGCCTTCCTCGGTCTTCTTCTTCTCCTCTTTCTTCTGCTCCTTGCGCAGCCGGTCCTTGTCGTCTTCGTTCAGGTAGCGTCCGTAGGAGTAGTACTCCACGCCGTCCTTGGTGAGGCGGTTCTCGACGATGGAGGGGTCCCGGGGATCCTTGATGGCCTTCTTCAGATTCTCCATGTCCATCGTGTACAGGTCGAAGCCCCTGGCAAACACGGCGATCGTCTCGTCTGGAGAGACGCTCGACCAGGTCGGCCACTTCGCCTCTTTGTCCTTGTCAGCCTGGGCCTTCACCTCGTCTGGGTGCACCAGCGTGACCTTCGTGGTCGCCAGGTCGTACTCGAACCTGAACGTCCGCGTCGGCCCGCCAGCCGGAGGCGCTGCCGGGGCCGCCCCGCCTCCTCCGCCCCCTCTTCCGCCCTGCCCCTCGGTGGTCGTGGTCTCGCTCGAATCGGCTTTCTCGACCAGGCCGGGAATCTTGGTCTCCTTGGGCACGGTCAACTCGAACTGCAGGGCCGCTTCCTTCTTGATGAGCTTCATCCCCGAGAGGGGCAGGTGCGCGCTGTCGAACGGGACGCGCACGATACTGGTGAGCTGGGCCGCCATGTAGGCGGGATCGAACAGCGGTGCCTTTGTCTTCTTCAGAACGTCCACCACCATCCAGCGCTGGCCCTTGGGGGTCGCGAAGGCGTACCAGAAACGGTCACCGCTTTCGAACCAGTTCGGGCTCACCGCAACGGTGAACACCATCTTGTTGGTGACCTTCGACGCGGTCCAGCGCGAGGCCAACTCGTAGTTCGGTCTGACCTTCGAAACATCCTGATCGGCGCGGGCCCGGACGAGTGGGGAATCCGCGGAGGCCAGAATCAGGACAAGGGCAAAGACCAAGAGACCAGACATTCGTCGCATCAGCGTTCTCCCGTCAAGACAGTCAGTGGTTGGAAGGCTTCTGGCTGGAATCTACTCGACCTGCCCGTTCTCGGGCGTCACGGCAGGCCATCGGATTGGTCAGAGGAGGAGAAACCGCCGCTCTCAAGTGATGGCGTCTCCAGCGCCAGCACGCTGCGCCTCGGATAAACACACCGCTCAGGATGATCGTCGTGGTAACTGGTCAACATCCCAAGGCTCGATCGCGAGCAGCCGCGCAGAGCACGTGGCTCACGGATAGGCTCATCATCGCCATTCGCGAGCGATTGTCAAGCAGATCGCGCCAGCAGGTCCCAACAACACGTTCCCGGAAGAACGGGATGGTCCCGGTGTAAGATCCGTCGGACTCGGCTGCCGGACTGCCAACCGCCGGCGAGCGTGACGGCGGACTGCTGTGGCGACACGGAGAAGCTCAATGAAACAACGCATATCGGCTCTGAGTGTGGTCGTTGGCGTCGCGCTTCTCGCCGGATCGACGTTCTCGGCGGGTTCGTTCGACAGGGTGGAGTACGCGGCCCGGCGCAGCCGGCTGATGGACAAGATCGGGGATGGCGCAGCCGTCTTCCTGGGAGCGCAGACCCCGGCGAGCGACAACGACTTCCGCCAGGGACATGATTTCTTCTACATGACCGGCGTTGAAATCCCGGACGCCTTCCTCGTCGTCGACGGGATGCGGAAGGAGAGCGTCCTCTTCTTCACGATGACCGAAACCACCGCCGACGGCGAAGCGATCCCGCTCGATCTGATCCGCAAGCCGGCCGACTATACCGGGATCGAACGGGTGCTCCCAGCCGAGCAGTTCAGCTCCTCTCTCGCCAGCCTCGCCAACCGCGCGAAGCCCGTCTACACGATGTTCAAGCCGGAAGAGCTCGGCCGGGAGAACAGCAACGAGAAGTTCAACGCGCTGCAGAAGTCGACGACGCTGAACATGTGGGACGGGCGGCTCACGCGCGAGCTTCAGTTCGTGAAGCAGTTGCGCGAGCGGTTCCCGCAAGCCGACGTCCGCGACAGTTCTGCGATCGTGTGGAGCCTGCGCAAGTTCAAGTCGCCGGCAGAGCTTACGATCATGCGGCAGGCTGCCCGCATCGGCGTCCAGGCGCACAACGCGCTCATCCAGTCGACGCGGCCTGGCGTCGCCGAGCAGGCCCTGGCCGCGGTGTTCGAGTTCGTGTGCCAGAAGGAAGGCGCGCAGGATCTCGCCTACGACACGATCATCATGTCGGGCAAGAATCACGCGTACGGGCACTATCACAAGTACGACCGGGTGCTGAGCGACGGTGATTTCCTGATTCTCGACGCAGGCCCGGACTACGGCAACTACCACATCGATATCTCCACGACGTTCCCCGCGTCGGGGAAGTTCTCGCCCCGGCAGAAGGAACTCTACGAGGCGGCTCTCGCCGTGCACGACGTGTGCATCGAGCACTACCGCCCCGGCGTGACGTTCAAGGAAGTCGGACAGCAGGTGGACGCCCTCCTCAAGGCAAAGGGTCTCGACCGTTTCGCGCAGGATTTTCGCGGCATCGTTCGTCTGGGCGGCTACAACCACTCCATCGGCCTGGCGACCCACGACGTGACGGGCCCGTTCGCGGGCGGAGACGAGGTGCTGCAACCCGGTTTCGTGTTCGCCTGCGACATTCAGCTGTTCAGGCTCGATGAGCAGATTGGGATCCGAATCGAGGATACAGTGGCGATTACCGACACCGGCCACGAGGTCCTGTCGCTCGGCGTGCCGCGGACGGTGGCGGAGATCGAGGCCCTGATGAAGAAAGACGGGATCCTGCAGATCCTCAAGAAGTAGCGGCACCTGAGCACATACGTTTGTCGTCGAGTTTCTGACTCAACGGCCCGGCACAGAGGAACTCTTGTATGAACAGCAGTGGTCGCCTGGTGACTCGCGCGATCGTCCTCGTACTGGCGCTTGCAGCCAGCGCGGCCGCCCAGCAGGTGGACTGGTCGAAGAAGACGCTCCAGTCGGAGCGAAGCCGCACGTACGACGCAATCCACTACCGGGTCGCCATCCGGCTGGATCTCGACCAGAAGTCGTTCGACGGGCAGACCACCGTCACGTTGACCTCCCTCGGTGAGGGCCTCGAAACGGTCGTCCTCGATGCCGAGGAGTTCACGGTGACGAAGGTGGTGAGCGAGTGGGGCGAACCGCTCGAGTTCACGCAGTCCGAAAAGGAACTTGCCGTGCGCATGCCGCGACCACTGAAGCGCGGCGAGACCCGGTCGTTCACCTGCTTCTACCACGGCAAGGACCCGAAGAACGGGCTGCGGTTCGTGGCCGAAACGGCCGACAACCCAAGGCTCGTGTTCTCGGATTCGTGGCCAGACCGCGTTCACCACTGGTTTCCGTGTTTCGACTACCCGAACGACAAGGTCACCAACGAGATCCTCGCGACCGTCAGCTCGAACCTGAAGGTCGGCGCCAATGGCCGCCTGGTGTCGGTCGTCGAGGACAAGGCCGCCGGCACCGTCACCTACCACTGGTCACAGGACCTGCCGCACTCCACGTATCTCATCTTTCTCGCGGCCGCGCCATACGTGGTCGTTCGCGATTCTTACGGCACGCTGCCGGTGAACTACTGGGTGTATCAGCAGGACGAGAAGAAGGCATTGCCGACCTACGGCAAGACCCCGAAGATGATCGAGTACTTCAACCGGACGTTCGGCTACGACTACCCGTGGCAGAAGTACGACCAGATCTCGGTGCCATCGGGCGGGGGTGCCGAGAGCACGTCGGCGACGGCCATGACGCACCGGATCATGGTGGACGAGAAGAACGAGCCGGAGTTCTCCGCCGTTGGGATCGTCTCGCACGAACTGGCGCACCAATGGTGGGGCGACCTGATCACGCTTCGGAGCTGGGCGCACACCTGGTTGAACGAGAGCTTCGGCACATACTCCGACTACCTCTACTTCCGGTACGACAAGGGCGACGACGAAGGCGCCGTGAACCTGCAGGGTAAGTTGAACGCCTACCTCCGGGAAGCGAAGACCCGTTACGTCCGCCCGATCGTGACCGATCGGTACGATCAGCCCGGCGACATGTTCGACTCGCACACCTATCCGAAGGGGGCCCTCGTCCTCCACATGCTGCGAAACCTGCTCGGTGACGCGGCGTTCTTCGACACGCTCAAACAGTTCCTCCATCGATACGCGTTCGACGCCGTGGACACCAGCGACTTCATCCGCTCCGTGAAGACGGTGACCGGGCAGAATCTCGACTGGTTCTTCGACCAGTGGCTGTTCAAGCCGGGACATCCGGTCTTCGACGTTCGCAGCAACTGGGACCAGGCGCGGAAGATGGTGACGCTCAAGGTTGTGCAGGTCCAGGATTTCAGTCGCGGGATCCCGGTCTTCAGGGTCCCTGTCGTCGTCGCCATCGTCACCGCGGCCGGGGAATCAACGAAGACCGTGTGGGTCCGCGAACGGGAGGAGACCTTCGAATTCCCGTCGGAGACCAAGCCGCTGCTCGTCCGGTTCGACCGGGGCAACGTGCTGATCAAGGAGATCGCCTTCCCGAAAGATCGGGACGAGCTGCTCTATCAGTTGCGTTACGACGATGTGACCGGGCGGATGAGCGCGGCGGCGGAACTGCGGCTATTCAAGGACGACCCGAAGACGTTTGAAGGGCTGGCTGCCAGTGCGCAGGGTGATCCGTTCTGGGCGGTCCGGCGCAGCGCGGTCGAGGCGATAGCCAAGATCGCTGACACGCACGGGCCGGCCATCCTCAAGAAGACGGCGCTCGACGATCATGCATCGGTCCGCACCGCCTCGCTCGTTGCGCTCGGCGACCTGAAGGATCGCAGCCTGGTGGAGTTCTTCAAGGAGCGATTCGCGAAGGACGGCAGCGACGCAGTGAGGGCAGAGTCGCTGCGGGCGATCGGCAAGGCCGGCGATCGGTCGGCGATCCCGTTCCTGGAGAAATGCGCCGAGGTTGGGTCGTTCCGGAACATGATCGCGACTGCCGCGAAGCAGGCGATGAAATAGGCCGGGGCCCGGGCAGCGGCCACAGCACCGGCTCCGGACCAGGCGCGCCGTTGTCGGGCAGCGACATCAACGCGTGGGCGGCCCGACACCGATCGCGGCCGACCTCACCGCGATCGCGAGGCTCAGTCCAGCACCTTGAAGTACTTGTAGACCGGGTACAGGATGCTGCGTTTGTCGGCACCCAGGGACTTGAAGACGGTGTCGAACACGCCCGATCCCACGAAGCCGTCGGCCGCCTGCGGTTCGAGCATGTAGAACGCGACGTTGGCCATCGGCTGCGCCATGTCTACACGGAATGTGCCAGCCGGAAACTCCTTCATCGGTGACCTGGCAAAGCCGCCATCGAGCTTGATCATGGCGTACCCGTCACCGCGCCCCTGCCCGACCTTGTCGATCACGAACTCCTCGCCCGACACCTTGATGGGCTTGGCCAGGACGTCGACCTTGACGTTGTGCGTCCGCAGCTTCTCGGCGATCACGTCTAGCTCCGCCGGGATCAGGTAGCCGCGAGGCATGGTGGCGGACGCGGTCCCCACCGCTTTCGCCATGAACTCGACGCCCTTCACCAATTCCGGCTCGCCGAGCATGTGCGCCGCCATCTTGCCCCGGACGCTCGTGCCCGGCACGAGCGCCGACTGGTTCCGCTCGCGGTACATCAGGATGTCCACCTTGCCGTAGGACTCGTACTTGCCCGCCACGAAGTTCTTGAGCTCCCCGCTCTCGGCCTTCGTCCTCACGGCCTCCACGACGGCTGCGTCGGCCTTGCGGCACACCTCTCTCATCTCCTGGCCGTGGGCCGCGGCGTACCGCAGCACCTCGGTCATCAGCGCCACGTGGGCGTACATGCGGCGCTCGAACGACTCGTGCCCGGGCGTCTCGGCGAGAATCGACATCCGGTTCCGCAGCCCGTACGCGTTGGCCACGAACTTGGCTTCGTTTGTCCAGATCGCCTGTTCCGGGCCCCAGGTCGTCGGCGGCCACTTGCCGTCGGTGCCGCTGTGCGTGAAGACCTCGAGGCCGAAGTTGCTGCGAGTGGCCTCGCGAACGGCAGGGAACAGCTTGTCAAAGACGTAGTCGCGAGGTTCGGGCGAGGCGGCGGGCACGGTGCTGTGGATGTAGGCGTTCGCGTACCCGTGCTGCACGCGGCCCATCAGGTGCGCGTCGAAGATCAGCGTCGGATCCCACCGGTTGAAGATCGTGCGATACAGCCCCTGCACCTCGACCGTGTCCACGCGGACCGCATCCCGATTCAGGTTGAGGTTCTGCGAGTTGTTGCCAGACCCGATCAGGTGCGGCGTGCCCTCGCCGAAGTTCACCATGTCGTTGCCGTCCACGTTGAAGTTCGGGCAGATGATGATGATCAGGTGGTCGAGCAGAGGCGTCAGCTTCCCGAGCAGGATCTCGCGGGCCAGGATCAGCAGCGATTCCTTGCCTTCCATCTCGTACGGGTGGATGTTGCCCTGCAGGTACACGACGGTCTTGCCCGACTTCGCGGCTTCCTCCGGCGACGTCACCCGGGGGTTGGCCAGGACGATGGCCGGGCAGATCCTGCGGAGGGGACTCGTGTAGACGGAAAAGACGTGGATCTTGTCGCTCGCCCACCGCAGGGCATCGATGAACTCGAGCACATCCATCGTCATGGCGGTGCGCTCGAAATTCGTCTTTTCCGGAATCGTCAGCAGCTTGGCCGGCCACTTTCCGTTCCAGCCCTTCGGCACCGAGTCGCCCCAGTAGATCTTCTGGGCCGAGATGGTGACGGTTGCCATCAGCAGGAGCAGGACGAGCGCGCTGGTCTTTTTCATCGGTTCACCCTGTTACTTCGCACGAGCCTTGAGTTGGAGGCCGCATTGAACCCTGCGCCGGACAATCAGGAACTGCGCGACGCGCTGAGGCGCGCTCGGGGCAGGCACTCGCGCGACACGACCCGCGGGCCGTTACGCGGGGATTCTCAGGAACTTCCTGACACGTCCAAGGAAGCTCGTCGCCGATTCCGCCGGCGCTGCGGCAGCCGCCGTCTCCGAACGCCTCTGATTGATCTCGGCCCGGCGCTTCATCACGGCCGCCGCAATCACGTCGAGCACGGCGGGCTTCTCGAGCACGAATCTCCGGAATGCTTCGGAGGTCAACTCGACGAGCGTGCAGTCCTCGAGCGCGCGAACCGTGGCCGTGCGGGGACTGCCCGTGAGCAGCGACATCTCACCAAAGAAGCCGCCCTCCTCGGTGACCGCAAGCGGGCGTCCATCCGGCTCGAGCACGATCTCGACCGTGCCGCTCGACACCACGAACATCGAATTGCCCGGCGCATCCTGCCGCACGACAACCTCGTGCGACGCGTAGAGCCGCTCGTCGCAGAGGGCGGCGAGTTCGAGGCGATCGGCGTCGGTCAGCGATCGCAGCAGTTCGACCTTCGCGAGCGAGGCCGCGATGCGCGGCGACATGTCCGGCTGGCGCCCGGACCGCTCCTCGCGGCTGTACTCAACCTGGATCGGCCACGGAATCTCGATGTGTCGCCGGCGGAAGACGTGCCAGATGGACGTCCGCACCTGGCTTCTGGCGGCGTCGTCACTGGAGTAGTCCTCGACCCAGAAGCGGGCCCGATAGATCACGGCCGACGGACCGAAGTCCAGCAGCAGGACATCTGGCGCTGGCGAAGCCAGCACCAGCGGAGCGTTCCGCATCGCTTCGGCAATCGCCGCCTTCACCTCGTTGGGCGGCGCGTCGTAAGCGGCGCCCACGTCGACATACATCCGCGTCGGAATGATGGGCTCCGAGTAGTTGACGATCGCCTCCTTCGACATCACGTTGTTCGGCACGATGACGAAGCTTCCTGACTTGGTGCGCAGCTTGGTCGCGCGCCAGGTAATCTCCTCGACGCGCCCCTCGTGCTCGCCAACCCGGATCCAGTGCCCCGCCCGATACGGCTTCTCGGTCTGAATCGCGAGGCCGGCGAACGCGTTGCCGAGCGTATCCTGCAGGGCAAAGCCCACGACCACCGCGCCGACGGCCGAGGTGGTCAGGAACTTCTCCTGCAGCACGGAGGTGGCGACGACCAGGAACAGCCCGACAATGATCGCGTCCTGGACAATGTTGGGAAACCGGCCCGGGACCCTGTCCTCGCGCAGGGGGTTGATCGAGACGACCACGACGAAGTTGATGGCCGCGAGCGCCATCAGCAGATTGTCGACACTCCCGGCGTCGGCCACGAGATCTGGCGGGACCAGCCCGGCCACACGGAGGGCGGATCCTGCCAGCGACGCGAGCGCGGCCACCAGCGAGAGCAGCAATTTGCGCTTGACGAGCCGATTGACGGTCACGACTCGGACCGCAACCGCCAGCGCCACCAGGGCGATATCGGCGACGATGTGTGACGTGAGCATGGACACGGCGGCTACCTGAGCTTGCCTTCCTTCGTGAACCGCTCGATGTCGGCAGCCGTCAGCGTAACAACCACGATGGCCGGATTGCCGCCGCCCTTGGCGCCACGCTCGGTATCCACTCCTCGCGACCCGCCCGACCCTGTCACCTGCGCCGTTTTCTTCTCCTCGCCTCCAGGTTTCAACAAGCCGTCAAGGCTGAAGCCACGCTTCTTCGGGGGTGGTGGCTCCTCTTTCTTCGGCTCGTCCTTGGTCCCACCCGCCAGGCCCGACGTGCCGGCCGCCACCTGCGTGATTTCGGTCTGCGCCGCGGGCTTGTAGCTGATGGCCGCGCGATACCGGTCGGCCGGCACGGCCGTGGCGGTGAGCTTCTGGTCGACAATCATCCTGTCGAGCTTTTCGAGGCGCTCCTTCATCTCCGGATGCGAGGCAAACAGGCCCTGTTTCTCGCTCGCGCTCTTGTTGCGCGCCGTCAACGCCGCGAGGAAGCCGCCGAGTCCCTTCGGGTCGTAGCCGGCCTTGTTGGCGAGCACAATGCCGAGCCGATCGGATTCGAGCTCTTCTCCGCGGCTGTATCCGGCATAGATCATGTTATAGGCCTCACCGGCAATCCTGGTGATGGCTTCCTTGGTCAGGCCGCCGCCCGGCGCGAGCTCGAGCCCCAAATCCTTCACCTTGTTGTTGCGGATGGCGTTGATGGTGTGTTTCTCGGTGACGTGGGTCGCCTCGTGAGCGAGCACGCCGGCCAGTTCGGCTTCGCTGCCCATCAATGCGAGCGCCCCACGGGTGATGTGAATGAACCCGCCTGGCGCCGCGAAGGCGTTGACCCCGTCGGTGTCGAGAATGATGAACTGCCACTTGATGCCCGGACGCGTGCTGATCTGCGTGATGACGGCGCCAACCAGGCTCACGTACCTGTGGACGGCCGGGTCCTGTACCACGCCGTACCGCTGGCGTACCTTCTCACTGACGACGGCGCCAATCTGGCGTTCGTCGTCTTCGCTGATCTTCAGGTCCATGACCTTCTTGCCGACCTCGAGGCCCTTGCTCGCCTTGTCGAGGAAGCCGCCGATCTGGGCAGCCGCCGGAACAGCCACGGCCAACGTCAGCACGCCTGCAAGCCATACCCGCTTCATGAACGCCCTTCCTCCGCCTGATCCGCTCCGCCCGTGCGCGGCTGCCGCACGTCGAAGATCGCCACAGCCTGGCTCTTTCCCTTCACGACGACATCGCCCAGTGTACGGAGATCATACTGGCCTTTGAGCTGTTTGACCGTATTGTCGCTGATGATCATGGAAGTCCCGTACTGCTTGTTCAGTGATTCGAGCCGGGACCCGAGATTGACGGCGTCGCCGATGACCGTGTAACTCCTCACCTGATCCGATCCGATGGTGCCCGCAATCATCTCGCCGGAATTGATGCCGATACCGATGGCGATTTCGGGCAGTCCCGACGCCTTCCACCCGACATTCAACTCGTCGAGCTTCGCCAGCATCGCCAGCCCCGCCTGCACCGCGTGGTCGGCATGCTCGTCGTCTGAGAGCGGCGCGCCGAACAACGCCATGACCATATCACCGACGAACTTGTCGAGCGTGCCGCGGTGGGCAAACAGGACGTCCACCATCGCCGAACAATAGGTGTTCAGCTGCGCGACGATCGCCTCCGGCTCGCCGCGTTCGGTCATGGTCGTAAAGCCGCGGATGTCCGAAAACAGCACGCTCATCTCGCGACGCTTGCCGCCGAGTTCGGCCAGCGCGGGGTTGGCCAGCACCAGCGCGTAGACGTCTGGCGAGAGGTAGCGCGAGAAGAGACGCTTCACGGCGCGCTTGTCCCGTCCCTCGACGAAGTACTGATAGCCGAGACCGCCGACCACCGCCGTCAGCCAGCCGATCGCGGGCTGCGCGAGAGGCCACCACGCGCCGCGTGTGAATGCCTGACAGGCCAGGACGATCACGGTCGACAGCACCAGCAGCACGCCTGGACCAGCCCAGCGCAGCGGCAGGACAACGATCAGCAGCGCGGTGACGAGCGCCGTCGCGACCACCAGCGCCGCGCCGAGGGTCCTGGGGGCGGGCTCGATGAACCGCGATGACAGCAGCTGATCGATGACGGATGCGTGAATCTGGGATCCCGGCATCTTGCCGCCGCTCGCGAAGGGCACGGTAAACACGTCGTGCAGGCCGGCGGCCGTCGTTCCGATGACGACGATCTTGTCGCGAAAGAGCGCTGGCGACACTGAAGGTGCCACACCCGCGAGCTGCTGCTGTTGCGCGTAGAACACGCTGTAGAAGGAATAGCCCTTGTACGTGGTTCGTGTCCCGTCCTCGAGCACGGCCGGCCCTCGGAAGTCGATGAGCAGGCGGCGGGCCGTCTGGCGCGGCTGGGAACGATCGAATGCCGGCAAGACGTCGGTCACCAGGGGGATGTCGTGCGCCCCGACCATGACGCCTCGCCCGCCGGCCCTGGCGCTGGCGGGATCGAGCGACGCGGCGACCATCCAGCCGGCGGCTGATAGCGACGGCATCAGGCGCCCGCCATGGTCGATAAACGTGACCGCGCGGCGGACTGGTCCATCTGGATCGAGCACGAAGTAGTTGTGCCCAATCAGTCGCGCGGCCCGCGCGAGTTCGTCGTACGGCAGCAACACGTCCGGCCGCGATTCGAACGGACCTGGCGTGGCGGGGCGGCCCTTGGCGTCGCCGACCAGGCCTTCGAAGGTGGCGTCGGCGAGCACGACGACGTTGCGGGCGCGGGCCACTGACGCCGCCAACGCGCGGTCGGATTCCTGGCCAGTCCAGATGGTGCCCCCGACGTCGAATCCGGTTCGGCGGTCCCGCTCCGTGAAGAGCACGTCGAGGACAATCGCCTTGGCACCGGCCGCAGCGAGGAAGTCGATGACGTCAGCGTGCACCAGTCTGGGCCACGGCCAGCGCCCGACCTCCGGCTCGATCAGGCGCACGCTCGATTCGTCGATGGTGACCATGACGATATCCTGGCGGGCCGTGGCGGGATCGGCCGCCCACCGCACCCGTTGGTCGTACAACTTCCACTCGAGGGTGTCGACCAGAGGCAGGTAGCCGGCAACCCACGCGAGGGCAGCAGCGACCGCGCCCATCGCCAGCGCACTCCATAATTTGCGCGACGTCATTGGCCCGAGAATAGCAGAAAGCCCGAACTGACGGCCACATGCCGGCCTTTCGGAGCGGCGGCCGCGCCCGACACGATACACCGACACCTGTCCGCGGATCTTCCGCTTCATCCGTCTTTGCCACCCAGCCAACTGGCGGTCGAAGCCCCGGCCAGCGGTTGGTCAGGAAGCCGCGGAGCGATCCCCGGCACCCTCGTTCATGCGCGCGAGGTAAAAGAGGAAGAACTCCGCGCTCCACGCGCGGAGGCCCTCCTGCTCGCGCAAGGGCACAAAGCGCTGAACGTCATCCCGCGCTGCCGTCCAATCAATGCGCCGGATGGCCGCTTCCATGTTCTCCCGCACCCAGCCCATCGTCACCGTGATCTGTTGTCCGGCCCATGGTCCCTGCTGGCGCAGAGCCTGGCCCAGCAAAGCCAGATCCGGCGATGTCTTCCGCGCGACGTACCACACGAAGTCGTACCAGTCGCGACCTTTGACGTAGGAACGGCAGAACAGCGCGTGCAGCTTCAGGGCGAAACCCGATTCCAGGGACTGCGTCGTCATGGGGGTCGTCACGGGAAACGTGATATAGCTCGTGGTGAACGTGGAACCCGCGGGAGGATTGATGTCAATCTCCAACTTGATGCGGATCTTGCGGGGTCGATGGCGCTCGAATGGCAGTTCCAGCGTCAGAACCTTGCCGACCGAGTCGGTCTTCAGGAACGCTTTCTGAACGGCCATCCCGGCTTGGGACTTGTCCTGCACCTCGAACGGAATGCCTTCCTGCGCACAGTCCTTCCGAACCGATTCCAGGTAGCGCTGCCAGCGGAAACTCGGGCTGGGCTCCTTGAGCAGAAAATCCAGGTCCTCCGAGAACCGGTTCATCGCATGGACGATGCGCAGGCAGGTGCCGCCGTGAAACATGGCCTCCGCGAACAGGCCCGCGCGCGAGAGGCTGGCCAGAACATAGTGCTGCATGAGTTCCTGCAACACGTTCTCCTGTTCAACCGCGCTCGCCGGCGCATAGTCGCGCAGTCTCGCGCTCAGCACTCTATCCAGCATGGTTGACGGATCCTTTCAGTCCCTCGAGGTATGCCCGAACGCGCAGACTTCGGATGCTATCCAGAATCTCATCCAGCGCGTCGAAGGAGAGCGAGCGCAGATCGTCCTCCTCGATGCGGAGCGACTCCGTCAGGAAACCGAGGCCATCGCGTTTCCAGGTGATCGCCTTGCGAAGGTAGACCGCGTCGGCAATGGCGCGCAGAGGCGAGGCGACAAACGCCCACGCGTTGCGCGCGACCGCCACGGCCTCGACGCCAGCACGGGGGGCGCGCGCCGGAACGCGACGAAAGCTGAACACGCCCAACGGCGTGGAGAACTCCCGGCTGCGCCCGACGGTGACGCTGCTCACCTGGTAGACCGCCTCGGGAATCAGGCCGTGATGCGCCAAGGCGGACTCCAGGCTGACATGGGACGGGGCGTGCAGCACACCTGCCACTACGAACGGGTGCGGCTCCGACTTCCGATACGGCGGGGCGAGGACGAAAAGCCCGGGTTTCAGGCGCAGGATTTCGCCCGTCTGACATGCCCGGTGCACAAACAGCGCGCGCGCGCCATCACTGCTGTCCGGATACAAGTTGCGAGTGACCGTGTCATCGAACAACCCGCCGGGCGGCGCCAGCTTGAAGATTCGATCGGTGAGGCTCTGCATATATGCTTATACATTACGATATTCGTAATTGTAATGCAACATATGTTCAGGCGGCCCATCTCGAGCCAGGTTTCGACACCCACGAAGAGCCTCCTTTGGAAGCTCTCCGCCCGGGGCAATCCGAGCATGGACAGCCTTGTGGCGATCTTCGGCGCCGTGCGTCAGACGCTCGGCGTCCAGATCGAAGTGCGCACGGTGAAAACGGCGTGACGACGATGTTCTGGCATGGCATCCAGTTTCTTCTCGACGATCGACGGCGACATGCGGTTCGGCGATCCCGCTCCGCGAAGAGCACGTCGAACACAATGGTCTTGGCGCCATCCGGAGCGGCGGCCGCGCCCGACACGAGGCGCCGGTACCACTCGGCGGCGCGCCGGAGCAGCGGGCCGTGGCCGGTGCCGTCGCCGATGCACACGATCGCCATGTGGGCCTGTCCCTCACTGGCTGCCGCTGCCTGTGGTCCTCGTCGGTCGTTGCCACCCCGCCAACTGCCGTTCGAGCCCGCCCGCCGATGGCCGGCGGAGGTCTCGCGCGAC
>Ga0315278_10000973_pt1 | contig 24763 bp, 27 predicted proteins | sample YL17G06_0_MG_FD_203880 | JGI IMG/M metagenome (GOLD analysis project Ga0315278, IMG submission 203880) | Sediment microbial communities from Yellowstone Lake, YNP, Wyoming, USA - YL17G06_0 | ecosystem: Environmental > Aquatic > Freshwater > Lake > Sediment | place: USA: Wyoming | collected... | reverse complement strand
CGCTCGCCGTCGAGCTCGGCGATGATCTGCACCGTGCCGTGCGTGGCCGGGTGCGAAGGGCCGATGTTGACGATCACCGAGTCGTCGCGCAGCGTCGTCTCGAAGATCGAGCGCACCGGGTTGGCGAGGGGGCGGTAGGCGCTGTCCACGGCGGCGGTGCTCAGGTGCGGTAGGGCACGAGCGGTTGCTCCTGCTGCTTCGGGTAGTCCTTGCGCAGCGGGTGGCCGACGAAACCCTCGTAGAGCAGGATCGGGCGCAGGTCTTGGTTGCCGCGGAAGGCGATGCCGTACATGTCGTGGCACTCGCGCTCCATGAATCCGGCCGAGCCGTACAGCGGCAGCAGCGAGTCGAGCAGCGGATCGGCCTCGGCCACGCGCGTCTTCAGGCGCACGCGTTGCTTGTGCGTGGTCGAGTAGAAGTGGTACACGACCTCGAAGCGCGGCGACTGGCCGAGCCAGTCCACAGCAGTGACGTCGAGAAAGAGGTCGAAGCCGAACTCATCGCGCAGGCGCCGCACCGCCGGCAGCAGTTCGGCCGGCGTCAAATTGAAGACGAGGATGCCGCGCGACACGGTCGGCGGCCCGCCCGCGGGCACGAGCTGTTGCCGCAGGGTGTCGAAGACGTTCGCAGCCATGCTCAGAAGCGATCCGTGATGATCGGGTGGCTTGCGCCGGCGATCTTTTCCTGCAACTGGATGATGCCGTCGATCACCATCTCCGGCCGCGGCGGGCAGCCCGGAATGTAGATGTCGACCGGGATGATCTTGTCGATTCCCGGCAGCGCCGCATAGTTCTGGTAGAAGCCGCCGCTGGTGGCGCAGACGCCGAAGGCCATGACCCACTTCGGCTCGCACATCTGCTCGTATACCCTGAGCAGCACCGGAGCCTGCTTGTGCGTGACCGTGCCCACCACCATCAGCAGGTCGGCCTGGCGCGGTGAAAAACGCGGCAGGGCCGCGCCGAAACGGTCGGTGTCGTAGGGCGAGGCGCTGACGGCCATGAACTCCATCGCGCAGCAGGCGGTGACGAAGGGGTAGGGGAAGATCGAGAACTTGCGCGCCCAGCCGATGAGTTCGTCCTTGCGCGTGGTCAGGTACTCGAACGCGGCGTCCTTGGTATGGACTGCCGGAACGATGGGGATGGTGCGTGCGTACATGGTGCGTGCCCCCGGCCTATTCCGTCACGGCCTCGATCAGCCGCGCCTTGTAGACGTACAGCAAGATCAGCACCAGCAGCGCCATGAAGAAGAAGAAGGTGAAGAGCATGAAGCCGGTCAACGGCTGCGCGCCCAGCGCCCAGATGAACAGGAACACCGTCTCCAGGTCGAACAGGATGAAGATGATGGCCACACCGTAGTACTTGATCGGCACCGCCTTCACGTTCAGCGTGCTCACCGGCGTGGCACCGCACTCGAAGGGCTCGAGCTTGAGCGCCGAGGCCACCGGCTTGGGCCCGAGCAGACGGTTCAGCGCCAAGGTCAGGCCGACGAAACCCAGGATCGCCATCAGGTACATCAGGAACACGACGTAGGGGTTCATCCCATGGTTCCTGGGTGGCTGAGGCGTTGAATCCGGCCGCGGTGCCGGTCTCGCAAGGTGAGCGGCGCGCAGGCTCCAAGCCGTGTTGCCGGTACTGCGTGCGCACGAACCACGTTGCCTGTCTCCTTCGTCGTTCTTTGCTGCTGTCCACCCGGCGAGCCCGGCTGGTGCATTGATTGCGACGAAGGTTAAGCCTCGCGGCCGAAGTCAGGCTTGCTTCAGATCAAGTCAGGCGTCGTGATTCCGGGCTGGGCACCGGGCGACCATGGGTGCGGGCCGCCGCGTCTTGGGGAGTTTCTTGGGTAGTTTCTTGGGTAGTTTCTTGGGTAGGCCCGCTCGCTTCAGCCGCAAAATGGAACACCACGCACAAGCCGCTGCCATCGCAGTCAAACCGGGGTGCCGGGTGGCCCAGCGTCAGGCAGCTTTGGCGTATCAGGTCAATGCCGCGCCCCCAGGATTCGATCTTGCACTGTGGCGAAGAAGGTCTGCGTGGTGGCTGCCTCTGCGCTGTAGTCCATCGCCGTGGCATAGATGTCGGTGATCTTCTGGTAAAACCGCCGCTCGCTGGCCCGGATTTCGCGTATCTCGGCCAGCAGGTTGTCGAAGTAGTCTTGCTTGAAGATCGCACCGTTCTTCAGCCGCTCCTTGTCCAGCACATAGCCGCGAACGGCGAAGTCGCGCAGGATGCCAATGGCCCACTGCCGGAACTGGGTGGCGCGTGCCGAATTGACACGGAAGCCGACCGCGATGATGGCGTCGAGGTTGTAGAAAGCGATGTTGCGGGCGACCTCCCGCCCACCCTCGTTCTGAACTGTCCGGAAATTCCGGAGAGTTGCCTGCTCGGTGAGTTCGCCACCGGCAAAGATGTTGTGCAGGTGCTCGTTGACGGTGCGCACATCGACCTCGAACAAGGCGGCGATGAGCTTCTGGGTGAGCCAGACGGTCTCGCCTTCGACACGCACTTCGATGCCGCTCTCGCCGGCCTGCGAAGTGAAGACGAGGAACTCGGTGGTGCTGTTGCGGATCTGGACTCGCTTTTTCGTGCCCATGGCGCTCCTTGGTCGTGGCTTTCAATCGTGGCGAATTCGGAATGATTGAAGCATGGGGTGCAAACGGCAATGGTGGGGCCCTGGATTTCGAACGCGGCAGTGATGGCCTGCCTCAGGGCTGCACGCCCATCTTCTGCAGATGGCGTGGCCGTCTTGCGCAAAGCCTTTCAGGTGCGGGGCGTTGGCTGCCTTCCATTGCGCGAAGTGGCTCAAGGCGGTGGCGTTGAAGGCGGTGAACTCTTTGTGGCCGAAGATGGTCTGCGTGATTTTGGCGGCCACGCGCAGTGCGCTGTAGCCGGGGCGGCTGGCCTCTTGGAACAACTCGTCGTGCACGGCGGGGAAGACCTGCCAGGAGGGCTTGAGGGCGTCGAGTCGCGATCCGGGATGCCGCCGCGCAGCTCGTCGCAGCTCTGCCAGAGGGATGAATAGAGTTCGGATCTCTTCAGGGCCATGGGGTTCGTCGCTATCAGGTGGGTGCCTGACGCCGGCCCCTGGCTACGTTACCGCATGCTGAGCGGTGACCCGCAGCAAGGCGGCGTCCCGCTTTCCTGTTGCCTTGCGCCCAGAGCATTGCATCATCGTCACCGGCACGATCAGAAGAGATTACCGACGTTGAACAGCGTCAACAAACCCAACCCAGCGAAGATGACAGCCGCGATGGCGTGAACCAGCGGCATCGAGACCTTGTTCGCAATCGCACCGCCCAGGAACACGGCGGGCACATTCGCCAGCATCATGCCGAGCGTGGTTCCCACCACGACCGAGACCAGGTCGTGGTACCGCGCCGCGAGCGCGACGGTGGCGATCTGGGTCTTGTCGCCCATCTCGGCCAGGAAGAATGCGACGAGCGTCGTGCCGAAGACGCCGAAACGCTGCTTGCCGCCGGCCGCCTCGTCATCCGCCTTGTCGGGGATCAGCATCCAGCCCGCCATCGCAATGAATGAGACCCCGATCGCCCAGCGCAGAAGGTCCGCTCCGAGTGCCTTGGCCACCCCTTCGCCGACGACGCCGGCAAAGGCATGGTTGACCAGCGTCGCCAGCAGGATGCCGAGGATGATGGGCAGAGGGCGCCTGAACCTGGCTGCGAGCAATATTGCCAGCAACTGGGTCTTGTCGCCCATTTCGCCGAGGGCGACGACTCCGGTCGATACGAGGAAAGCTTCCACTTCAACTCCAGGGGCCAACGAAGAGGAAGACCGCACGGCATTGCCGGCCCAGCCACAGGCAGTGCGCTCAAAGGTCTTGCCAGGCTTGAAACTGTGCGTGCCATGACCATGAGGGGCGATTGTGTTGACGCGAACCGCTGCGCACGCAAGACAGGGACGCGGCGCAGCTCAGCGCACCAACAGCACGGGCAGCTTGCAGCTTGCAAGTACCTTGGTCGCGACCGAGCCCATGACGACGTTGGCCAGGTTGCCGTGCCCGTGCGATCCCATCATCAACAACTCGAATGAGCCGATGCTCGCCTGCTTTGCGATGACATCCGCAGCCGGGCCGACCTTCGACACGAATTCGGCCTCGATGCCGGATTGCTTGAAGAACGCGCGGATGGGTTTGAAGACTTTTTCTGCCTCGTCGCGGTAGTAGCCCTTGACCATGTCTCGGTCCAGGACCGCGGCCGCTCGGCGCGGAATGCCAGCGACCGCCGTCACGACCACGTAGCGATGGCGCGTGCCCAGCCACTCGTCGTGAGCTGCCACGTAGGCGAGCATGCGCTTGGTGTGAGGGCTGCCGTCGGCAGCGAGCAGGATGTTCATTTCGTCTGCGGTCAATCTCGGAGAATCAATGCGGTCAATGGCCTCGATGATCGCGACAAGCGCCGAACGTGTTGGTCGAGTCTGCGCCCGCGTCGCGCGCGATTGAAGCCGCGAACACCATGCTGCACGCGTTGTGCGGGCACGCAGGGCTGGTGTTCCAGGAGCGACTGAATGGTCAAGTTCAGCCCAGAATGTTGGGCCAGATCACCGCAGCGGCAGAGCCGAAGCCCTGGTTCAGTCCGACCACCGCAACCTCCCCGGAACGCGGCGATGCCGCCGGGAAGCGCGGAAACACCAGGATCGAGTCGGTGCGTTGCTGCAGCCCCGAGTCGTAGACGAGCACCGGACTTCCGGCCGCGTAGAGACGCAGCTGGCAGTTCTGGCTGGGCGAGTTCTGGGGCGCACTGCCTTCAAACTCCAGCGTCTCGATTTGCACGTTGTTCACCCCGTCGTACAAGTCGACGTCCAGCGCGATGTCGGAATCGAAAAGGTTCATGATGCCCGGTGGCGACGACCCGAGCCGCGTCGACGCGAAGTGACGATAGAACACGAACACCGATGGCGAGCTGGCGTCGATCGCAACCAGGTCGAAGTTCTGCGTGAAGCCGTTCGACCTCTCACGCAGCCCCACCGTGTAGCTGCCGTACTCGACTTCGAAGCGTGGGGTGAGGGCCGGGAATGGCAACGCCGAGGCCACGCTCGTCGCGCCGAACGATACATCGACAGATTCGAACTCCGGGTTCAGGTTCAGCAGCCACGTGAAGCGTGTGGGCGCAGCGTAGTGGCCACCGCCGCCGCAACCGGCGAGTGCGGTGGCTGCGCTTGCGGCGAACAGGCCGATGACCCCGCGTCGATCGATGGACATGCGAATCTCCTGTTGCATCTCCGGTTTGCGAGTACTGGCCTGGCCCTGACGCAGCGAACGCTGAAGCATGTGGCGCGAAGTTGCGTCTGCCCTGGGTGCAAGCGCTGCGCGTCAGCGCTCCCGCCCGAGTTCAGCCTCGAGCCGCCGGATCTGATCCAGCAGCTGCAACGCCAGCGCGACACCGGGCGGATTGATTTCGAGGTCGCGTGCGAGCCGCACCGCGCGGCGCGCGCGCTGCAGCGCCGTTCCGGCGAAGCGCCATTCGGCAGGCGCCGCGCCTTGTGCTTCGAGCGCGCCTTCGTGCACCAGTGTCACGATCAGCTCGACTTCGCAACGCAGGCTGCGGCTCAATTCGTCGAGGCTCAAGCGAATGTCTTCTTCGACGATCACGTGCGGCACCTGGGTCATGGTGATACCTCGCTGGTCGCGGCACGCGGATCGAAGTCGAAGGCTTTCGCGAACGTGCGGTAAGCCTCTTCGCGCGCCTTGCTGTCGGCGCTCGGCAGCACGATCGACAACACGGCGTACAGGTCGCCCGGGGGCTGGCCCGGCAGGCCGCGGCCCTTCAGGCGGAGTTTGCGCCCTGCAGTCGAGCCGGCCGGCACGCGCAGCTCGACCGGCCCTAACGGCGTCGGCACAATGACGCTTGCGCCGAGTGCGGCTTCCCAAGGCGACAGCGGCAGATCGAACAGCACGTCAGCGCCATCGGCGCGGTACAGCTTGTGGGTTCGGAACTCGATTTCGAGGTAGAGGTCGCCCCGCGGCCCGTCGCCAAAACCCGGACCGCCTTGTTGCGCGAGCCTAAGCTGCTGGCCGGCGCGGATGCCCTTGGGGATGCTCAGTTCGATCTGGCGCCGTTGCAACGAGACGCGGCCGTCGGCCCCTAACTCGGGCATCTGCAGCGCAACCGTGCGCTTTGCGCCCTGATACGAGTCTTCGATGTCGATCAGCACCTTCGCGTGGTGGTCCTGGCCGCGCGCCTGCGCTGCCGCCGCACCGCGTCGGCCGGCGTGCCCACGACGCCCGAACAGCGCGTCGAAGAATTCGCTGTGATCGAACGGATCTCCGGTCGCGCCATGCTCACTGAACTCGAACCCCGTGTCCCAGCCGGGTGGCGCCTGACCATCGCCGCGGCCGGCCCAGCGCAGGCTGGCCTCGTCATACGCGGCGCGCCGCTCGGCATCATTCAGTGCCTCATACGCTTCCGCCACTTCCTTGAAGCGTTCCTCGGCGTTCGCTTCCTTGTTCAGGTCAGGGTGGTACTTGCGCGCCAGCTTGCGATAGGCGTGCTTCACCTCGTCCGGTGTCGCGTCGCGCTTCACGCCGAGTGCGGCGTAGTAGTCCTTGAACTGCATCGTGGCGTTCGCCTGGGTCGCTCAGGTGTATTCGCCGCATTGTTGGCCAATGATCGGTGGGCTCGCTTGATGCTCGTCAAGCGCACCCACGCGGCCCAAGCTCGCGACGGCAGAGGCTTCGCGCTCGTGAAGTTGCCGCAGGCGCGTCGCGCAGCGCCCGTCCCGCGGCCGGCGCCGGCGATCCGCAGCGCCCGTCCCCGCGGCCGGCGCAGGCGGTCAGGGCTTGGCGGCGCTGGAGCGCACTCCGGCCGCGCGCGGGTCGAACTCGCGCAACATCATGGCAAGTTGTTTCATGTCGAGCTTGCCGGTCTTGTTCTTATCCGCTGCCGCAAAGGCTTTCTCGACGATTGCCAAGACCTCGGCGCGGCTGACCATGTGGTCCTTGTCCATGTCGACGCCTTCGGCCCAATTCGTGGCCATGGCTTCGTCCGCAGCGCTGACTTCATTCGGTGCGGCCTGCGCGGCGGCGCAAACGATGCTTGCGACGATCGCAGGCAGAAACTTCGAGGTGAAAGTGTTCATGTGAGGCTCCAATGTGTTTCCAATGAATCGCCATTGCCCAGGTCGAGAGGGCTGAGGTCGGCGTCAGGCTGCGCCTGAGGCACGTGAGTCGCGGTGCCGATGCGTTTCTTACACTGCCAAAGCGATGCACGGCATTGCACGCAGCGGCGGGGAATCGCGGTCCGAAGATCGGCGCGAGCCTGATGTCGGACCGATGCAGCCCCGTGCAGGTTCACGCGGTGCAGCCGGGACGGCACCACGCGCCGAGGTCGCGGCTGCATTGCTGGCTGCGCCATCGCTGATCCACAACCCGACCAGTCCACCGCTACGTCGGCGCCGCGCAGCTCCGCGGTGGCGAGCGTGAAGCGCACCTGGCGCTCTTGGGCCGAGGTCGGTTGGGCCAGACAAGCAACCAGCGCTGCCGCAGCGGGGGATGGCGCTGGGCGATGCCGCGGCGCTGGCACAATCGATCCAGGGTGACGGCGATCCGACGCGAATCGGCATCATCGTTGCCTTCAGGCAATACCGGATGAAGGCATTGTTGGAGGCCAGTTTCTTTCAATCCAATCAGATCGGCCCGCGGCCATGCGGCCACGCAAAACCCTGCTCCAATCGAAGCCGGGCGTTCGCAAATCTTTGACGTTGCAGCCTGGCCGCGTTTCGCTGCCATCGGAGACGAACTTGTTGTCGAATGCCGAAGTTGAAGCTCTGATCGAGGCGCGAAACGGCGACCCGTTCGCCACGCTTGGCCTGCACGCCGACGCTCAGGGCAGCTTGTGGATCCGCGCCATGCTGCCGCGTGCGGTGCAGGTGGTGCTGCACGACGCCGACGCTGCGCCCGGTGCCGGCCGCGCGATCGTGACGCTGAGCAAGCGCCACGCCGAAGGCCTGTGGGAAGCCAAGGTGCCGCGCCGCAAGAACCGATTCGATTACCGGCTGCGCGTGAAGTGGGACGATGGCAGCGAAGGCACCTACGCCGACGCCTATTCGTTCGGCACCATGGTTCCGGACGACGACCTGCACTATTTCGGCGAAGGCTCGCACCTGCGCCCGTTCACGCTTCTCGGCGCGCACCCGATGCGCGTGGGTGAGGTCGATGGTGTGCGCTTTTCGGTGTGGGCACCCAACGCCAGAAGAGTCAGCGTCGTCGGCGATTTCAACGGCTGGGACGGCCGGCGCCACCCGATGCGCCTGCGCCACGGCGGCGGCGTGTGGGAGATCTTCGTGCCGCATGCGGCGGCGGGGGATCGCTACAAGTACGAGATCGCCGGCTCGAACGGCCTGCTGCCGCTGAAGGCCGACCCCTATGCACGCGCGACCCAAATGCGCCCAGAGACGGCGAGTGTCGTCGCCGTGCTGCCTCCGGCTGCGCCGCTGCCCGCGCAGCGCATCACGGCGAACCGGCGCGATGCACCGATGTCGATCTACGAAGTGCACCTTGGCTCGTGGCGGCGCCACCCCGACGGCCGCTGGCACAGCTGGGACGAACTCGCCGCAGCGCTGCCGGCTTATGCCGCCGACCTGGGCTTCACGCACATCGAACTGATGCCGATCACGGAACACCCGTTCGACGGCTCGTGGGGTTACCAGACGCTGGGCCTGTACGCGCCCACGGCACGCTTCGGCCCGCCGGAAGGCTTTGCGCGTTTCGTCGCGGCCTGTCGCGCGTTGGGGCTGGGTGTGATCCTGGACTGGGTGCCGGCACATTTCCCGAGTGATGCTTTCGGCCTGGCGTTGTTCGACGGCACGGCGTTGTATGAATACGAAGACCCGCGCGAGGGTTTGCACAAGGACTGGAACACGCTCATCTACAACTTCGGTCGCCACGAAGTGCGCAACTTTCTGGTGGGCAGCGCGCTGTACTGGATCGAGCGCCAGGGCGTGGACGGGCTGCGCGTGGACGCCGTCGCGTCGATGCTGTACCGCGACTATTCGCGCAAAGAGGGCGAGTGGCTGCCGAACCAGTATGGCGGGCGCGAGAACCTCGAGGCGATCCAGTTTCTGCGCCGCACGAATGAGGTGGTGGGCAGCGAATGCCCGGGCGCGATGACGCTGGCCGAAGAGTCCACCGCGTTTCCCGGCGTGAGCGCACCCACCTACCATGGCGGGCTGGGCTTCCACTTCAAGTGGAACATGGGCTGGATGCACGACACGCTGGAGTACATCCAGGAAGACCCGGTGCACCGGCGCTGGCACCACAGCAAGATGACGTTCGGCCTGATCTATGCGTTCAGCGAGAACTTCGTGCTGCCCTTGTCGCACGACGAAGTGGTGCACGGCAAGCGCTCGATCCTGGGCCGCATGCCGGGCGATGAATGGCAGCGCTTCGCGAACCTGCGCGCGTATTACGGTTTCATGTGGGGGCACCCGGGCAAGAAGCTTCTGTTCATGGGCCAGGAATGGGGCCAGCCCAGCGAATGGAACCACGACGCCGAGTTGCCCTGGGGCCAGCTGGCAACCCCCAGCCACGCCGGCATCCAGCGCCTGGTGCGAGACTTGAACCGGCTCTACCGCGATTCGCCGGCGCTGCACCGTCTTGACTGCGAGAGTGCGGGCTTCGAATGGATCGACGCGCACGACGCCGAACAATCCCTGCTGTCGTGGGTGAGGCGCGACGGCGCAGGAGCGATGATGCTGGTGCTGGCCAATTTCACGCCGGTGCCGCGGCATGGTTTTCGCCTCGGTGTTCCCGACGGCGCGCGAGCGTGGCGCGAAGTGTTGAACACCGATTCTGCGTCTTACGGCGGCTCCAATGTCGGCAACGACGGTGGGGTGTTGGCGGTGCAGGGCATCGGCAGCCACGGCCGGGCGTCTTCGATCCGACTCAACGTTCCACCCCTGGCGACCATCTTCCTCGTTCCGGCTTGAAGCGTTTGACCCGATGGATTTGAATCAACGCGCCAGCGGCGTGCTGCTGCACATCACCTCGCTGCCCGGCCCGCATGGCGTGGGCGACTTCGGTCCAGACGCCTACCACTTCGTCGACTGGCTCGTCTCGAGCGGGCAGCATTTGTGGCAACTGCTGCCGATGTCACCCATCGGCCCCGGTGATTCGCCGTACCAGAGCGTCTCGGCGTTTGCCGGCAGCCCGCTGATGGTGGCGCTGGAGCCGCTGATCGAGCGCGGCTGGCTTGCGCTTGCCGAGGTCCCGGCATTCGATTCGCAGCGCGTTGACTTCGCGCGCGTGACACCTTGGCGCATGCAGCAGCTGCGCGCTGCGGCAGCTGGTTTCCAGGCGCGCGCCGGCGCCGCCGAACGCGCCGCGCTTGGCGCGTGGTGCGAACAGGAATCCGGCTGGCTTGACGACTACGCGCTGTTCATGGCGCTCGAGGCGGCGCACGCCGGCCGGCCATGGTGGACCTGGGCACAAGGACTCGCGCGCCGCGAGCCCGCGGCGCTGCAAGCGGCGCGCGCTGAGCACCGCGCCGAGATCGAGTTCTGGCAGTTCGCGCAGTGGTGCTTCGATACCCAATGGCGATCGATCAAGGCCTATGCCCACGAGCGCGACGTTTCGATCATGGGCGACCTGCCGATCTTCATTGCGCACCACTCGGCCGACTGCTGGGTGCGGCCCGATCTGTACTTGCTGGACGAGCAGTTCCAGCCGACGGTCGTGGCCGGCGTGCCGCCGGATTTCTTCAGCGCCACCGGCCAGCGCTGGGGCAACCCGCTGTACCGCTGGGAGCGCATGGCGGCCGAGGGCTACCGTTGGTGGGTCGATCGCGTGCGGCGCGCGCTGGCGCATGCCGACGTCTTCCGCATCGACCATTTCCGCGGCTTTGCAGGGTATTGGGAAGTGCCGGCGAGTTGCCCCACGGCGATCGAGGGCCGCTGGGTCACCGGCCCGGGCAGGGCATTGTTCGACGCGATCGAAGCCGAGCTGGGTGCGTTGCCGATCGTCGCCGAAGATCTGGGGCTGGTCACCGCAGACGTAGAAGAGCTGCGCGACGGCCTGGGACTGCCCGGCATGCGCATCCTGCAATTCGGCTTCAGCGACGACGCGACGCATGCCTTTCTGCCGCACAACTATGTGCGCAACACGGTGGTCTACACCGGCACGCACGACAACGACACCGCGCGCGGCTGGTGGGACGCTGCGCCGCAGCGCGAGCGCGCCTTCGCCGGCAGCTACCTGCACGCGAGCGCACGCGACATCCACTGGGGCATGATCCGCGCCGCCAGCGCCTCGGTGGCGAACCTGGCGATCTTCCCGCTGCAAGACGTGCTCGGCCTGGACGGCCGTTACCGCATGAACGTTCCCGGCGTGATGGGCAACGGCAACTGGACCTGGCGCTTCGACTGGCGCCAGGTCGGCGCCGAGCCGGCGCGCGTGCTCGGCTTGATCACCGCGGCATGCGGGCGCGGGCCGATGGAACTGCTGCACTTGCCGAATTACGTGCCCAGGCCACGCAAGGTGAGGAGGAGGAGCGCCTGAGTGCCGGCGCTGCGGTGCTGCCGCAGCCTTCAGGGTGCGAACTCATGGTGCAGCGCCGTGACCCAGGGTCTCACGCCACTGTGCGCGGCAGCGGCGGATAGACTCCCGCCTTTGCGCGCCCGGACAAGCCGAAGGGAGACTTGCATGGAACTTGATGCCTTTTCCATCAGCCTCGCCGTGAAGGACATTTCTGCTTCGCGTGCCTTCTACGAAAAGTTCGGTTTCGCCGTCTATGGCGGCAATTAGATCCTGATTGACCAGCATGTCTGAACATTGCCGCCCGATTCGACCCGAAGTCTCGCTGCGATGACCCCACCCACCCGCCATCGACCCTCTGATGCGCGCGGCGTTGTGCGCCTGGCGACCGACGCCACCACGGGCCTGACCGATCTGGTCGAGGCGATGCACGTGCGCATCGCGCGCCCACCGGGCCTGGGCGGGCATGCAGCCGACGAGCGAGCCGGCGGCATCAGCGGCCTGGTCTACAAGTCGATCCGCGGCGTGACCCGCGTCGTCGGCGGCAGCATCGACGCCCTGTTGGGCCTGCTCACGCCGGCGCTCAGCCCGCGGCACAAGACCCCGGAGCGCGAGGCGATCGTCGCCGCGCTGAACGGCGTGCTTGGCGACTACCTCGCAGCCACCGGCAACCCGCTGGCGACGCCGATGACGCTGCGCAGCGGCGGCCGGCCACTGGAACTGGAGCGCATCGCCCTCGAGGCGCGCCTGCCGAACGCAGGCGGCGACTTGTTGGTGCTGGTGCACGGGTTGTGCATGAACGACCTGCAATGGTCGCGCACCAGCGGCAACCGCAGCCACGACCATGGCGCGGCACTGGCGCGCGATCACGCCTTCACGCCGCTGTACCTGCACTACAACAGCGGGCAGCACATCTCGATCAACGGACAAACCCTGGCGCACCTGCTGCAGCGGCTGGTCGATGCATGGCCGCAACCTGTGCAGCGCCTGGTGCTGCTCGGCCACAGCATGGGTGGCCTGCTGGCGCGCAGCGCGTTGCACCATGGCATGCAGAGCGGCCAACGCTGGCCGGCGCTCCTGAGCGACATGGTGTTCCTCGGCACGCCGCACCACGGCGCGCCGCTCGAGCGCGCCGGCCACTGGGTCGATGTCGTGCTTGGTGCCGCGCCCTACGCAGCCCCGTTCGCGCGCCTGGGCAAGCTGCGCAGCGCCGGCATCACCGACCTGCGCCACGGCAACCTGCTCGACGAAGACTGGGTCGGGCGCAATCCTTCCACGCGCGGCGCGGACTACCGCCAGCCCGTGCCGCTGCCCGATTCCGTGCGCTGCTTTGCTGCAGCCGCGTGCATCGGCCAGCGCAGCAGCGACCTGAAGAGCCGCCTGCTGGGCGATGGGCTGGTACCGCTGGACAGTGCGCTGGGCCGCCACGACGACCCGCTGCGCGCGCTCGCGTTTGCCAAAGACCGGCAATGGGTCGGCTACGGCATGGGCCACCTCGACCTGCTGAATCGCCCCGAAGTGTTCGTCCAGTTAGAGCAATGGCTTCGGCCTGCTGCACAAAAGCGCTCGCGGCGCAAGCCGGGTTCTGCCGATGTCTGACCCTGATGCGAAGCGCGGCCGGGTGCGGTGCGTGCGTCAATTCCAGTCCTGCTGTCGAAAAAAGTCCTCGCAAGAATGTCGATTTGCGGCGTCGGCCGCGTCGTAGCGACGCCACCGCACAGTCGGGGCCCTTCCAAACTTCAAGGACAAGCGATGCAATACATGATCCTGATCTATGGCGACGAAAAGAACTTTGCGCTGATGGCCGACGATCCGGTCGCACAGAAGCAGATGTATGCCGCGTTCACCCAGTACAACCACGATCTGCGCGGCACCGGCGTTCTGCGCAGCGGCGGCGAGCTCAAGCCCACGCACAGCGCGACGACGGTGCGGGTTCGTGGCGGCAAGTTGCTGACGACCGACGGCCCGTTCGCCGAGACCAAAGAGCAACTCGGCGGCTACTACATCATCGACGTGCCGCATCTGGACGAAGCGGTGAAGTGGGCGGCGCGCTGCCCGGCGGCGCAAGGTGGCTCGATCGAAGTGCGCCCGCTCGGCATGACACCCGATACGCTCTGAACCACAGTGGTATCACCAACCAAAGAAAGTTCGCACCATGACACTCACCTTTCCCATCGTCACCGCGGCGTGCGCCGCAATCATCGGCCTGCTCGCGGCATTTCTGACCGTGCGCGTGATCCTGAACCGGGTTCGATTCAAGTGCGACACCGGCGACGGTGGCCACGCTGCCCTGGCGCAGGCGATCCGGGCCCATGGCAACCTGACCGAACACGCGCCGCTTGCGCTGCTGCTGATCGGTTTCGCGGAAGGCCTGCACGCGCCCCTGGCGGCGGTCTACGCGTTGGGCGGGGCCTTGGTGCTGGCGCGGCTGGCCAGCGCCTGGGGCCTGAGCCATTCACTCGAGCTAGGGTCATCGACGCGCAAGAGCGGCGCCGGGCTGACCGTGCTCGTGATCGTCGTCTCGTCGCTGCTGATTCTGTACACGCTGGCGACGCGTTGAGTTTGCGGTTCCGGGCGGGCGCGGCATGCTGACTCCGGTCATCGACCAGATCTGCCGCGCCGAAGGCGCACGCGTGCTGGCGGGCTTGATCCGCCGCTTCGGCGACTTCGACTTGGCCGAAGACGCACTCCAGGACGCGTTCACGAAGGCGCTGGAGGTCTGGCCAACGCAGGGCCTGCCGCAGGCGCCGGCTGCGTGGCTCACGACCGTGGCGCAGCGGCGCGCACTCGACCTGCTTCGACGCCGCCGCACCGGCCCGTCGTACAGCGACGAACCGCCCGATGTGGCGGCACCGGAAGCGGCCGAGTCTGAATCGCATCCGGCCGACGTGTCGGGCGTCGAAGACGACCGTCTGCGCCTCGTCTTCACCTGCTGCCACCCGGCGATCTCGCCGCAGGCGCAAACCGCGCTCGCGCTGCGAACCCTGTGCGGGCTGTCGACGCGCCAGATCGCGCGCGCCTTTCTCGAGCCTGAGGCGACCACGGCGCAGCGATTGGTGCGCGTCAAGAAGAAGATCCTCGACGCGCGCATTCCCTACGAAGTGCCGCCGCGCGACGAGCTGCCGCAACGCCTGCAAGTGGTGCTGGGCGTGGTCTATCTCGTCTTCAACGAAGGTTACGCTGCGACCGAGACCCCCGGCTTGATGCGCCCCGACCTGTGCGCCGAAGCGATCCGCTTGGCGCGCCTGCTTGTCGAACTCGTGCCGCAAGAACCCGAAGTGCTAGCGCTGCTCGCGTTGATGCTGCTGCACGACGCGCGCCGCGCCACCCGCATCGGCGCGGACGGCGCATTGATCCCCCTCGAAGAACAGGACCGCACGCGCTGGAACCGCGACGCGATCGATGCCGGCCTGGAACTGCTGGACCGTGCGCTGGCGTTTCGCAGCCGCGGCCCGTACCAGGTGCAGGCCGCGATCGCTGCGCTGCACGCGCAGGCGGCGCGCGCCGAAGACACCGACTGGAAACAGATCGCCGCGCTCTACGGCGGGCTGCTGCGCGAGCAGCCGAGCGCCGTGGTCGAGCTCAACGCCGCCGTGGCGCTGGCGATGGCCGAGGGCGTGCCGCAGGGTCTGGCGTGGATCGAACAACTCGGTGCGCGCGAAGAACTGCAGGGTTATCACCTGCTGCATGCAGCGCGCGCCGACCTGCTGCGGCGGCTCGGCCAACACGCGCCGGCGCGCCAAGCCTATCGTTGCGCGCTCGTGCTGGTGCGCAATGATGCGGAGCGCTGCTACCTGCAACGCCGCCTGGTCGAGTGCGGCGGCTGACTCGCCTGCTCCGATCGGAAACAGGCCTTGCGCTTGCTCCACGTGGCGCGCAAGCCTTGGCCCGACCCAAAGCCCGACAGGCTCCCAGGAATCAAGAGTCGATCTCCACCGGTTCATTGATCACGAGCTTCCACTTGGCGTCTTGCTCATGGGTACCGGCAAGCGACTTGATCAGGGGTTTGACGGAAGGGTTCAATTGCACGGCCGTCTTCGCTTGTCTGACGAAGGGTTCCAGCGCCTTCGCCTGGCGCTCATGGCCCGCCTGGTCGAGCAGATAGCCGAGCCGGCGCACGGATGAGTTCTCGTATGCAGCGGCGGCCTTCGCGAGCCGGCGCGGGTTGGCCTTGGCGCCGATGTCTTTGGCGACCTGCGCGACAGCGTTGATGCCGGCCGCCTTGTGAAAGTAGCGGGCGCAGTCCAGCAGCGTCACTTCGACGCCAGCGACCTTGGCGAAGCCGGTGTCGCTCTTCATCTGATCGAGCAGATCAGGCTGGTTCACGCTGGCAAAGGCCTCGGGCGCCTGGTAGACGAACTGGAGGCGGTGGCGCCCGATCTCGAAGTGGCGCAATTGCTTCGGCACGACGACCTGAAACACCATAGCGGCCTGATGCGACGAGCCGTGAAAGGCCGCTGCGCGCAGCAGTGAGATGCGGTAGTCGAGTCCTTGATGCTTCATCAAAGGATCGATCCAGCGCACCGGGTCGGGGGCACCTGCGACCTTGTCTTCGGGGCGCAGGATGAGATAGAAGCCATGGCGGGGGTTGGCCAGCCGGCGCTTCCTGACCAGCCTGGTGATGGCGGCGGCCAGGGCCTCGTGCTTCAGGCCGAGCGCGGCCAGCGCCTCGTCGCGGGAGAAATGGGCGCGGCCGTGGACAAGCTTGTCGTCAATGAATGTCTGAAGTGAGGGCATTCCCGGATCATATGCAAAACTCGACCGAGGAGAAAGAGTTTTGCGTACGCTTTGGGAGAAAAAGTACTGACTCCGGGTTGACCCCTGCCTGGTCGAGCAGGTGGCGAGTAAGCACGCGGTGAACGACCTGCAGCAGGGGCCTCAGCAGCTGCGGCTGCGCCGCCAGCAGCAGGCGCAGCGGGATCGTCAACGACAGCAGCATCTGGCGCACCGGCACATGCGAAATGACGTGGTCAACGGGGTTTGCCCCGGTCCGTGGCATGCGCGATGCGGTGGCTTAAACCACATAGCGCAGAACCGCCACGTAATGGGCCGCACTGCCGGCGAGCACGAACAAGTGCCAGACGCCATGGAAGTAGGCGATTCGCTTGTCGAACGCATAGAAGACGATGCCGACGGTGTAGAAGACGCCGCCCGCGACGACCCAGGCGAAACCGGCCGGCCCAAGGGCGCGATACAGGGGCAGCAGCGCCACCACCACGGCCCAGCCCATCACGACGTAGATCACGACCGACAGGATGCGCGCTTGGCTGCGGGTCCACAGTTCCTGCAATGCGCCGAGCACGGCCAGACCCCAGACCACACCGAACAGCGACCATCCCCATGCGCCGCGCAGCGTGACCAGGCAAAACGGCGTGTAGCTTCCGGCGATGAGCAGATAGATGCTCTGGTGGTCGAGCTTTCGCAGCACGGGCTTGGCACGCCCGCGCAGGCTGTGGTAGAGCGTCGACAGGCTGTACAGCAAGAGCAGCGTCACGCCATAGATCGAGACACTGACCACCTTCCACGCGTCGCCGCTGAACGCGGCGAAGACGATCAGAACCACCGTGCCCGCGAGTGCCAGCACGGCGCCGCCGAGGTGGGTGATGGCGTTGAACTTTTCGCCTTGGTACATAGGCCCTGGACCTGTGGCTCAGAGATTTCGAACTATGCCGCACCGCAGTATTCGGGCTGCGTGTTGCGCGCGCATTGAGTCACATCAAGCAGCCCAGCGCGTGGGTGGGTCTGTCCAAGCGGCATGATTGCGCGGCGGACGCGGGCGGCTTCGAAGCGCTGCGCGCGGGGCAGGGTTAGCATGCGTTCGCGCAGGTCACGCTGCGCAACCCTCTCACAAGCGACCGACAGGCTGTAGCAGGAGAAACACGATGCGGATCGGATGCCCGAAAGAAATCAAGAACCATGAGTACCGGGTCGGCCTGACCCCAGCCAGCGTGCGTGAACTCGCCGCCCGCGGCCACGAAGTGCTCGTGCAAACCGGCGCGGGTGCGGTGATCGGCCTGGCCGATGACCAGTACGTGGCGGCAGGCGCGAGCATCGTTGCAGACGCCGCAGGCGTGTACGCGCAGGCCGAGATGATCGTCAAGGTCAAGGAACCTCAGCCGCATGAATGCCTGATGCTGCGCGCGGGCCAGATTCTCTACACCTACCTGCATCTGGCGCCTGACCCGGAACAGACCGCGGCGCTGATCAAGTCAGGCGCGATCTGTATCGCCTATGAAACCATCACCGGGCCGGGTGGCGGGCTGCCGCTGCTCGCGCCGATGAGCGAGGTGGCCGGGCGCATGGCAATCCAGGCCGGCGCCGCGCACCTGGAACGCAGCAAGGGCGGCATGGGCATTCTGCTGGGCGGCGTGCCCGGGGTTGCGCCGGCTCAGGTGGTGATACTCGGCGGCGGTGTCGTCGGCACGCATGCGCTGCAGATGGCGGTGGGCATGGGCGCGCGGGTCACGGTCCTGGATACGAATGTGGATCGCTTGCGCCAGCTCGATCTGGTGTTCGGCAACCGCATCGGCACATTGTTCTCGACGACGCAAAGCGTGGAAGAGGCGGTGCTCGGCGCCGACCTCGTGATCGGCGGCGTGCTGATCCCCGGTGCGGCCGCGCCGAAACTGGTGACGCGCGCGATGGTGGCGCGCATGAAGCAGGGCGCAGTGGTCGTCGACGTCGCGATCGACCAGGGCGGTTGCTTCGAGACCTCGCACGCGACGACGCATGCCGAGCCGACCTTCGTCGTCGACGGCGTCGTCCACTACTGCGTCGCCAACATGCCGGGCGCCGTAGCGCGCACCTCGACGTTTGCGCTGAACAACGCCACGATCGCGCATGCACTGGCGCTCGCGGACAAGGGCTGGCGCCGGGCCCTGCATGAAAACGTGCATCTGCGCGCCGGGCTCAACGTGGCGGCCGGCATGGTGACGTACAAGGCCGTTGCGAAAGCGCTGGGCTACGCCTACGCCGCGCCGGAGAGCTTGCTCGCCTGACCCTTGTCGGCGCAGGCTGCGCGCCGCTATCAGTGGTGCACCCGCACCAGCAGCACGGGCAGATTCGCTGCGCGCACCAGGTTCTCCGCGACGCTGCCAAGCACAGCGCGGCCGATGCCGCGCCTGCCGTGCGTGCCCATCACGATCAGGTCGGCCTGCCAGTTCGCGGCCTCCGCGAGCAGCGTCTCGGCAACCGGTTCTCGAGCCGCTGCGACCATCGCAGTCGAGGCCGTGACGCCGGCTGCCTGCGCCTGCGCCGCAGCGCGGTCCAGGACCGCGCGCCCTTCCGTCTCGAGTGCTGCCTCGATCGCGGCGAGGTTGACGATCGGATGGCCGAAGGTCTTGGGGCGATAGACGACGAACACGATGTGCAGTTCTCCACCATCGCTCTTCGCGAGCTTGATGGCCTCGTTCAATGCGGCGGCGCCGGGTTCGCTTCCGTCGTCGGCGACCAACATGCGTTTGTACATCGTGGGCTCCGGTTGCTTTGCGCGCGCGTGGAATCAGGGCGTCGGCACGATCGTTACTTTGCGCTATCGGGCACTGCCGCGCTGCGGGTCGCGAAACAGCAGGCGTCGCGCGCCGCTGCGGTCGAACGGCAACCAGCGCCCCTCGGGCTGCGCCAGGCGATCCGCGAGCGCATACAGTGCCAACGGGTTGACGCCCAGGCCGATATGGCTGGCCTCGACTTCGATGCTTTCGCTCAAGGCGCTGGCCTGTTCCACGCTGCATTGCCAGGCAACGATGCCGTCGCTGCGGCTGTAGATCGATGTCGTCGGCAGCGCTGGCGCCTTGCGCAGTTCATCGCGCGAGATCGCCAGGCTCGGCCGGCGCGCGTTCAGCGAGCGGTAGAAACGCCCGGCGTTGCTGGCTTGTGCCGGACCGGTGAAGGGGCTGCCCAGCGAAATCACGCCGCGCACCGCGTCGGGTGCGCGCTTGGCCAGTTCGCGCGCGTACAGGCCGCCCAGGCTCCAGCCGACCAGGCTGATGCGGCGGCCGTGCTGCCGGTGCAGGTCATGGACGCGCTGCAAGGCGCTGTCGATGACCTCGGCGCTGGCCACCAGGTTGCGCCCCTGGCCCCAGCCGTGCACGTCATGGCCGAGCCAGCGCAGCAGCCTGCGCATCGGGCGCGTGCTCAGGTCCGAGCCGAGAAAGCCGGGATAGACGATGACGCTGTGGCCATCGCCGCGCGGCGCAGTGGCGAGCCACGGAAATGCGGCGACGCTTGCCGCGAATTCGAGCGGCGCCCGCAGCTCCATTGCGATGCGCAGCCAGCCCGGCGCGCGGACCGTGTCGTCGTTGTCGATCACTTTATCCTCGGGGTTCATGTCAGGGTGCGCCAGTTTGAGGCTCAGGCCGGATCGGTGCGGCAGTCATGTGCGTGCCGAAATGCCGATAACTGCCGGTAGGTGGCAGTGCGCGCCAGGCTATCAGCGCCGCCGCCTGTGGCGGCGGGGTGTCAGGCGCGAGCGGCATGACAGGCAGGCGGTGGTGAGGCAGACACCGATGCCAGGGCCACGCCCTGTGCCATGGGCCATCGGCGGCGGGCCTCAAGCGCCGGCCGCCCGGCGCGTGCGCCGCGCCTGGGCTTGCGGTGTCGGCGCGGTGGTGAGCGCCGCCAGCCGCGGTTTGGCGCGGGCGGGTTTGGCGGCAGGCGCAGCAGCAGCCCCGGCGTCGACCGTCGCTGGCTTGACCGCACGCACGGCGCGTTTGCCGGCGGCCGACACCTGCGCCGGCGCCACGCCTTCAGCCGGAACTGCGGCAGGCTGCGGCAAGTGGCGCAGCGTCTCCAACGCACGTTCCAGGTGTCTTGCGAGGGCGGCGACGTCGGGTACCGCGCGGCGGCAGGCAATCAGACCAAAGCACAACTGGCCCAGGTAACTTTGCACCGTGATGTTGAGCGCCACACCGTGGACCACGATCGACAGCGGGTAGGTGGCTGCCATCTTCGCCCCGGCCAGGTACACGGGCACCTGAACTCCCGGCACGTTGGAGATGACGACATTCAGCGCGCGCAGCGAGCCGGCCAGGCGCGAGCGCCCATACAGCGAAGCCAGGCCGCTGAGCAGCCAGGGTGATCCGAGCGACGGGAAATCCTTCGGGATCAGGTTGCCGAAAGCGCCCAGCTGCTGCTTCATCGCGCGCGTGCCGGTCATGATGACTTCGAGCCGCGGCAGCGGGTCGGCGACGTTCGTTGCCAGGTCGAGCAGCGTGCCCGACACCTGGTTATTGCTGCTCGTATCGCCCTGCGCGCGCAGCGAGATCGGCACGCCGGCGACCAGGGTCTTTTGGGGCAGGCTGTACGCGTCGACCAGGTAGCCGCGCAAGGCCGTGCTGCACAACCACAGCACCATGTCGTTGACGGAAGCGCCGTGCGCCTTGCCGATGTCCTTGATCTCGCCCAAGGGCAGTGTGGCGCTGGCGAACGAACGCTGGTTCGTGATCGGCGTGTTGAACGGCGTGGGCGGGGCCATCTTGAAGCGCGTGCCGCTGGCTGCCGTTTTGCGCAGGCCATCGCGCCGCTGCGCCAGCGCCGACTTGGCTGCTTGGTAGGCGGCGCCCGCCAGCGGCGGCAGCAGCTTGCCGAGCTCCAGCGTCCGCCGGATCTGATTGCTCAACGCCGCACTCAGCAACTCGGCCACGCCGAGCTGGTAGCGGTTGGTGCGCTGCGGGCGTGGCGGTTTGACAGGGCGCGGCTCGGGTGACAGGTCGAACATGGTCTCGCCCAGTGCCACCGCGGCCTGACCATCGACCGCCGCGTGATGCAGCTTCGCATAAAAGCCGATGCGCCCGTCGGCCAGGCCTTCGATGACGTAGAACTCCCACATCGGGCGGCTGCGGTCGAGCAGGCTGGAGTGCAGCCGTGCCGCCAGCGCCTCGAGCTGCGCCAGGCTGCCGGGCTTGGGCAGCAGCAGGTGGCGGATGTGGTAGTCGAGGTCGATGTCGTCGTCGGCAATCCAGACCGGATTCGCCAGATCGAACGGCATCAGCGCGAGCTTGCGCGTGAACACAGGCGCCAGATGCATGCGGCTGACGACATGCGCCCGGAAGCTGTCGAACCAGGGCCCGGATTCGGGCGCGGGCGGCTCCATCAAGGCCAGGCCGCCGACGTGCATCGGCATCTCGGGGCTCTCGAGGTGCAGGAACGCGCCGTCCATGCCGCTCAGGTGGTTCAACTCTTTCACGCTCGGTCTCCTTCATGCATCGGGACGCTGGTCGATGTGCCGCCGGCGCTTTGGGCTGATTCACCCGCGCCCGGCCGGCGCCAAGACTGCGCGCGGCGAACCACAAGCTCAAAGCCGTGAACCGAATTGCAATCGGCAGTGCCGGCTTGAGTGCATTTTGCAGGTCCTGCGCCTGAAGTGCATCGGTGATTTCGCTTGCCCCGGCCGATGGCAGCGCCTGCTTCGTCGAGACCAGCGGCGCCCGGGGTGGGGCACCGTGGTTGGTACCGGTTGCCAGAGGCCCGCTGCCGGGGCGTCGCGTCGAGTCAGGCCACCTCGGGCGCCTTGTGCATCCTGCATCGGGGCAGGGCTCGCGCCACCGGCGCAAGCCCCCACACCGTTCATTCGCGCTCGAGCTGGGTCGGGCCTGACCCGGGTTGACCCGGCGCAAAACCATGCACGACGCGTGCGCGTAAGCTAAGCAACGTGGCTTTCGCACAAACCGACCGCGCACACGCGCGACAACGATGCATCAAACCATCGCCTTCGGTCCCCTGGCACTGCCGGGTGACCTGACATTGCCCTCCAGCGCTGCAGGGCTCGTGGTCTTTGCCCATGGCAGCGGCAGCAGCCATCGCAGCGCCCGCAACCGAGCGGTTGCGGGGGTCCTGGAGCGGCGCAGCATCGGCACCTTGCTGTTCGACCTGTTGACGCCGCAAGAGGCGGACCAGCCCGGCAAGGTGTTCGACATCGATCTGCTGGCGCAGCGCCTGCTGCAGGCATTGGACGCCTTGCGCGACGTTGCCGCCGCGCGCGGCTTGCCGCTGGGCATCTTCGGCGCCAGCACGGGCGCAGCTGCAGCCCTTGTGGCGAGTGCGCAACGCCCGCGCGAGGTGGCGGCCCTGGTCTCGCGCGGAGGCCGCCCCGACCTGGCCGGCCCCGTGCTCGCAGACGTGCGTTGCCCGACGCTGCTGATCGTCGGCGGTGCCGACGTGGAGGTGCTGCAGCTCAACCTGGCCGCACTTGCAAGACTGAGGTGCGAGAAGCGCCTCGAGATCGTGCCGCGCGCGACTCATCTCTTCGCCGAAGCCGGCGCCATGGAGAGCGTGGCGCAGCTTGCACGAGATTGGTTTGCACGTCACTTCGGCATCGCCCCGGACAGCGATGCCTGAGCGCACGGCTGCGCTGCGCAGCGTGGGCGCAGCGCACACCACCGGCCCTGGCGAGCTTACGCTTGCCGAGCAGGCCCAGGTCGTCTTCGGGCTCAAGCGGGCATTGGGCGCAACCCATCCGGCGCAGCCCGTCGGCATGGTCGAGACCCATATTTCCTTCGTGCTGCTCGCGGGTGCCCATGCGTACAAGATCAAGAAGTGCGTCAACCTCGGCTTCGTGGACTTCTCCACTGTCGCGTTGCGGCGTCATTTCTGCGAAGAGGAACTGCGCCTGAACCGGCGCATCGCGCCGCAGATCTACCTCGACGTCGTCCCGATCACGTGCGCGGGCGGACAGCCGGCACTGCGCGGTGTCGGCACTGTCGTCGACTTTGCACTGCGCATGAACGCATTCGCCCAGGACGAGCTCTGGGAACGCCGGGTGCGGCGCGATGCGCTCACATTCGCGCACATCGATCAGCTCGCGGCGAGCCTGTGCGCCTTGCATCGCGATGCAGCGACGAATCCGCCTGACCCGCACTACGGCGAGCCGGCGCAGGTGCGCGCGCCGATGCTCGACACGCTCGATATGCTGCAGACCCTGCTCGGCCCGCAGCAGCGCGAGTGTCTGGCCGCCTTGGCACAAGTCCGGAACTGGGAGGCTCGCGCTTTCACCGCCCTCGAACCCGCCTTCGCGCAGCGCCGCGCCGCAGGGCAGGTGCGCGAATGCCACGGCGACCTGCATCTGGGCAATGTGACGATGATGGGCGGCGTGCCGACGATGTTCGACTGCCTCGAGTTCGACCCCGGATTGCGCTGGACCGATGTCATGAGCGACGTTGCGTTTCTGGCGATGGACCTGCAGCGTCATGCGCGCGACGATCTTGCGCATCGCTTCGTCAACGCCTGCCTCGAGGGCAGCGGCGACTACGACGGTGCGCGCGTGTTGCGCTACCACATGGTGTATCGGGCCCTGGTTCGGGCCAAGGTTGCTGCGCTGCGCGGCGCGCGCGCAAGTGACGATGTGCGAGCCTACCTCGAAGTTGCACGCCGCCGCAGCGCGCCGGGCGGCCCGGTGCTGTTCGTGACGCATGGTTTCTCCGGCAGCGGCAAGACGACGTGGACGGGACAGTTGCTGGAGGCCATCGGCGCCATCCGAATCCGTGCCGATGTTGAACGCAAGCGCATCGCGCATCTGCCGGCGCTCGCGCGCACGAACTCGGCGTGGCGCACCGGCCTGTATTCGAGCGCAGCGAACCTGGCCACGCATGAGCGCCTGCGTGCAGCAGCGAACAGCGTGCTGGAAGGAGGTTTTCACGCGATCCTCGACGCAACCTTCCTCGAGCGCGACGCACGTGACCAGGCGCGCGCCCTTGCGCACCAGCTCGGCGCGCGCTTCGTCATTCTCGATTTCCGTGCCGACGAAGCCACGCTGCGCCGGCGCATTCTGGCGCGCAGTGAACGCGGCGACGATGCATCGGAAGCGGGCTTGGCGGTGCTCGAGAATCAGTTTGGAAACGACGTGCCGCTGGCTGTGGACGAGCGCCCAGAGACGATCGAGATCGATGCCGAGCAGCCCTGGAGCCGGGAGCGCATCGCTGCCGCCGGGCAGGCGATCTGCGCCGGTGACTGCGGTGCCGGGAACGCCGGCACCGCAGCATCGTTCACTTCAGGCCCGTAACCAGTTTGCGCATTTCACTCACCGAAAAGCCGCGCAGTGTCTGGGTTCGAATGTTGCCCATCGCGGCCATCTTCATGTTCAAGGTCATCATCGCGTCTTCGGGGCCTTCCGCGACGACCACGATGTCATAGGCGCCAGTGGTCCAGTGCACACTCTTGATCGTCACTCCGGCGCCCTCGGCCAAGGCCTTGAAGGCCTCGAATCGCTCCGGTGAGTCTTTGATGGTGCGAGCACCCTGGTCGGTGAAGTTCGCCAATGTGATGTAGGCAGGCATAACCGTTCTCCTGAATCTCC
>Ga0315278_10000970_pt1 | contig 24773 bp, 22 predicted proteins | sample YL17G06_0_MG_FD_203880 | JGI IMG/M metagenome (GOLD analysis project Ga0315278, IMG submission 203880) | Sediment microbial communities from Yellowstone Lake, YNP, Wyoming, USA - YL17G06_0 | ecosystem: Environmental > Aquatic > Freshwater > Lake > Sediment | place: USA: Wyoming | collected... | reverse complement strand
TTTCCGGCAGAACGCTCCGGCATGATGGGAAACGCGGCTGGTTTGCGGTCGATCCGTACTCGGATCGGCCGCAAACCAGCCGCAACCGCGCGACAGCGCGGAGAGCAATAACTCTCGGGCTCGTCTATTGGGTTCCGCGCTACGCGCGGTGGCTGCATGGCAGGATGGAACAGTCGGAGCGCGGTCGCGACCAACGGGAGCGACGAGTACGGCGCTCGGAGTTTCCGGTCGAGCCGAGTACGTCCCGACCGGAAACTCCAGCGTTCCTCGGAATTCGTAGCGACCGTGCGCCGACTGAGGCCTTACCGGCTTCATGACTTCTCGATCTCCGGGTTGGGATTCCGCAGCCGCATCAGATACGTCGTGCGCGGGCGGGCGTTCAGCTCGGGGAGCAGGGTGTAGTTTCGGTCCGAGCCCTTCAGCGTCGAGACCATGCTCTTCGGATCGTGGATGTCTCCGAAGATGATCGCCTGCGTCGGGCAGGTCTGCTGGCACGCGGTCCGTACGTCGCCGTCCTCGAGGTTCTTGCCGGCGAGCTTTGCGTCGATCTTGCCGCGGTTGATCCGCTGCACGCAGTACGAGCACTTCTCCATCACGCCGCGCGCGCGAACGGTCACGTCCGGGTTCATCGCCATCTTGAGGATCTCGGGCGTGTCCTTGGTGAGGTTGTAGAAGTTGAAGCGGCGCACCTTGTAAGGGCAGTTGTTCGAGCAATAGCGGGTACCGATGCAGCGGTTGTAGACCATGACGTTCAGGCCCTGCTGATCGTGCACGGTGGCGGCGACGGGACAGACCTGCTCGCAGGGGGCGTTCTCGCAATGCTGGCACGGCACCGGCTGGAAGACGATCGACTCGGGGTCTTCCTTCGTGCCCGCGAAGTACCGATCGACGCGGATCCAGTGCATCTCGCGCCCGCGCGAGACCTGGTCCTTGCCGACCGACGGGATGTTGTTCTCGCTCTGGCAGGCGACGACGCAGGCGTTGCAGCCGATGCAGGAGTTCAGGTCGATCGTCATCCCCCACTGCGGACCCTCGGACTCGCGCGGCTGCCAGAGCGACTTCTGCGGATGCACTTGGGCCTCGTGCTCGCGGGCGAGGTCGGGGTGCTTGCGGTACTCCTCGAGCGCCGCCTCCTGGACGATCACGCGGCCCTCGGTCGACCAGTGATCGTGCGTGGTGACGAGCCGGTGCGTGCCGCCCGCCTTGGCGAGCTCGGCACCGACGCCGAACCCGGGCGCCGCCGACGTGCGCAGGAGATAGGCGTTCACGCCCACGCCGTTGCCGACCCTCCCGGCCGCGGTTCGGCCGTAACCGAGAGCCAGCGTGACCGAATGGTCGGCGTTACCGGGGAGGATCATCACCGGAGCGAGGAGCTCCCGGTCGCGGAGCTTCAACCGCACGAGGTCGCCGGTTTTCACGCCGAGCGCGCGCCCGGTCTCGGTGGAGACGACCGCCGCGTTATCCCAGGTGAGCTTGCTCACCGGCTCGGGCAGCTCTTGCAGCCAGGCATTGTTGGCGTAGCGGCCGTCGTAGACCGCGGCGGACGGGCGGAAGACGACCTCGAGGCTCTCGGCGCTCGGGGCCGGCGGGCTCTTGGCGAGGTCCGCGACCACCTTCGCGTCGATCCGCGGTGCGGCCGGCGACCGCTCGCTTCCCTTGAGCAGACCGTCGTGGAGCACGCGATTCCAGCCGCGGTCGAAATCCGCGCCGAGGATGGGCTTCCAGGTCTCGCGCACCAAGTCGTAGCCGGATTTTCCCTCGGCCGATTCGAGGAGCGCGAGTATCTCGATTGCGCTCTTGCCGCCGAATAGCGGCTCGATGAGCGGCTGAACGACCGAAAGCGGGCCGCCGACCGCTCGCACGTCGCCCCAGGACTCGAGGAAGTGCGCCTCGGGAATGTGCCAGTCGCACTTCGCCGACGTCTCGTCGGCGTGGCGGCCGACGCGAATCCGCTTCTCGACCTTGGAGAGCGCCTTACCGAACTCGAAGTCGGCCGGCGCGTCGTAGACGGGGTTGCCGCCCACGACGACCGCCGCCTTCACCTTGCCCGCCTGCATGTCGGCGGCCAGCTGCCCGAGCTCGGCGGTGCTCGAGCGTATCGTCTCCTTCGCGTCTACGTAGGTAACGGTCGCACCGACGTTGCCGAGCGCGCCGTTCAACGCCGCGACCGCGGCGTGAACCCCGGCGGGCTGATGGGCGCCGGCGACGATCAGGCTCTTTCCCGCGTTCGCCTGTAGATCGCGCGCCAGCGCCTGAAGCCATTTCCGATCGAAGTCGCCGCCGGGCGCGGCGGCGGCTCCGACCCCGAGCGCCGCGGCCAGTGCGGCGGTGAACGCGGCGATCTGAGCGCTCGGGAGCCGCAGCCGATGATCCGCGGCGATGCCGGTGATCGTCAGCGTGCTCTCGACCACGTACGAGCGATTCATCGACTCCTTCGCCGACGCCATCTGCCGCCCGTCGGCGAAGCCGCGCGCGTAGCGCAGCGAGTCGCGGTCCTCGAGCAGAAAATCGCAGTCGAGCGAGAGAATCACCCGCGCCTTGTCGAAATGATGCACCGGCTCATAGAGGGCACCGGTCGCTGCCGCGACGCCCGCATAGACGTTCTCGTCGCCGAGCGGGGCGTACGCGACGATTCGCGCGCTCGGGAAGCTGCGTTTCAGCGCCGCGACCAGGCGCGCGGCGGTCGGCGAGGAGGACGGCTCGAGAACCACCGCGAGGCTCGCTCCCTGATCCGCGGCCAGACCCTCGTGGATTTGCTTCCAGTACGCGACGAACTTCGCCCAAGTGGATTCGAAGTTCTGGTAGAGGAAGGCGCGTGCGCGGTCGGGGTCGTACAGATCGAAGATCGCCGCCTGCGTCCAGGCGCTGGCCGCGCCGAGCGACGAGGGATGGAGCTCGTTTCCTTCGATCTTGGTCGGCCGCCCCTCGTGGCTCTCGACGACGAGGCCGAGCGCGTTGACGCCGAACGGCATCGTCGTCGCGTAGCGGAGCGGCACGCCGGGAACGATCCCCTCCGGGGCGTTCACGTAGGGAACGATCGCATCGACCGGCCGTCGGCACGCGGCGAGACCCGCGAGCGAGAGCGACGCGCCCATCAGCTGCAACATCGCCCGGCGCGTGATGCCGTCGGGCGGATCGGCCGCTCCCTCCGGAAACTCGCGGCCCGCGGCGGTGCGGAACTCCGGGTCGCTCTCGAGCTCGGCGAGGCTCCGCCAGTAGCGCGGTGCCGCGCCGCTTCCCCTGGAGTGCGACGTGCTCACCGGTGGCACCCCGAGCAGTCTACGGGCGGCTGGATTTGGCGTTCCTGGATCGCCCGTCTCGCCCACTCGGAATGGTTCGATGGCGGAATCCAGCGCATGTTCGTCACTTGATCGACCGGCCGGAGTTCCGGTCCGGGGTCGCGGTGGCAATCGAGGCACCAGCTCATGCTGAGCGGCTTCTCCTGCCGGACGACCTCCATCTGATCGATGCGCCCGTGACAGCTGACGCAACCCACACCGGCGCGAAGATGGGAGGCGTGCTCGAAATATGCGTAGTCCGGCAGCTCGTGAACCCTCACCCACCGCATCGGCATGTTGGTCGCGGCGCTGTCACGGATGGGCTGAAGGAGTGGGCTGTCCTTCATCGACAACGTGTGGCAATTCATGCACGTCTGCGTCGGTGGCACGCCAGCGGCCGGCGAAATCTCCACCATCGCGTGGCAGTAACGACAGTTGATCTCCAGGTCGCCGGCGTGGAGGCGGTGGCTGTAGGCAACGGGCTGTGTCGGCTGGTAGCCGACATCGGTGTACCAGGGGGAGAAGTAGTACCAGACGAAGCTGACGACGACGATGAGCCCGAGCGGCAGCGCGACGCCGAGGACCAGCGGAAGCTGATTCATTCTTTCGGGAAAGATCTGTGCCACTTGCCTAAGTCCGACGCCCGCGTCGCCTGCGGCTTACGCGGCGAGGCCGCCCGAAGGGCGGCTTCTTGCCCTCGACCCGTCTTCTCTCCTCCTCACATCGAACCGCGCGTCCGGAAAGAATCTGAAGGGAGTCGGGACGTTGCTTCGGCTAGTCGCGCTGCCGATCGGCTGTCTCAATTTCCAGTGCGACGGATCGAAGCAATGTTCCTACTCCCTCCTCTGCTGAAGGAATTCCGAATTTCGCCCGCGTGCTTATCGTAGCGAACGGGAACAGGTCAAGGTGATTTTCCCCGGGTTCTCAGCGTCTCGCGCGCCGACCGCGATGCGCGATCCGCGGGCTGGAATTCGTGCGCGGACTCTGACAAAAGAACCGACTCCACGAATGGGTGAGCCCGATACGATGACGGACGCCGAGCGCGCGTTCGCCGCCAAGGCGATTCGCCGCAAACGGCTCTTTCGCAGGATCTCGGATGTCTCGATTGCCGTCGCCGCGCTGCTGGCGATCGTCTACGGCATCGAGCGGGCGCGCGATCCGAGCTTCTCGCTGGCCCCGCGCGCCGTCATCATTCTGCTGATCTTGCTGAACGCCCGACAGAATCTGCGCCAGCACAAGTACGCGGCCATCCTCGAGAAGCTCGTTCGCTGCGGATGAAGCCGGTTCTCCGCAACCCCTTCGTGTGGGCGTTCGTGGTGGGTTGCGCGGTGATGACACTGATGCGGCCGCTGCTCCGTCGCGAGCCGCCGCCTCCGCCGGTTCTCCGTCAGCTGCCGCGGTTCGAGCTCGTCGAGTCGAGCGGCCAGCCGTTCGGCAGCGACGAGCTCCGCGGGCACGTCTACGTCGTGAGCTTCTTCTTCACCAACTGCCCGTCGCTTTGCCCGACGCTGATGAAGGGAATGGCCCGGCTCCAGCAGCGCTATCGTGAGGAGAAGCTCGATTCGATCCGCCTGGTGAGCATCACCGTCGATCCCGAGCGCGACACACCGGAGCGCCTGCGAAAGGCCGAAAGCGACTACGGCGTCGATCCGACTCGGTGGGTGCTGCTCACGGGCCCGCGCGATCGCATTCGCGACCTCGCCGTCGGCGGCTTTCAGGTCGCGCTCGGCGAGCCGGAGCGCACCGAAGCGGGCCTTCTCGACATCGCGCACACGGGGAAGATCCTCCTCGTCGATGGCAGCGGCGGGCTCCGCGGCTACTATGGCTCCGACGCGATGGGCCTCGACGAGGTATTCTGGCGCTCGCGGCGCGTGCTCGAGGAAGCGCGGTCGGGTTAGCCTCGATGCCTCCCCCCGACGTCGGCCTTCTGCTCGTCAATCTCGGGACGCCCGATGCGCCGCGGACGGTGGAAGTTCGCCGCTATCTCCGCGAGTTCCTCTCCGACCCGCGCGTACTGGACATGCCGGCACCGCTCCGCTGGCTCGTGCTGAATCTCCTCATCCTTCCGTTTCGTCCGCAACGCTCGGCCGAAGCCTACGCCAAGGTCTGGACCGAGCGGGGCTCGCCGCTCCTCGTCCACGGTCGAGACCTCGCGACCAAGGTTCAGGCGCGGCTCGGCGGGTCGGCCGTGGTCGCGCTCGCCATGCGCTACGGGTCGCCCTCGATCGCCGAGGCGTTGGACTCGTTCCACCGCCGGGGCGTTCGCCGCATCGTCGTCTTTCCGCTCTATCCGCAATACAGCTCGGCGGCGACGGGGTCGTCGCAGGAGGCCGTGTTCGTGGCCGCCTCGCGAATGTGGAACGTTCCTCAGTTGCTGGTCGTGCCCCCGTTCTACGACCACCCCCGCTACATCGCTTGCTTCGCCGAGGCGGCCGCGCCGTGCTTGCGGGAGGTCGAGCCGGAGCTCGTGTTCTTCAGCTTCCACGGTCTTCCCGAGCGACAGATTCGAAAGAGCGACCGAAACGGGGCGTACTGCCTGCAAAGCGACGACTGCTGCGAGCAGGCGCCCGAGCGGAACCCGACGGCGCTCGGGGATTGTTATCGCGCCCAGTGCTTCTCGACCGCACGGCTGCTCGCCGAATCGCTCGGCATCGCCGGCGAGCAGCGCATCGTCTGCTTTCAGTCCCGGCTCGGTCGCACGCCTTGGATCCGTCCGTTCACCGACGTCGAGGTGCGTGAAGCGGCTCGGCGCGGCGTGCGGCGAGCCGTGATCGTCGTCCCCTCGTTCGTCGCCGATTGTCTCGAGACGCTCGAGGAGATCGGCATCCGGGCCGAGGCCGATTGGCGAGCTCACGGCGGCCAGCGGCTTCGCCTGGTGCCGTCGCTCAACGCACGCGATTCGTGGGCCGATGCGGTGGTGGCGATCGCCCGCGATGCCTCGGGCTGGCTCGCCTCATGAGGTCCGCGGCGTTCCGATTCGTGGTCGTGGGCGGGGGCATCACGGGTCTTTCCGCTGCCCATCGGCTCTGTGAGCTCGCACGCGAGCGGGGAGAATCCCCGTCGGTGCTGGTCCTCGAGGCGAGCGAGCGGTTCGGTGGGCACATTCGCACCGAGCGTGTCGAGGAGATGCTGATCGAGGGGGGGCCCGACTCCTTCCTGACGACCAAGCCTGCAGGCCTGGAGCTTTGCGAGCGGCTCGGCCTGGGTAGCGAGCTCGTGCGTATCGAGGGGGCGGGCGGGCCGAGAGTTCTCGTCGGCGGTCGGCTGCACGAGATTCCCGCCGGGTTCTTGATGATGGCGCCGACCCGGCTCTGGCCGTTCGTGCGCTCCTCGCTCTTTTCGCCGGCGGCGAAGCTGCGGATCGCCGCCGAGCGCTTCCTCCCCGCGTCGCCGCAGACCGGCGACGAGAGCCTCGCCTCGTTCGTCGTTCGCCGCTTCGGCCGCGAGGCGCTCGAGCGTGTGGCCGAGCCGGTGGCGGCGAGCCTCTTCATGGCCGATGCGGACAAGCTCTCGATCGCGGCCGCGCTGCCGCGTTTTGTCGAGATGGAGCGGAGCTTCGGCAGCGTGACGCGTGGCCTGCTTCAGGCGCTCGCGGGCTCCCCGGGGCGTCCCCACGGTGGAGGCGGCTTCGCCTATGTGGCGTCGGGCACCGCGACGATCGTCGAGCGGCTTCTCGAGAGGCTTCCCGCGCGAGCGGTGCGGGCCGAGGCACCGCTTCACGGTCTCACGAGGAGCGCGGAGGGTCGCTGGCGGCTCCGTGTGGGAGACTCGGATCCGGTCTTCGCCGACGCCGTCGTGCTCGCGTGCCCGGCCTATGCGACTGCTGCCGCCCTCGCCGAACTCGATCGCGCGCTCGCGGACGAGCTCGGCCGCCTCCACTATGCCTCGTGCGCCACCGTGAGCCTTTGCTATCGCACCGGCGACGTCGGCAAGCCGCTCGCGGGATACGGCTTCTTCGTGCCGCGCCGTGAAGGCATCGATCTGCTGGCCGCGAGCTTTACGAGCCGCAAATTCCCCAAGCGGGTGCGCGAGGGCGAGATCGTGGTGCGCTGCTTTCTCGGCGGCGCTCTGCGGCCCGCGCTCGCCGACCTTCCCGAGGACGTTCTTGCGGAGCTCGCGCATGCGGAGCTCCGTTCGCTGCTGGCGATCGCGGGAGAGCCGCTCTTCGCCCGCACGATCCGCTTCCCGCGCGCGATGCCGCAGTACGACGTCGGCTTTCCCGAGCGAGCGCAGTCGATCGCGCGCCGCGCGGCGGCGCATCGCGGTCTGGTTGTCGCGGGCAGCACGCTTGGCGCCGTCGGGCTGCCCGACTGCATCCGCTCCGGCGAGCAGGCCGCGGAAGCGGCCTGGAGCCATTTGGCAGGCTGATCACCGTCGCGGCCAGCCGACTTGGCCGGCGCGAGGTTTCGAGCAGCGGCGGGTGCTCAGAGGGTGCGGATCATGCGGACCACGGGAAGCGTCCGGCCGTCCGGCATCGCCGCCTCGAAGCGTTCGAGCACGTCGAAGCCGAACGTCCGGTAGAGCGGCTCACCGGGCAACGTAGCCACGAGCTCGACGCGGCCGAATCCTGCGTCGCGCGCGGCATTCGCGCAGGCCTCGAGGATCGCTCCGCCGATGCCGCGTCGCGCCCAATCGGGATGCACGAAAAACGCCCGAACGCGTGCGGGCTCCGCCTTCGGATCGAGCAGCGGGTCCTCGGCGGTCTTCATCTGATCGCCGCCGAAGAGCGTCCGCCGCCGGCCCCACCCGCCGCAGCCGACGAGCACGCCGCGGACTGCGGCGACGAAGTAGGTTCGATCGGCGATGAGCTGGGTGTCGGGTCCGAAGATGTGGCGGATCGCACTCTCGATCTGGGCGTCGGAGTAAAATCCGCGGCTCAGCACGCGCACCGAGAGCGGAATGAGCTCACGCAATGCCGGCAGGTCGGCCGGCGTGGCCAGACGGATCTCAAGCGCGTCGTTCAGCGGTATCCTACGACCGGCGAAGACCGGCCGGGCCGTCGACGCTCCGCGCGTTCTTCTTGGCGCGGTAACGGGCGATTCCGTGCGATCCTTCGTGGTCTGCCCACTCCTCGATCTGCGGCCGCTCGCCTTCGTAGCGATAAAGCGGGACGCCGTAGCCGCAAGCCGTCATGCGGAGGGCTCGATCATCTCGATCTCCCCGCGGAACACCTCGACGGCCTCGCCGCGCATGTACACGTGGCCGTCACGCTCGCGCCACTCGATCGAGAGGTCGCCGCCGGCGAGGTGGACGAGGACGCGGCGGTCGGTGCGACCGGTGAGAACCCCCGCGACTGCCGCCGCGCACGCGCCGGTTCCGCAGGCGGCGGTCTCGCCCGAGCCGCGCTCCCACACGCGCATGTTTACCTCGCCTCGCCAGAGGACTTGGACGAATTCGGTGTTCACGCGCTTCGGGAAGCGCTCGTGATGCTCGAAGCGCGGGCCGATCGCCTCGAGATCGAGCGCGGCGATCTCGGGGAGGAAGAGCACGCAGTGAGGATTCCCCATCGACACGCAGGTGACCTGGCAGGCCTCGCCGTCGACCTCGAGCGGAGCGTCCACCACCCGCGGTCCGTTGAACCGCCCGGGAATGCGCGCCGGGTCGAGAATCGGCTCACCCATGTCGACGTTGACGCTGCGGACCTTGCCATCGGCGACGTCGAGCTCGAGCGTCTTGACGCCCGCGTCGGTCTCCACGCGCAGGGGGTTCTCCTGGGCGAGGCCGTGCTCGTACGCGTATTTGCCGACGCAGCGGATGCCGTTTCCGCACATCTCGCCGCGGCTGCCGTCGGCGTTGTACATCTCCATGCGCACGGCGGCGACCGCCGACGGCTGGATCAGAATCAAGCCGTCGGAGCCCACGCCCGTGCGGCGCGGGCTGACCGCACGCGCGACGGCTCCCGGATCGGCGAGCGTCACCTCGAAGCCGTTCACGTAGACGTAATCGTTGCCGGCCCCGTGCATCTTCGTGAATGGGATCTTCATTGCAAAAAACCGACCGGGTCCCTTTGGAAGGTCATCGAAGGGATTCCGGGATCGACTCGCCGCGCACGAGGTCGGCGAGCGTCTCCCGTGTTCGCACCACGTGGTAGACGCCGCCGTCGACCAACACCTCCGCGGCCCGCGGTCGGGTGTTGTAGTTCGAGGACATTACGAAGCCGTAGGCACCGGCGCTGCGGACGACGAGCAGCTCTCCCGGCGTCACCTCCTCGAGCTCGCGATCCTGGGCGAAGAAGTCGCCGCTCTCGCACACCGGTCCGACGACGTCGACCACGGCCGACGGACGCTCGCTGCGCATCACCGGCTCGATCTCCTGGTGCGCGCCGTAGAGCGACGGGCGGATGAGATCGTTCATCGCGCCGTCGACGATCACGAACTTCTTGGTCTCGGTCTGCTTCAAGTAGAGGACCTTCGTGAGCAGGATGCCGGCGTTGCCGACCAGCACGCGCCCGGGCTCGAGGAGCAGTGTGACGGCAAGATTTTCGATGCCATCGCCGAGAACCGCGTCCGCATAGTCCTTCGGCGTCGGCGGCGTCTCGTCGCTGTAGGTGATGCCGAGGCCGCCACCGAAATCGAGATAACGGATGTTCAAGCCGCGGGCGCGGAGCTCGAGAAGGATGCCGCGAACGCGCGAGAGCGCGTCGCGAAACGGCGACACGTCGGTCAGCTGCGAGCCGATGTGGCAATCGATGCCGATCACGTCGAGATGCTCGAGCGATCTCGCCCGCTCGTATTCGTCGAGCGCGCGACGGGCGTCGATCCCGAACTTCGACTTCTTCATGCCGGTCGAGATGTAGGGATGGGTCTTGGGGTCGACGTCGGGATTGACCCGCAGCGCGACCGGCGCCTTCCTGCCCATCTCGGCGGCGACCGCGTCGAGCAGGTCGAGCTCCGCCGCAGACTCGACGTTGAAGGCGAGGATCCCCACGCCGAGAGCGTAGGCCATCTCGTCGCGGGTCTTGCCGATTCCCGAGAAGACGATCTTCCGCGGGTCGGCCCCGGCCGCGAGCGCGCGATAGAGCTCGCCGCCCGAAACGATGTCGAAGCCGCTGCCTTCCTTCGCGAAGGCGGCGAGCACGGCGAGATTCGAGTTCGCCTTGACCGAGTAGCAGACGACGTGCGGCGCGGCGGCGAAGGCCTCGTCGAAGACACGGTAATGACGTCGGAGCGTTGCCAGGCTGTACACGTAGCAGGGCGTGCCGACCTCGCCGGCAATCGTGCGCAGCGGCACCTCCTCCGCGAAGAGCTCGCTGCCCTGGTAGCGGAAGAAGTTCATGGCGGGGCGGCAACCGTCACCTCATTCGAGGGAAGGCTGTAGTACTTGTCGGTCGTGTAGGTGATCACGCGATAGTAGACCGTCGCGCCCTTCGACACTTGCTTGTCGACGTACTCGAACTTCTTCTCGGGGCGGAAGCGGTTGCGATCGGTGACCGGCACCTCACCGATCTGCTCGGCCTGCTGGCCCGGCAACCCGCGAAACACCAGGAAGCCGCCGAGGTCGTCCATGCGCTGGCCGTTCATGTACGTTGCGGGCCGCTGCCAGGCGAGGTGGACACCGTCGTCGGCGAGCTTGCCGGTGAGGCTCGAGATCGTCTTCGGGCGGACCTGATCGACGCCGCGCGGGTCGGACTTCAGACCGCACGCGGCGAAGATCGCGGCGCAGAGAACGAGTGTCGTCGATTGTCGCAACGGGAGTCTCCTCTGGTCAGACGCCGAGCTTCTCCAGCCGCCGCTCGACGTTCTCGCGTGCCGTGCCGCCGGGGGCACGGCGGCGCGCGATCGCCGCCTCGGGAGTGAGGCGGCAAAGCACTTCGCGGTCGAACCGCGGAGAGAAGCGGCGAAGCTCGGTGAGCGTCAGTGTTTCCAATTGTTTCTTCGTTTTCAGGCAGTGCCGCACCACCGCGCCGACCACCCCGTGCGCCTCGCGGAAGGGCAAGCCCTTCTCGACGAGAAAATCGGCGAGCTCGGTTGCGAGCAGGAACCCCTGCGCCGCCGCGCGCATGCGTTCGCCATCGAAGCGCAGGGCAGGGAGCATCGCCGCGAGCGTGCGCAGCGTGGCGAGCGCCGTGTCCGCCGCGTCGAACATCGGCTCTTTGTCCTCCTGCAGGTCGCTCTGATAGGCAAGCGGCAGGCCCTTCATCACCGTGAGCACGGCGACCAGGCTACCGAAGATCCGGCCGCTCTTGCCGCGCACGAGCTCTGCGACGTCGGGGTTCTTCTTCTGCGGCATGATCGAGCTGCCGGTCGAGAACTCGTCGGGAAATTCGACGAATCCGAATTCCGCCGTCGCCCAGAGCGTGAGGTCGGCGCAGAGCCGCGAGAGATGCACGAAGAGAATCGACGTCGCGGCGAGAAATTCGGCGATGAAGTCGCGATCCGACACGGCGTCGATCGAATTCTCCGAGATGCGGTGAAAGCCGAGCTGCCGTGCGACGAACGCGCGATCGATCGGGTAGGGCACACCGGCGAGCGCGCCCGAGCCGAGCGGCATCATGTCGACGCGCGAGCGGCAATCCGCGAAGCGCTCATCGTCGCGTCCGAGCATGTCGTAGTAAGCGAAGATGTGGTGGGCGAGCAGCACCGGCTGCGCGCGCTGCTGATGCGTGTAGCCGGGCATCACCAGGTCGATCGTCTGGCGCGCCAGACGCGCGAGCACCTCACGGACCTCGTCGAGCGCCACCCGAAGGTTGCCGATCACGTCCTTCAGATACAGACGGACGTCGAGAACGATCTGGTCGTTGCGACTGCGCGCGGTGTGCAGATGACCGCCCGGCGGGCCGACGATCTCGGTCAGGCGCCGTTCGATCGCCGAGTGGATGTCTTCGTCGGAGGCGAGAAAACGGAAGCGCTCGGAAAGAAATTCCTTGCCAACCTGCGCGAGCCCGGCGAGAATCTTCTCCGCCTCCTTCGTCGGGATGATTTTCTGGCGCGCTAGCATCCGGCAATGCGCCTCGCTGCCGCGCAAGTCGTACGACCACAGGCGGCGATCGAAGCCGAGCGAGGCCGTGTATGCTTCGGCCAAAGGGCTGGGTGGCGCCGAGAATCTTCCCTGCCAGAGCTTTTTGGTTCTACGGGCCACGGGTGGATGGGGAATAGCTGGAAACCGCCGTCAATTCCAGAAAGCGTCCGACCGGTCCGCCGCGGGACGTGGGGTGCCACTTGAAAGCGTCGTCGCTCCGTTGAATAGTGCGCCGCCTTTAGCCGGCTGCTGAGCTGCGAACTGTGGTCACCAGACATCCAACAATCGGCGTGGCATCTCACGCGCCGTACTCGTACGCAATCCGAGGCGCCCGATCCGATGGCCCGGTCCGACGTTTCCCGACGGCCGGCTAGGCGGAGCGCCGCAGGGGACGCGAAGGGACGAGGGGAATGTCGCAGGTCTTCCACCGCAGTACGAACACGATCTCGCGTGTGAGCATCTTCGGCGCGGTGTTCATCGTGGCGGGACTCGGTTGGTTGCTCGATACCATCAGCCGCTCCTCGTACGTGACGCAGGCGCACATCGCCCGCGTCCAGCCGATCGCGTTCAGTCACAAGCACCACGTCGGCGGCGAGGGCTTGGATTGCCGCTACTGTCACACCTCGGTCGAAACGTCGGCATTCGCAGGGATCCCGCCGACCAAGACTTGCATGAACTGCCACTCGCAGATCTGGGCCAACAGCCCGGCCCTCGAGCCGGTGCGCGAGAGCTTCAAGACCGGCAAGCCGATGCAATGGACGCGCGTCCATGACCTTCCGGAATTCGTTTACTTCAATCACAGCATCCACGTGAACAAAGGGGTCGGCTGCTCCACCTGCCACGGGCGTGTCGACCAAATGCCGCTCACCTGGCAGGAGAGCTCGCTGCAGATGAATTGGTGCGTGAACTGCCACGGCAATCCGGCGCAGTACGTGCGCCCGCGCGAGGAGGTCTTCAACACGGACTGGATTCCGCCGCCCGACCAGCTCGAGCAGGGCGCGCGGCTCGTGAAGGCGTATGCGATCCAGCCGACGAAGGTGTTGGTCTCGTGCTCGACGTGTCATCGGTAGAAAGATCACCCAATGGCTGATCGACGGAATCTAGAGGCGATCCGGGCCCGCCTCGATGGCGCGCGCGGCGCGGAGTATTGGCGGGGTCTCGAGGAGCTCGCCGACACGGAAGAGTTCCGCGAGCTCATCCATCGCGAGTTCCCGCAAGCGGCCTCGGAGTGGCTCGACCCCGTCAGCCGCCGCCAGTTCCTCAACCTGATGGGCGCTTCGATCGCCCTCGCGGGACTCTCCGGCTGTACTCGTCAGCCGCGCGAGTCGATCGTGCCCTACGTCAAGCAGCCGGAGGAGGTCGTTCTCGGCAACCCGCTGTTCTTCGCCACCGCCGTCACGCTTCGCGGCTATGCGAACGGCGTGCTCGTCGAGAGTCACGAAGGACGGCCGACCAAGATCGAGGGCAACCCCGATCATCCCGCCAGCCTCGGTGCCACCGACGTATTCGGCCAGGCGTGGGTGCTCGACCTCTACGATCCCGATCGCCTGCAGGCGCTCCGACGCGTGGATCGCATCCGCCCCTGGTCGGCGTTCCGCGACGTGCTGCGGGCCTCGATCGACGCGCAGCGCTCGAACAAGGGGGCCCGCCTGCGTCTCCTCACCGAGACGGTCACCTCGCCGACGCTCGCTCGACAGATCCGCGAAGCGCTCCAGCAGCTCCCCGAGGCGAAATGGATCCAATACGAGCCGGCGACGCGGGACGGCGCTCGCGAGGGCGCCCGGCTCGCGTTCGGCGAGCCGGTGGAGGCGCAATATCGCTTCCGCAACGCGCGGCTGATCTTGTCGATCGACGCGGACTTCGTCGGCAGCATGCCGGGGAGCCTGCGCTACGCCCGCGACTTCGTCGCCGCGCGGCGCGTGGATCCCGAGAATGGCGAGATGAGCCGGTTCTACTGCGTGGAGACCTCGCCGACGGCGACCGGAGGAAACGCGGATCATCGACTCGCGCTCAAGCCGAGCGAGGTCGAGGCGTTCGCGCGCGCGGTGGCCGCGGGCCTCGGGCTCGGCGTCGGCGCCGAGGTTGCCGCGCCGGAGCATGCGGCCTGGATCGAGGCGCTCGTCCGCGATCTCAAGAAGAACGCGGGCGAAAGCCTGGTGATCGCCGGCGAGGAGCAGCCCGCCTCCGTCCACCTCCTTGCGCACGCGATGAACCAGGCGCTCGACAACGTCGGCAAGACGGTCGTCTACACCGAGCCTGTCGAGGCGGCTCCGCAGAACCAACTCGAGGCGCTCAAGCAGCTCGTCGACGAGATGGACAAGGGGCTCGTCGACGTCCTGGTGATCCTCGGCGGCAATCCCGTGTTCACGGCGCCCGCCGACCTCGAGTTCGGGAAGCGCCTCTCCAAGGTCGGCCTGCGCGTCTACTGGACGCTCCACAACGACGAGACCGCCGAGCTCTGCCACTGGAACGTTCCGGCGACTCACCCGCTCGAGACCTGGAGCGACGCTCGCGCCTACGACGGCACGATCACGATCCTTCAGCCGCTGATCGCGCCGCTCTACGAAGGAAAGTCCGCGCACGAGCTTCTGGCCACGCTGTTCGGCGCGCCGGGGGATCAGACGAGCTACGACCTCGTGCGCGAGACCTACGCCGCGGACAAGGACAAGGCATCGCTCGAGCGCTTCTGGAGACGCTCGCTGCACGATGGCATCGTCAAGGGAAGTGCGGTCGGCGACAAGACCGTGACCCTGAAGCCCGATTGGATCAGTCGCCTGCCGAAGGCGGAAGAGCCCAAGCCGCATGCCCTCGAGCTCGCGTTCCGCCCGGACCCGACGATCTTCGATGGCCGCTGGGTGAACAACGGCTGGCTCCAGGAGCTGCCCAAGCCGCAGACCAAGCTCACCTGGGACAACGTCGCGATGATGAGCCCGGGCACGGCGAATCGGCTGGGGCTCGAGACCGAGATGGTCGTCAAGCTCACGATCGACGGCCGCAGCGTCGAGGCCCCGGTGTGGATCCAGCCGGGCCAGGCAGAGGACTGCGTGACCGTCCATCTCGGCTACGGCCGGACGACGACGGGGCGCGTCGGCACCGGCACGGGCTTCAACGCCTACCAGATCCGAAGCTCCAAGGCGCCTTGGGCGGCATCCGGCCTCGAGGTCCGCAAGACCGCCCGGCGGACGAAGCTCGCCTGCACGCAGTACCAGCAGTCGATGGAGGGGCGGAACATCGTTCGCTCGGCCTCGCTCGCGGAGTTCCGCAAGGACCCCGAGTTCGCGCAGAAGCTCGGCGAGTCGCCGGCGCCCGGCGACACGATGTACAAGCCTCCGTGGACCTACGACGGCTACGCCTGGGGCATGGCGATCGACCTCTCGGCCTGCGTCGGCTGCAATGCCTGCGTCATCGCCTGCCAGGCGGAGAACAACATCGCCGTCGTCGGCAAGGACCAGGTCGGCCGCGGCCGTGCGATGCACTGGATCCGCCTTGACCGCTACTACAAGGGAAGCGCCGATTCCCCCGAGACGTACGTGCAGCCGGTTCCGTGCATGCACTGCGAGAACGCCCCCTGCGAGGTCGTCTGCCCGGTCGGTGCGACGAACCATAGCGCGGAGGGCTTGAACGACATGGTGTACAACCGCTGCGTCGGCACCCGCTACTGCTCGAACAACTGCCCGTACAAGGTGCGCCGGTTCAACTTCTACCTTTACTCCGACTGGGCGACCGAGAGCTTGAAAGCCTTGCGCAACCCGAACGTCACCGTGCGCAGCCGCGGCGTGATGGAAAAGTGCACCTACTGCGTGCAGCGCATCAACGCCGCGAAGATCGGGGCCGAGAAGGAGGATCGCAAGGTGCGCGACGGCGAGATCAAGACCGCGTGCCAGCAAGTCTGCCCCGCCGACGCGATCGTCTTCGGTGACGTCAACGACGCCGCAAGCCGTGTCGCGAAGCTCAAAGCGGATCCCCGCAACTACGGGCTGCTCGCCGAGCTGAACACCCGACCGCGTACGACCTACCTCGCGCGCGTGCGGAACCCGAACCCCGAGATCACGACGCTCGATGCGACGCGCGCGGAGCGCGAGGGAGGCTGATTCCGCCGATGGCCGTCGAGACACAACCCGCACCGGCTCATCCCGAGGCACAACGCCCGCCGATCATCGAGCCGGGGCACAGCTTCGCCTCCGTCACCGACCACATCAGCTCGATCGTGCTCACGCGGGCCACGCCGAAGGGCTGGTATTTCGGCTTTGCCATCGCGTTCTCGGTCGCGATGATGCTCTTCTACTCGCTCGGCTACCTCGTGCTGACGGGAATCGGCATCTGGGGCGTCAACGTCCCGGTCGGCTGGGGATTCGCCATCGTCAACTTCGTCTGGTGGATCGGAATCGGGCATGCCGGCACGCTGATCTCGGCGATCCTCTTGTTGCTGCGCCAGTCGTGGCGGACGTCGATCAACCGCTTCGCCGAGGCCATGACGCTGTTCGCCGTTGCGCAGGCGGGGCTCTTTCCGCTCGCTCACATGGGGCGCCCATGGCTCGGCTATTGGCTGTTCCCGTATCCGAACACCATGGGGTTGTGGCCGCAGTTCCGCAGTCCCCTCGTCTGGGACGTGTTCGCGGTGTCCACTTACGCGACCGTCTCGGCGCTCTTCTGGTTCGTGGGATTGATCCCCGACCTGGCCACGCTTCGCGACCGCGCAGAAAATCGGGCCGCCAAGATCATCTATGGCATGCTGGCGATGGGATGGCGCGGCTCGGCTAGCCATTGGCATCGCTACGAGACCGCGTACCTCCTGCTGGCCGGCTTGGCGACGCCCCTCGTGCTGTCGGTGCACACCGTGGTTTCTTTCGATTTCGCCATCAGCATCGTGCCCGGCTGGCACTCGACGATCTTCCCGCCCTACTTCGTCGCCGGCGCCATTTATGCGGGCTTCGCGATGGTGCTCTTGATCGCGATTCCGCTGCGCTGGGCCTACGGGCTGGAGGACTTCATCACCATGCGGCACTTGCAGAACATGGCGAAGGTGATGATGGCGACCGGCCTGATCGTCTTCTACGGGTACATCATGGAGGCGTTCTTCGGCTGGTACGGCGGCAACGAGTACGAGTGGTACATGACCGTGAACCGCGTCCTTGGGCCGTACGGCCCGATCTACTGGGCGCTGATCTTCTGCAACGGCTTCGCGCCGCAGATCTTCTGGTTCTCGTGGGCGAGGTCGAACATCGCCTGCCTGTTCATCGTCGCGATCATCGTCTCGATCGGCATGTGGCTCGAGCGCTTCGTGATCGTCGTCACGAGCCTGCACCGCGACTTCCTGCCGTCGTCGTGGGGCATGTACTCCCCGACGCAGTGGGACTGGATGACGTTCATCGGCACGCTCGGCTTTTTCACCGCGCTTCTGTTCCTTTTCATCCGCCTGCTGCCAATGATCTCGATCTTCGAGCTGCGCACGATCCTTCCCGAGGCCGAGGTGAAGGGGGAGCACGCGTGAGGGGCAAAACCTCAGTCTCCGTACGATCGCTGCGAATTTCTAGAAGCGCTGGAGTTTCCGGTCGGGACGTACTCGGCCCGACCGGAAACTCCAGCCACCGCGCGGAGCGCGGAGGTAATAGACGAGCACCGATAGTGATTGCTTCCGCGCTCCGCGCGGTTGCGGCTGGTTGTGGTCGACCCGAGCACGGCTCGACCACAACGAGCCGCGCCTTCCGTCTTGCCGAAACGTTCTCGGCGGAAGCTGAGGCATCACGCATGAGCGGTCGGGCTCCGGAGTCGGCGGAGGTCCCGCTATGAGCGCGCCGATCGGCAGGGCGGGCCTTTGGGGGCTGATGGCCGAATTCGACAAGCCGGTCGATCTGGTGCGGGCCTGCCGCGCCGCGCGTGAAGCGGGCTACCGGCGCATGGACGCCTACACGCCATTCCCAATGGAGGCGGTGTTCGAGGCCTTGGGGCTACACAAGAACGCGATGCCGCTGATCGTGCTCTGCGGCGGAATCCTCGGTGGTCTCGGCGGCCTCGGACTGCAATACTGGGTTTCGGTCGTCGCCTACCCGCTCAACGTCGGCGGCAAGCCGTTCTTCAGCTTGCCGGCCTTCATTCCGGTGACGTTCGAAATGACGATTCTCATCGCCGCGCTCTCTGCGGTGCTCGGGATGCTGGCGCTGAACGGCTTGCCGATGCCGTACCATCCGGTCTTCAACGTGCCGAGCTTCGCGCTGGCCAGCCGTGATCGATTCTTCCTCTGCATCGAATCCGCGGATCCAAAGTTCGACCGCGAAGGGACCCAGAGATTCCTCGAGCAGTTTTCCCCGCGCTCGGTCTCGGCGGTGGCGCCGTAAATGACGTTCGTCGGTCGGCTCTCGGCACTCGGCATGGCGGCGTCGCTGGCGGTCGTCGTCGGTTGCCGCCAAGACATGCAAGATCAGCCGAAGTACAAGCCCCTGGCGGCGAGCCGCTTCTGGGACAATGGTGCGTCGGCGCGCCCGCTCGTCGAGAACACCGTCGCGCGCGGCCACCTCGACGACGACGTCGAGTTCTACACGGGGAAGACGGCCAGCGGAACGCTCGTCGGAGCGCTGCCGCTGCCGTTCACTCCCCAGCTGCTGAAGCGCGGTCAGGAGAGATTCAACATCTATTGCAGCCCTTGCCACGATCGCGTCGGGAGCGGACGGGGAATGGTCGTGCGACGCGGCTTCAAGGCGCCGCCCTCGTACCACATCGACCGCCTCCGGCAGGCGCCGGTCGGGCACTTCTTCGACGTGATGACCAACGGCTTCGGGGCGATGCCCGACTATCGAGCCCAGGTCGGGGCGGCGGACCGCTGGGCGATCGTCGCTTACATCCGAGCGCTGCAGTGGAGCCAGCAGGCGACCCTCGCCGACGTGCCGCCCGAGGATCCGGCGAAGCTCAAGTCTGGCGGATGAGTCGAGACGAGCGCAGACGATGACGAATTCCACCACCGCACATCCGGACCTCGACCGCCCGCAGGCGCTCGCCCTCGGCGTCGGCGTGGCCGGAATCTGTCTCTCGGCCATCGGCTGGATGACGAGCCCCGACCAGTTCTTCCGGTCGTATTTGATTGGCTACCTCTTCTGGCTCGGCATCGCGCTCGGCTCGCTGCCGCTCATCATGCTTCAGCACCTGACCGGCGGCGCCTGGGGGTTGGCGATCCGTCGACTGCTCGAAGCCGGCACGCGCACGCTTCCCTTCATGGTCTTGCTGTTCGTTCCCATCGTCCTCGGCATGCACTCCCTCTATTCGTGGACGGATGCGGACGTGGTGGCCGCCGACGAGGTGCTGCGCCACAAGGCGCCGTATCTGAATCGGGCGTTCTGGATCGCGCGCGCGGTCGTCTACTTCGCGATCTGGATCGGTCTCGGCTCCCGCCTCACGGCTTGGTCGCGCGAGCAGGACCGCACGGGCGACGCCGCGCTCGCGCGCCGGATGCAGGTTCTCAGCGGCCCGGGCATCGTCTTCTACTTCCTGGCCGTCACCTTCGCGGCGATCGACTGGGTCATGGCGATCGATGCGCACTGGTACTCGACGATCTTCGGGCCGCTGGTCGCGATCGGCCAGGTGCTGACCGCGTTTTCGTTCGCGATCCTGCTCCTCGCGCTGCTGTCGGGCTCCGCGCCCTTTGCGGGAGTGATCCAGCCGAGCATCTTTCAGGACCTCGGCAAGCTCTTGCTCGCGTTCGTGATGGTGTGGGCCTACTTTTCGTTCTCTCAGTTCCTGATCATCTGGGCGGGAAACCTCCCCGAAGAGATCCACTGGTACCTCGGTCGCTCGAAGGGAGGTTGGCTGGCGCTCGGACTCTTCATCATCGTCTTTCAGTTCTTCGTGCCGTTCTTCTTGCTGCTCTCACGGGATTTGAAGCGCAACATGCGCTTGCTCGCGGGCGTGGCCTTGCTCGTCATGGTCATGCGCTTCGTCGACCTGTTCTGGACGGTCGTGCCGCTCTTCCATCCCGAACACCTGACCGTCCATTGGCTGGACGTAGCGGCGCCGGCCGGAATCGGCGGCGTTTGGCTGTGGATGTTTCTGCGCGAGCTACGCGCACGGCCGCTCTTGCCCCTTCACGACCCTTACCTGCGGGAAACCTTCGAAAATGTCGGACACTGAGCCGTCGGCGAACTCGGGCTACGAGACCAGCGACGTCGATCCCGGAACCCTGCTCGCGTGGGTCGGGTTGCTGGTCGCGGTGATCATCGTCTCGGTGGTCGCGGCGTGGGTGTTCTTCGATGTGCTCGCCGAACGGGCCGCGCGCCGGGACCCCAAGGTCTCGCCGCTGGCCGCAGCCGAGAGCCAGCTGCCCCCGGAGCCTCGTCTTCTCGTCAAGGAGCACGACGCTCTCGTGTCGGCGCGCAAGGAAGAAGAAGAGCTTCTCGACACCTACGGTTGGGTCGACAAGGAGCGCGGAATCGTCCGCATTCCGATCGTGCGCGCCATGGAACTCGTCGCCAAGGAAGGCCTGCAGAGCCGTCCGTCGCCGGGCAAATCCCCATGAAAAAACCGGGCCTTGAAGCGACACGATTTGCGGCGAGCCTCTGGCTGGCGATCGGCGCGCTCGCCGCTCCGGCATTTGCCGACACGACGGCGCCCCCCCCGGCGCTCCGCGACGTCGGCATCGAGCAGAAGCTCGACCACGTCGTGCCGCTCGATCTCTCCTTCCGCGACGAATCAGACAACCCCGTGAGGCTCGCCGATTTCTTCGGCCAGAAGCCGGTCTTGCTCTCGCTCGCCTACTACCATTGCCCGATGCTCTGTCCGATGGCGCTCGAGGGCTTGGTGCGAAGCCTTCGGCCGCTCGCGTGGAACGTGGGGGACGAGTTTCAGATCGTGACCGTCAGCATCGACGCGCGCGAGACCTCCGCGCAGGCCGCCGAGAAGAAGCGCACGCTCGTCTCCGACTACGGGCGCCCGGGAGCGGCGCAGGGCTGGCATTTCCTGGTCGGAGACGACGAGACGATTCGCAGGCTCGCCGATGCCGTCGGTTTCCGCTACCGCTACGAAGCGGCGAACGACCAGTTCGCGCACGCGACGGGTCTCTTCGTGCTGACACCGCAAGGGCGCATCTCGAGAGTTCTCTACGGCATCGACTATGCCCCGCGCGACCTGCGGCTCGCGCTCGTGGAGGCTTCGGAGCGGAAGATCGGAACGCTCGCCGATCAACTGCTGCTTTTCTGTTATCACTACGATCCCGCGACGGGGAAATACGGGCCGGCCGCGATGGCGGCGGTCCGGGTCGGCGGAGCGCTGACGCTCGTCGGTCTCGTGGCCTTCGTCGCCTTGCAGCTCCGCCACGAGCGCTCGCGAGCGTGACGGAAATCGGATGAACAGACTCCTCAGGGACATCGGATGAACAGATTCCTATTCTTCATCCCCGAGCAAGCGTCCAGCGTGGCCGCGCAGGTGGACCTGTTCTTCTACTTCATGGTCGCGGTGAGCGGCTTCTTCTCGCTGCTGATCGCCGGCCTGATCGTGTTCTTCGCGTTCCGCTATCACGAGACTCGAGTCGAGGCGGGACGCCCGGCCATCGACGACCGCGAGCATGCGACGACGCACGGGCACGGCCAGGGCGCGGTCATGCTCGAGATCGTCTGGACGGTGATCCCGTTCGCGCTGGCGATGGTGATGTTCGCCTGGGGCACGAGCCTCTACTTCACGCTGGTGCGGCCGCCCGCCGGCGCGCTGCAGCTGTATGCGGTCGGCAAGCAGTGGATGTGGAAGTTCCAGCATCCCGAGGGTGTCCGGGAGATCAACGAGCTGCACGTGCCCCTCGGCCAAGACATCCGGCTCACGATGTCCTCGGAGGACGTCATCCACAGCTTCTTCGTTCCCGCGTTTCGGGTGAAGCAAGACGTCGTGCCCGGACGCTACACGCAGACCTGGTTTCATCCCACGCGTACGGGCACCTTTCATCTCTTCTGCGCGGAATACTGCGGCACCCAGCACTCGGGCATGATCGGCAGCGTGACCGTGATGGAACCGAGGGACTACGAGGCGTGGCTCGCGACAGGCGGCGGCGCCGCGGTGCCCGGCCAGTCACTGGCGCAGCTCGGAGAGCGATTGTTCAACGAACGCGCCTGCAGCACGTGTCATCTACCGAACGGCCAGGGCAGGGGCCCGTCGCTCGTCGGGGTTCTCGGCTCCACGGTGAAGCTCGAAGGCGGCGGAACCGTCAAGGCCGACGAGAGCTACGTTCGCGAATCGATCCTCAATCCGATGGCGAAGATCGTCGCCGGCTACGTGCCGCAGATGCCGACCTTCCAAGGGCAGCTCAGCGAGGAGCAGCTCCTCGAGCTGATCGCCTACGTCCGCACGCTCGGCGCGAAGGATGGAGGCGCCGCGCCCCCCACCGTCGCGGCGGCGAAGGAATGACACCATGAAGACTTCGCACGCGTTGGCCGAAGACCCGGGCTCGGCGCCCCAAGAGTTCAACTATCTGAACGCCGACTACGGCGTCCGGTCGTGGTTGCTCACGATCGACCACAAGCGCATCGCCATCCTCTACCTGGTGATGATCACGATCATGTTCTCGATCGGCGGTCTCTTCGCGACGGCGCTCCGCATCGAGCTGCTGACGCCGACGGGCGACTTCGTACAGGCGGACACCTACAACAAGCTGTTCACCATGCACGGCGTGGTCATGATCTTCTTCTTCCTGATTCCGTCGATTCCCGCCGTGCTCGGCAACTTCCTGCTGCCGCTGATGCTCGGCGCGCGCGACCTCGCCTTCCCGCGCATCAACTTGCTCAGCTGGTATATCTACATCGTCGGCGCGATCTTCGGCACGTACGCGATCATCGCCGGCGGCGTCGACACCGGCTGGACCTTCTACACGCCCTACAGCACCTCGTCCTCGCAGACGCAGGTGATCCCCACGGTGCTCGCCGGCTTCATCGTCGGCTTCTCCTCGATCCTCACCGGTCTCAACTTCATCGTCACCACGCACAAGATGCGCGCGCCGGGCCTCACTTGGTTCCGGCTGCCGCTCTTCGTCTGGGCGATTTACGCGACGAGCCTGATTCAGATGCTCGCCACGCCGGTGCTGGCGATCACGCTCGTGCTGTTGCTGCTCGAGCGGGGCCTCCACATCGGCATCTTCGACCCCAATCTGGGCGGCGATCCGGTCCTCTTCCAGCACCTCTTTTGGTTCTACTCCCATCCCGCCGTCTACATCATGATCCTGCCCGGCATGGGAGTCATCAGCGAGATCGTCACCTGCTTCTCGCGCAATCAGATCTTCGGCTACAAGTTCATCTGCTTCTCGAGCCTCGGGATCGCCGCCATCGGCTTCCTCGTCTGGGGCCACCACCTCTTCGTCAGCGGCCAGTCCGTGTATGCCGGCGTCCTCTTCTCGCTGCTCTCGTACCTGGTGGCGATCCCATCGGCGATCAAGGTCTTCAACTGGACCGCGACGCTCTACAAGGGCCGGATCTCCTGGCAGACGCCGATGCTGTACGTGTTCGGGTTCATCGGCCTCTTCACCATCGGGGGTCTGACGGGGCTGTTTCTCGCCGCCATCGGCCTCGACGTCCACCTCACCGACACCTACTTCGTGATCGCGCACTTCCACTACATCATGGTCGGCGGCGCGATCATGGGCTATCTCGGCGGCCTGCATTACTGGTGGCCGAAGATCACCGGCCGGCTCTACCCGGAATTCTGGGCGAAGATCGCGTGTGCGATCATCTTCCTCGGCTTCAACCTGACCTTCTTCCCGCAGTTTCTCCTCGGCTACATGGGAATGCCGCGGCGCTATCACGCCTACCCACCCGAGTTTCAGGTGCTGAACGTGATGTCGACCGCGGGCGCGTCCATCCTCGGCATTGGCTACTTCCTGCCGATCGTCTATCTGATCTGGTCGATGCGCTACGGGCCGAAGGCGAGCTCGAATCCCTGGAACGCAACCGGCCTCGAGTGGCAGACACCGTCGCCGCCACCGACACACAACTTCGACCGTGTGCCGGTGGTCACTCAGGAAGCCTACGACTACCCCGCGATGGAGAGAAACGTTGGCTGATCACGCGCAGGCGGAACCGCACACGCTGGCTCCGCATCAGCAGCATCAGTTCGAGACGATGGAGCAGCAACAGGAGACGTCCACGCTCGGCATGTGGGCGTTCCTGGTCACCGAGGTGATGTTCTTCGGGGGCCTGTTCGGGGCCTACACGGTGTATCGTTACTTGTATCCGCAGGCCTTCTCGGCGGCGAGCCATCACCTCAACTACATCATCGGCGCGATCAACACCGGCGTGCTGATCGGCAGCAGCATGACGATGGCGCTGGCCGTGCGCGCGGCCCAGCTCGGCAACCGGCGGAGCCAAGTCGTATTCCTGCTGCTGACGATCGTGCTGGGGTCGACCTTTCTCGGCATCAAGGTGGTCGAGTACCACGACAAGTTCGTCCACCACCTGGTGCCCGGTGCCAACTTCCGTTTCGAGGGACCCCGAGAATCGCAGATCTTCTTCAGCCTGTATTTTGCGATGACCGGGATGCACGCCGTCCACATGATCATCGGCATCGGCATGCTGAGCA
>Ga0315278_10000966_pt1 | contig 24822 bp, 14 predicted proteins | sample YL17G06_0_MG_FD_203880 | JGI IMG/M metagenome (GOLD analysis project Ga0315278, IMG submission 203880) | Sediment microbial communities from Yellowstone Lake, YNP, Wyoming, USA - YL17G06_0 | ecosystem: Environmental > Aquatic > Freshwater > Lake > Sediment | place: USA: Wyoming | collected... | reverse complement strand
CTTTTTGACCTGCGGCCGGTGTGGATGGCCAGCCCGGAGACCGTCGCGCAGATCTTTCCGCGGGCGGCGGTTTTCGACGTGGTGGTTTTCGACGAAGCCTCACAATGCCGGCTGGAAGAGGCGCTGCCGGTGCTGCTCCGCGCGGAGCGGGTCGTCATCGCCGGCGACCCGAAGCAGTTGCCGCCCTCGCGTTTTTTCGAGTCGGCGGTCGCGGCCAGCGATGACGAAGAGATCGAATCGGATCAGCAGCTTTTTGAGATACAGCAGGGCGAGATCGAGGACCTGCTCGCGGCGGCGTTGAACCTATCGCTGGACCAGTCGTACCTCGACGTACACTACCGCTCGCGGAACGCGGACCTGATCGGGTTCAGCAATGAGCATTTCTACGCATCGCGGCTGCAGGCGATCCCCGCGCATCCCTCGACGAGGACGCGTTATCCGCCGCTGCGGATACACCGGGCCGACGGCGTATACGAGAAGCAGACGAACGCCGCGGAAGCGGAGATGGTGTGCGAGATCGTGCGTGAGCTGCTCAATGGCGAGAGTCCGCCGTCGATCGGGGTGGCGTGTTTCAACGTGCAGCAGCGGGACCTGATTCTGGAGAGGCTGGAGGAGATGGCGGCGGGGGACGGCGAGTTTGGTCGGCGTTTTGCGGAGGCGAGGGCGCGTCGTGGGGCGGCATCGTTTGAGGGGCTGTTTGTGAAGAACCTGGAGAACGTCCAGGGCGATGAACGGGATGAGATGATCATCTCGACGACGTACGGCCCTGATGCGAAGGGGCGGTTCTACCGGCGTTTCGGCCCGCTGGGGATGTCGGGCGGTGGGCGGCGGCTGAACGTGCTCGTCACGCGTGCGCGGCACGAGGTACACCTGGTGACCTCTATCCCCCCGGAGTTTTACCGCAGTCTCCCGCCGATCCCCGCGGGTCAGAGCCCCAGCGGCGGATGGCTGCTTTTCGCATACATGGCGTACGCCGAGCAGCTCGCGAAGGCTTACGAGCAGTCGGAACAGCAGCGCGTAGCGGAAATGGCCAATGGCAAACCCGCGGAGGGCGACGCGTTGGCGGCGGTGCGCTCGCAACCCACGAAGCATCCGTCGACTTTCGCGTTGGCGCTGGCCAACACGCTGGCGGCGAGGCACAACATCGGCAGCGATGTTCACTGGGGCAACGACGGGTTCTGCGTCGATCTGGCGTTGCACCACCCTGCACGCCGCAACGAGGTGACGCTCGGGATTCTATGTGACGGCTCGCGTTTCGGGCAGGCACAAGACCCCGTCGAATGGGACATCTTCCGGACGGCGATCCACGAGAGCCAGGGATGGAATCTGCATCGGCTGTGGAGCCCCCAGTTCTTCCGCGACCCCGAGGGATGCATCTCGGCGATCCTGAAACAGGCGGCGAAGGTCGCGGGGAGGGATGGCAAGACCCGCGCTGGCGAATAGACCGCCGTGAGCGTCGGCGGGGTTGTCAAACGGGCAGAGGCGGGTATCCTCAGGCGTACACCACGTCCGCAGCACGGGAGCCGACATGTTGTCGAGGAGTCATTGGCATCGCGGCTTTACGCTGGTCGAGCTTCTGGTCGTCATCGGCATCATGGCGTTGCTGATCTCGATTCTCATGCCCGCGTTGTCGGCCGCGCGGCAACAGGCCAACACGCTGAAGTGCGTGGCGAACCTTCGGACGCTGGGGCAGGTGATGTGCCAGTACGCGAACGACTATCACGGGCTGATCCCTCGCGACTATTCGTTCGGGGTGACGGGGCACATTTTCTGGGGCGAGGCGTTCGCGCGGTACATGAAGCAGCCGCTGCCGAACCTCAGCACGACGGGGGCGGTTCGGGACCGCGCGCTGGTCCCTTACTATGCGAAGATCGCGGTGTATCAGTGTCCGGTTTTCCCGAACGAGAGCCAGCCCATCGACTATGTGTGCAACGGGTGGGACAAGACGTCGGCGTCCGGCCAGACGCAGGGGCTGTTCAAAGTGACGAAGTTCAAGCGATCGACGGAAGTCATCTTCATGACGGAAGCGAACAAGAACCGGCTGGCCGACAATTTCGTATACCACGACGTGTGGGCGGTGAGCCATCTGCCGGCGGGGCCTGCGGGGGAGCGTCGGATTCTCGATGACAATCGGCACCGCGGGATGGTGAACTGCGTATATCTGGACGGGCACGTGGCGGCGAAGGCGTTCAAGAAGCTCGTCCCTGATGATTTCCGGATTCTGAGGTAGCGGTTGTGGCTGCGGGCGATGGGGGAGCGGGGGGGGGTATCACACCCAGGCCAGCGAGCGCTCGACGGCTTTCTTCCACATGCCGTAGAGGCGATCTCTGGCCTGGGGGTCCATCGCAGGCCGCCAGGTTTTGTCGGCCTGGCGGTTGGCGCGGAGGTCGTCGAAGGCGGACCAGAATCCGACCGCGAGGCCTGCGGCGTAGGCGGCTCCGAGGGCGGTGGTCTCCTGGAAGGTGGGCCTGGTGAGGGGCAGATTGAGGATATCGGCCTGGAACTGCATAAGCAGGTTATTGGTTGACATTCCGCCGTCGACCTTGAGGCAGGTCGGGTCGGCGCCGCAATCGGCCCGCATAGCCTCAAGGACATCGCGTACCTGGTATGCGGTGGCTTCGAGGACAGCTCTGGCGAGGTGGGCCTTGGTGGCGTGGCGTGTGAGGCCGACGATGACGCCGCGCGCATCGGAGCGCCAGTACGGCGCGAAGAGGCCGGAGAAAGCGGGGACGAAATAGACGCCGCCGTTGTCGGGGACGGAGGCGGCCAAATGCTCGATGTCGCTGGCGTGCATGATGAGACCGAGGTTGTCGCGTAGCCATTGGACGAGCGAGCCGGTGACGGCGATGGAGCCTTCGAGGGCATAGACGGGCGTGGCGCCGGCGAACTGATAGGCCACAGTGCTCAGGAGGCCGGCCTTTGAGTGCACGATGCGTTGGCCGGTGTTGAGGAGCATGAAGCAGCCGGTGCCGTAGGTATTTTTGAGCTGGCCGGGTTGGAAGCAGGCGTGTCCGACGAGGGCGGCCTGCTGGTCGCCGAGGATGCCGGCGATGGGGATGGAGGCGGAGAAGGGGCCATCGGGGCGGGTGGTGGGATTGCCGATTGCCGATTGACGAGTGCCGATTGGAATGCTGGAGGGGACGATGGTGGGGAGGATGTTGCGGGGAATGCGGAAGGCGTCGAGGAGGGAGTCGTCCCAAGTGAGGGTATGGAGGTTCATGAGGAGGGTTCGGGAGGCGTTGGTGGGGTCGGTGAGGTGGAGGCCGCCGTTGGGGCCGCCCGTGAGGTTCCAGATGAGCCAGGAGTCGATGGTTCCGAAGAGGGCGGAGCCTTTGTCGGCGGCTTGTCGGGCGTCTGGGAAGTTATCGAGAATCCAGCGGATCTTGGAGGCGGAGAAGTAGGTGGCGATGGGGAGTCCGGCGATGGGGCGGAAGCGATCGGGTGAGGCGTCGGCGGCAAGAGCATCGCAGATGTCCCTGGTGCGAGTATCCTGCCAAACGATGGCGTTGGTGTAGGGGCGGCCGGTGTGTTTATCCCAGAGGATGGTGGTTTCGCGTTGGTTGGCGATGGCGACGGCGGCGATGTCGGCGGGCGCGGCGGCGGCTTTGGCGATGGCTTGACGGATGACGTGTTGAGTGGCGTCCCAGATCTCGATGGGGTCGTGCTCGACCCAGCCGGGCTGGGGGCAGATCTGGCGGTGCTCTTTCTGGGATGTGGCGACAGGGCCGGCGCGGTCGAAGAGGATGCATCGGGTGCTGGTGGTGCCCTGATCGATGGAGGCAATGTACCTGGTCATGCCACCTCCCAGGCTACGTTATAACCGCAAGGGAGGGGAGAGCTGCTGGATGTGGGTGAGTCGCGACAGAGCGAGCGGCTGGCAGCTCACACTGCGGGATTTGCAGCACCCGCCGTTGGTCGCTAATCTTACGCACTGGTGAGCTTATCACAGGAGAGAGGCAACTATGAACGGCTACGCGATACCCAAGCTTTGCGTGATGATGTTTCTGGAGTTTTTCATCTGGGGCGCGTGGGCCGTCAGCACGAGTGGCTTCATGAGCGCCAATGGGATGGGGGACGTGATCGCCTGGGCGTACACCGTCGGTCCCATCGCAGCCCTGGTCTCCCCGTTCTTCCTGGGCATGGTCGCCGACCGGTTCTTCTCTTCGGAACGTGTGCTGGCCGTCATGAACCTGCTCAGCGCCGCGGCCATGTTCGGCGTAGCAGCGGTGGGGAAAGCAGACGGGGGCACGGGCAAGCTTCAGGTTCTGTTCATCGTGATGCTGGGGGTACACATGCTGTGCTACATGCCGACGCTGGGGCTGACGAACACGGTAGCGTTCCACAACCTGAGCAACCAGGAGAAGCAGTTCCCGCTGGTGCGAGTCTTCGGGACAGCGGGGTGGATCGTCGCGGGGCTGCTGGTGGACGCTCTGGACGCGAAATCGGTGACTCAGTACGTGGTCGCGGGCAGCGCCTGCGTTGTGCTGGGGCTTTTCAGTTTCGTACTTCCGCACACTCCCCCGCCAGCCAAGGGCCAGAAGGTTTCTGCGCGGGCGATCATGGGTTTGGACGCGCTATCGCTGATGAAGTCGCCATCGTTTGCGATATTCATCATCTGTTCGTTCCTGATCTGCATTCCGTTGGCCGCTTACTTCAGCTACGCGAACGTCTACATCGGGGCGGCGGGTTTCACGAAGGCGACGTCGGTGATGCAGCTCGGTCAAGGGGCGGAAGTGATTTTCATGCTTGTCATGCCGCTTTTCTTCGCCTGGCTGGGCGTGAAGTGGATGCTTCTGGTCGGAATGCTGGCGTGGGTCTTGCGTTACGGGCTATTCTCGGTCGCGGCTGGCAGTGAATCGCTGTGGCCGATGATCATCATCGGCATCCTTCTGCACGGCATCTGCTATGACTTTTTCTTCGTCACCGGTTTTATTTACACCGACAAGAAGGCCACCAAGGCCATTCGTGGACAGGCCCAAGGTTTCCTGGTGCTGATCACGCAGGGGGTGGGGATGCTGATTGGGGCACAGGTGGTTGGCAGGATCGTCGCCGCGTACAGCCCTGAGAAGGTCAAGATCCTGCGTGAACAGAGCAAAGCGTTGGCGGCCCAAGCGGCGAAGCTCACTGCCGAAGTTGCCAAGCCGTTTCTTGATCAGGCCAAGGAGTTGGCTCTGCAGGCGGACAAGGCGATCCTGTGGCAGCAGGTCTGGCTGATCCCCTGCATATTCGCGGCGGTGATCATGGTGCTGTTCTTCCTGTTCTTCAGGGACGATGGCAAGCAGAACAAGTCGCCGAAGGGAGAAGCAGCAAACGGATAAGAGGGCCGCGATGGCCTGGGTGTGAGAGCGTCAGGGCAGGCGTGCCGGCCGGCACAAAATGGTCGGCAGGCCTGTTCTGTGTGCAGGGAGGGGCGGGTTCCGGGGCATTTCATCATGGCCGAGAACTCATATTTGACGCCACAGCAAAGGTTTACGCTTCAGAATGAGCGTGTTTGGGCTTTTTTGCAGGCTGTTGATAAGAGTCGAATTATTTTCCCCAGGTTCGCCATTTGGTTAAAGAAATGTAGTATGAACGTCCGATAACGATGCGGGGAGCTGTGGGAACTCCCCAGAACACACCTGGTGGTCAAGGTGCAACATGGGTTTGGGGGGTGGAGGAACAGGGAATGTGGAACTCCACGCGCGATATCAAGGATGTGTGGCGGGAATACGCGCGCACTCGCTCTGAGGTGTTACGCAATTTTTTAATGGAGCATTACCTGCACCTGGTCAAGCAGATAGCGCAGCGGGTCCACGCGAAGCTGCCGAGGGAGGTGGAGCTGGACGACCTGGTCTCGGCGGGGACGTTCGGGCTGATGTATGCGATCGGCGCGTATGACCTGAGCCGCCGCATCCGGTTCGAGACGTACTGCGCCGCGCGCATCCGCGGGGCCATGCTGGATGAGCTGCGTTCGTGGGACTGGGTGCCGCGGCTGGCGCGTCTGCGGGCGCATCGGCTGTTGAGCGCGGATCGGCAGTTGCGTCTGGAGCTTGGCCGCGAGCCGACGAGCGATGAGTTGGCGGGGCGGCTGCGGGTGTCGGTGGGCGAGTTGGAGCGGATCACGCGCGATGGGAACGTGGTGCGGGTGATGCCGTTGACGTCGCGACGTTTTCAGGAAGAGGAGCAGGACGATGAGCCGGAGGTGCTGGAGGACCGGCGGGCGATCGATCGGGTCCGTGGCGTTGAGCGAGATGACATCAAGCGGATGATCACTCGTGGGCTGTCGCGGGCGGAACAGTTGATCATCGTGCTGTACTACTTTGAAGAGATGACCATGAAAGAGATCGGGCAGGCGTTGGACCTGTCGGAGTCGCGCGTCAGCCAGATGCACGCGATGGTGCTGGCACGGCTGCAGGTGCAGCTCGAGGGGCGGGCGGAGGAGCTGGATCCGGTGGCGGCGGCGTGAGGCGGAGGGTTCAGGGGTAAGATGGTGGTGGAGGCGATTCGGGGTTTTCGGGACCTCGTGGTCTGGCAGAAGGGGATTACGCTGGCGAAGGAGGTCTACCGGCTGACGAGGAAATTCCCCGGGGATGAGCGATTTGGGCTGGTGCTGCAGGTACGGCGGGCGGTGGTGTCCATTTCATCCAATATCGCGGAAGGACACGCGAGACAGGGGCGGGAGTTCGGAAGCTAGCTGTTGATTGCGAGAGGGTCCTTGGCTGAGGTGCACAGTCAACTGCTGCTGGCAGTGGAACTGGGCTACTTACCAATCTCGGAACTATTTTCGGCTCTGGATCTGGTTGGCGAGATCCAGAAGATGCTCGCCTCGCTTGCGCGAAGGATCAGCGATACGAGCTGATGCGATTCCACTTGCCCCTTTCCGCTGACGCCTGACGCCTACTTGAGCTTGTACGAGACGGCCATGCCGTCGTTTTTGTCCATGGAGGAGCGAACGATCACGGTGTCGAATTCCTTATCGTTCTGGACGAATTCGAGGTAGTCCTTCATCTCGCGGGCGGATTGGATGACGTTGTCGGCGATGACAAGGGAGCCGGGCTTGAGCTTGGGGAGGACGGCCTGGAGGTACTTGAGGTAATCGCGTTTGAGGGCGTCGATGAAGATGAAGTCGAAGTCGCCTTCCAGGGTGGGCAGGATTTTGAGGGCGTCGCCTTCGATGACGGCGCAGGTTTTTTCGAGGCCCATCTTTTGGATGTTATCGCGGGAGGTTTTGACCATTTCGGGGTCGATGTCGAGGCTGATGAGTTGGCCGGCGTTGCGTTCGAAGGCGATGCCCATGTTGATGGCGCCGTAGCCGAAGGCGGAGCCGACTTCGATGCCGCGTTTGAGTTTGCCGTTTTCGACGAGGATGCGGAGGAACATGGCGTCGCCGGGGGTGGTGCTGAGGCCGTGCTTTTTGAAGTTTTTGATGAAGTCGCGGCGGAATTCGTCGGTCACTTTGGCTCCCTGGTCTTGTGAGTGAGCATAGAAGCAGGAGAGGGCGAGGACGAGTGTGACGGCCAGTGATGTGAGGATAAGGCGGCGCATGATGATCTCCCGAGAGTGAATCGCAGCTACGCCGTTTTGCAAGCGGCGGCTAAACGGTGTCAGCAGTAGGTACAGCAACGTGGCGGTGATGTTGCGGGGGTCCCTCCTACCGCACGCCGATGCATTCACTGAACCACGGCTGGGCAAGAGCCTCGCCCACCGGATGGTCAGATGCCCAATTCGCGTTTCACCTGGATGAAGGCCTCGACGGCAGATTCGAGGTCACATCGCTCGTGGACGGCGGAGAGTTGGGTGCGGATGCGGGCCTTTCCCTGGGGGACGACGGGGTAGGAGAATCCGATGACGTAGACGCCGAGTTGGAGCATGCGGTCGGCCACGCGTGCGGCGAGGGTGGCGTCGCCGAGGATGATGGGGGTGATGGGGTGATGGCCGGGGACGATGTTGAAGCCGGCCTGTGTCATGCGGTAGCGGAAGAACTGAGTGTTGGCTTCGAGGCGTTCGCGCAGCTCGAAGGACGAGGTGAGGAGGTCGATTGATTTGAGCGATGCCGCGACGATGGGCGGGGGCAGGGAATTGGAGAAGAGGTAGGGGCGGGAGCGTTGGCGGAGCATCTGGATGATGGGTGCGCGGCCGGAGGTGTATCCGCCGGAGGCGCCGCCGAGGGCTTTGCCGAGGGTGCCTGTGAGGATGTCGATTCGTCCGGAGACGTTGTGGTATTCTGGGGTTCCGCGGCCTTTTTTGCCCATGAAGCCGACGGCGTGGGAGTCGTCGACCATGACGAGGGCGTTGTGCTTGTCGGCGAGGTCGCAGATGGCTGGGAGGTTGGCGATGATGCCGTCCATGGAGAAGACGCCGTCGGTGGCGACGAGTTTGAAGCGGGCGGATTGTGCGTCTTTGAGCTTGGCTTCGAGGTCGGCCATGTCGTTGTTGCGGTAGCGGAGGCGTTGAGCTTTGCAGAGGCGGATGCCGTCGATGATGGAGGCGTGGTTGAGTTCGTCGGAGATGACGGCGTCGTCGGGGCCGAGGATGGTCTCGAAGAGGCCGCCGTTGGCGTCCCAGCAGGAGGAGTAGAGGATGGTGTCGTCGGTGTTGAGGAAGGTGGAGAGGGATTGTTCGAGTTGTTTGTGGAGTTGTTGGGTGCCGCAGATGAAGCGGACGGAGGCCATGCCGTAGCCCCAGCGGTCGAGGGCGTCGCGTGCGGCGGCGAGGACGGCGGGGTGATTGGCGAGGCCGAGGTAGTTATTGGCGCACAGGTTGAGGACGTTTGGGCGGTCGGGGGTGGAGATTCGGGCCTGCTGGGGGGTGGTGAGGATGCGTTCGGCTTTGAAGAGGCCGGCGGATTTGATTTCGTTGAGTTGGGCGGTGAGCTGTTGTTCGAATTCTTGGGGGAACATGGGAACCTCCGAGTGAGTGGTCCGCGATGCGGACCGTACGTCAGCCTTCGTGCCAGGTGAGGACGACTTTGCCGGACTGGCCGGAGAGCATGGCGTCAAAACCTTTCTGAAAATCGGTGTAGTGGAAGCGGTGGGTGACGATGGGGCTGATGTCGAGGCCGGACTGGAGCATGACGGTCATTTTGTACCAGGTTTCGTACATTTCGCGGCCGTAGATTCCGCGGATGGTGAGCATGTTGAAGATGACGGTGTTCCAGTCGATGGGGACCTCGGAGGTAGGGATGCCAAGCATGGCGATTTTGCCGCCGTGGGCCATGTTGGCGAGCATGTCGCGGAAGGCGGCGGGGTTGCCGGACATTTCGAGGCCGACGTCGAAGCCTTCTTTCATGCCAAGCTCGTTTTGGGCGTCACGGATCGACTTGGTGCGGGCATCGAGCGCGACGGTTGCGCCGAGGCGTTTGGCGAGATCGAGGCGATAGGGGTTGACGTCGGTGATGACGACGTAGCGTGCTCCGGCGTGTTTGACGACGGCGGCGGCCATAGCGCCGATGGGGCCGGCGCCGGTGATCAGGACATCTTCGCCGAGGACGTCGAACTGAAGGGCGGTGTGGACGGCATTGCCGAAGGGATCGAAGATGGATTGGATATCGCGGGGGATGGAGGGATCGTGTGCCCAGACGTTGGTCATGGGGATGGAGAGGTATTCGGCGAAGGCACCGGGGCGGTTGACGCCGATGCCCTTGGTGTCTTTGCAGAGGTGTCGTCGGCCCGCGAGGCAGTTGCGGCAGCGGCCGCAGACGACATGGCCTTCGCCGGAGACGATATCGCCGGGGTGGAAGTCCTTGACGTTGGAGCCGACGCCGACGATGCGGCCGACGAACTCGTGGCCGATGACGAGGGGGACGGGGACGGTTTTCTGGGACCAGGCGTCCCAGTTGTAGATATGGACGTCGGTGCCACAGATGCCGGTGCGGAGGATCTGGACGAGGACGTCGTTGATGCCGATTTCGGGGACCGGGACTTCTTCGAGCCAGAGGCCGACTTCGGTTTTTCTCTTCACGAGGGCTTTCATGGTTTTGTTCATCTGAGTTTCCAAATGGGGCTGTCTAGGCTTTTCTGTCCGAGGGCAAGACGGCCGGCGGCGGCACCGGCTGTTGCGTGAGGCGGTCCACGGGAAGTTGTGCGCCGGCGGCTAGCAGCCAGGCGCGAAGATCGTCAGCCAGGCGGCGGGCGATGGCGGGTTCGGCGGCAGCGAGGTCTTTCTGTTCGCCGATGTCATGTTCGAGGTCATAGAGTTCGGCCCGCGCCTCCTCGTAGAAGTGGATGAGCTTCCAGGGTCCCCTGCGGATGGCGCTGTAGGGGGCGACGCCGGAGCCCTTGGGCCGCAGCGTCGGAGAACCCCAGTAGTGCGGGAAATGCCAGTGGATTGGGCCGTCGCGGGCGAAGGTGCGGGTCTGCTGGAGCAACGGCGAGAGATCGCGGCCATCGATTCGCTGGGTGAAGCGATCGCGGTTGTCGATGCCGGCCATGGAAAGAACGGTGGGGAATATGTCGTCGCTGATAACGGGCTCGCAGCAAACGGAGCCGGGTTTGGCGATGCCGGGTTGTTTGACGATGAGGGGGACGCGTGTGCCGCCTTCGTAGGCAGAGCCTTTGCCGGCGCGGAGGGGGGCATTGATGGTAGGCGGTCCGGAATGCGAGACCAAGCCGCCGTTGTCAGAGAAGAAAAGGATGATGGTGTTGTCGGCGATGCCGCGCTGTTGGAGCTTGTCCATGATGGATCCGAGGCTGGCGTCCATGCTTTCGATCATGGAGGCGTATTGGATCTGGGCGTTGCTCATGCCGCGGTCGCGGTAGCGGGCGAGGCGGTTGGGGTCGCCTTCGATGGGGGCATGCACGGCGTAGTGGGCCATGTGAAGGAAGAAGGGCTGGGCATCGGGATGATCGATGGCGGCGTCGATGAGGCGGTTGGCGGCGATGGTCAAGGCGTCGGTGAGGTAGACGCCGGCCTTCTGGAACTCTTCGAGGTCGGGGACGGGGTTGCCGCCGTTGCGAGCCTTGTAGCCAGCAGCGGCGTAGTAGCTGCCGGGGTGGCCGAGGTGGGTGCCGGCGACGTTAACGTCGAAGCCGAGGTTACGGGGATCGGCGCCGCTGGCGCCCTTGGCGGCGAAGTGGGCTTTGCCGACGTGCCAGGTCTTGTAGCCGTTGGCCTTGAGGATTCTGGGGAGTGTTTGCGCATCGTGCTGGAGTCCGGCGGCGTTCCAGGGGGGAATGATGAGCTTTTCGTTTTCGGGTTTGGCCTGGGCGTTGGAGGCGGGTGCGCCGATCCAGTCGGTGATGCGGGTGCGGGCGGGGCTCTGGCCGGTGAGGAGGCTGATGCGCGTGGGCGAGCAGACGGGGCAGGCGGCGTAGGCATCGGTGAACTTGATGCCCTGGCGTGCGAGGCGATCCATATGGGGCGTGTGGAACCAGTCGTTGTTCGGAGTTCTGTGCGAATGGAACGGGACGGAGGTGTCCTGCCAGCCCATGTCGTCGGCGAGGAAGATGATGATGTTGGGGCGTTTCGGTGCGGTGGCCGGGGCGTTTTGCGCACCGGGGAGCGACCGCGGAAGGCCGAGGGTGAACGCGCCGGCGGCACCGAAAGACAGGCTTTTGAGGAAGTCGCGCCGGGGGAGGTTGTGGTCGTGATTCCGGGACACGGGACACTCCTTGCGTGTGGGTCACCCTGGGGGATTGCGGTCGGATTCGGCAACGTCGGGAAGATGCGGGACACGTCGGAGTCGCCAGTTGAAGCGGATGGCGAGCAGGCGGATGGTTGTGGCGACGAGCATGGCGGTGAAGAGGCCGGTGAGGGTTCCGGCGCCGAGCGACTGGACGAGGATGAGGGCGGCGGCGCCGATGATGATGGGCGTGACGTAGAGCTCGTTGGAGAGGACGAGGGTGGTTTTGCCGGCCATGACATCGCGGACGACGCCGCCGGCGCAGCCGGTGATGGATGCGACGAGCAGGACGGAGAGGGGGTTGATGCCGGGGGTATTCCAGGTGACGCTGGCGGTGATGGCGGAGAAGACGCCGATGCCGATGGCGTCGGAGCATTTGAAGAGGTTTTCGCGACGACGGACGGAGGCTGGGAAGAGGTACGTCACGAGGGTGCCGAAGAGGATGACGAGGGGATAGCCCCAATCGCGGAGGATCATGACCTCGCGGCTGAGGACGACGTCGCGGAGGACGGAGCCGCCGACGGCGGTGGCGCTGGCGAGGATGAGCATGCCGACGAAGTCGGGTTTTTTGTCGAGGACGCGAAGCGCGCCGGAGAAGGCGAAGCTGGCGGTGCCGACGAGGTCGATGGCGTAGATGATGGCGTTCGGGTCGATCTTCACGAGGTCATTCCCGGGAATAAGTGACGACAAGGAAGCAGACGGCGTCGGCAGAGGCAATGTTTTCGATGGCGTGTGTGACATCGGCGGAGTAGTGGGCGGAGTCGCCTTTGTGCAGTTCGGCGGTGTCGGCGGCGGAGCGGATGCGTACGGCGCCTTCCTGGACGGTGAGCAGTTCGCGGGCGCCTTCGAAATGGGGTGCGCTTCTGAGGGCGCCGCCGGGGCGGAGAACAATCTCGTAGTACTCGACGGCCTTCTCGAGGTGGAGAGGTGAGAGAGTCCGGATGCGGCAGTAGCGGTCGGAGCGGTAATGGTAGGTGCGGTCGTCGGCGCGGATGATGTCGATGCGCTGGGTGGCATTGGGGGTTTCGACGAGTTCGCCGAGGGACATGCCGAAAGCCTGGGCGATGCGGTAGGCGACGACGAGGGTGGGGTTGGCGCGTTGGCGTTCGATTTCGGAGAGCATGGAGCGGCTGACGCCGCAGGCGGCGGACATTTCATCGAGGGTCCAGCCGCGTTTTTTGCGGAGTTCGCGGACGCGGCCACAGAGGACGGGGCCGATGGCATCGGCGGAGGGGGGCGCTGGCCTGGGGGGGGACTTGGGCGTGAGTCTGGCGGGCATGGGCTTCTCCGTTATGCCGGAGCATCTGTCCTGCATATGGGAATGGAGTGTACACTATGTCGGAATGGATTTCCAGTATAAGGGACGGAAAATGACGAGGCGGCGAGCAGGTTGTGCAAGCGGTCTGAGGCCGGCGAGGGGTCGGGCGTTTGCAGGGGACTGGGAGCCCGTATACGCTTCGTCCATGAATCCCAAGAGGAATATCAAGCAGGGCGCGATCCGTCTGGCTGAGCATCAGAATCGGCGCGAGGCGGTGCTTGAGGCGTTGAATGGCGCCGTCGGCGTGGTGTTTGCGGGGGAGGGTTCTGCGCCGCTGGTGGGGAAATGGCGGCCGGATTTCAGCTTTCTCTATCTCACGGGGCTGGACCATGAGGCGGGGGCGGCGGTGCTGTTTGACCCGACGGCGGAGGACGCCAAGCGGCGGATCGCGTTGTTTCTGAGGCCGATGAACCCGGAGCTGGAGCGATGGGACGGGTACCGCGAGCAGATCGGGCAGGCGCTGAAGGATCGCACGGGTTTCAAGACGGTGATGCGTGCGACGTCGCTGCCGGCGGTGCTGACGACGGCGGCGAGGCGTGCGAAGCGGCTGGCGTGCCTGCACCCATTCAGCGTGTATCCTGCGGCGGCTTCGGCGGATCTGGAGGTGTTCCGCAAGCTGAGTGAGCGCGTGCCGGGGGTGAAGATCGAGGACCGCACGTATCTTCTGCCGCAGATGCGCGCGGTGAAATCGCCGGCGGAGCTGGCGCTGATGAAGGAGGCGGCGGCAGCGACGGCAGCGGGGTACGCGGCGGCAATGAGGATGATCCGGCCGGGCGTGTCCGAGGCGGATATCGCCAACACGCTGGAGCAGACGTATCGCGCGCACGGGTCGACGGGCGTGCCATACAACCACATCGTCGGTTCGGGGCTGCATGGCACGGTGCTGCACTACATGGACAATTCGGGGATCGTTCAGGACGGGGATCTGATCGTGATTGACTCGGCGGCGGAGGTGGCGGGATATGCGGCGGATGTGACGCGTACGTTTCCCGTGAACGGGCGGTTCACGAAGGAGCAGCGCGAGGCGTATGAGGTGGTGCTGCGTGCGCACTCGGCGGCGATCAAGGCTGCGCGGCCGGGGGTGAAAATGTGCGAGGTGGACGCGGCGGGGCGGGACGTTATCGAGAAAGCCGGCTACGGGGACCTGTTCATCCACGGGATCGGGCATCAGCTTGGCCTGCAGGTACACGATGTGACGCCGGACGGCGCGCTGAAGGCCGGGATGGTCATCACCATCGAGCCGGGGGTGTACTTTCCGGAGAAGAAGATGGGCATCCGGATCGAGGACGATGTGCTGGTCACGGGGAAGGGCAGGGAGATTCTCACGGCGGACATCCCGAGGACGATCGAGGACGTGGAGGCGGCGATGCGAGGGAAGTAGGTTGTGCGATGGAGTGCGAGGCGCCGGCGGACCAAGGCAGCGGGCGTTTGCCAGAGAGGGAAAGTCATCATGGGCAATCGGCGATGGTGGGCGGCGATCGTTTTCGTGGCCGGCGTATCGTGCGTGGCGCTGGCGGCACAGAAGATCAGCCCCGCAGAGACGCAGCTGGCGTTCGATCCGACCAGCGCATACCGCGAGCGGCAGGTCTGGGGGTGGCGCGTGCTGGTCAACAGCAGGCTCCTCGATCAACCTGAGGTGGCCAAGGCGGCGCTGGCCGAACTGGATCGCCAGCTATATCAGGTTGAGCGGGGGGTGCCGGAGAAGGCGCTGGCGGACTTGAAGAAGGTGACGATCTGGTTGGAGTTGAAGAACCGCGACGTGGCGTGTGCGTGTTACCATCCGTCAGGCCAATGGCTGGCCGGGCACGGGTTCAATCCTGAGAAGGCCAAGGGCATTGAGATTGGCCACGCGCGGAATTTCGTATCGTGGGCGCGTGTGCAGCCGTTCATGGTGTTGCACGAGTTGGCTCATGCGTATCACCACCAGGTGCTGGGGTACGATCATCCGGCGATCCAGTCGGCGTACCGGAAGGCAGTGGAATCGAAGAGCTACGAGAGCGTGCTGTACTACGACGGGAAGAAGGCGCGGCACTACGGGTTGAACAACGATCAGGAGTACTTGGCGGAAGGCACGGAAGCATTTTTCGGGACGAATGACTTTTACCCGTTCGTTCGGCCGGAACTGCAGCAGCACGACCCGGGCATGTACGCGGTGCTGCGGGAGGTCTGGGGCGTCTCACCGAAGGCGGCGACACGGGCGGCTGATGCGTCGGACGGCGGCGAGGAGCCGATCGCTAGGCCAACAGATTCTCAGCGATAGGCTCCTGTGAGAACAGAGTGTCTCTCGGCTGCTTCTGCTTGGCCGGCGACGGTGTTTGGGCAACCGCGTCGGGGGACTCTGCGAGTGCCAGCGGCGTTCCCTGGCCGAGGAATGCGCTGTCGACCAGGAAATAATCATCCGCATTGACGACGCCGTCGTAGTTCAGGTCGCCATTGGCGTAGCCGGTGGCTTCCATGATGAAGCCCGAGTCGATGCGGAAGTAATCGTCGGCGTTAACGACGCCGTCGAGGTTGACATCGCCGTTGTAGGTGTACTTGACGAGGACGCAGTCGGCGGTGACATCGACGCCGCCGAACTTAGTGAGAAGCGGGCCCTGGTTGTTGCCCCTGTCGTTGAGGAGGACGGCCAGGCTGGTGAACTGGCCGCGTTGGTCGGGAGCGGCTGAGTCGGGGAGGCCTTTCTTCTGCCAGACGTATTCGCAGCCGCGAGCATTCTTCGCCCAGCGGGCGGTGTCTTTAAGCACCTGACCTCGCGTGGTGGGTGTGGCCGTGATAATCAGGCTGTTGTCCTGCAGATCGAGGATGGCGTCGTCTGAGATGCGGAGATGCGCCGTCCGCACAACCGTGTTGCCGCCCGCCGGCAGCAGCAGCGTGGCATTGCTGGTGAGGGTGAGGCTTTGCAGGTCGATCACAGCGCCGCACAGTTGCACTTCAGCCACGCCGTAGGCAATCGGGATTGAGTCGATCATCAGTCGGCTGCCGTCGAGGGTGATGCTGTGGGCACTGGTGATTCCGACCAGACGAAGGACCTTGTCGCCATCGGTGCCGTTGAAACTCAAGCCGCAGACTGGAACGGGATTGCCATTGGAGAAATCGAGCGTGAGGGTATCGTTGCCGTCGAAGGTGTAGAACTCGATGTTGGCATTGCGTGGGATGACGCAGGTTGGCGAGCCGGTGGCGGGGATGTTGTGGAAGACTTCGATGGCTGATCCGGTGGGATCGAGGCGGAGGCAGTAGTCATCGTTGCCGTTGGAGGCGGGCATGCGATGTGCGGGCCGGCCGTAGCGTTGGGCGTAGACGCCGTACTCGCTGCCGTCCTGTTTTTCGCTTTGCCAGGTGACGACGAAGTCGCCGGTGCCGTTCATGGCGACAGCGGGGGCAAGCTGTTTGTCGAGTTGGTGGGTATTGACGCGGAACTCGTCGCCAGCGCCGTGGAGCTCGGCACCATACTCCGTTCCGGGCAGCGATGCGAAAAGACGGGCGTAGATGCCGGGGCTGTAGTCTTCATCCTGGTGCTGGCTCTGCCAGGTGATGACGAAACTGCCGCTGGCATCCATGGCGGCCGAGGGGTTCCACTGCCAGCAGCAGGTATAGGTGTTCACCAGGAACTCGTTGCCCAGGGCGGCGCCATCGCGAGCGAAGCGACGAGCCCCGATGCCGGGGCCGCAGGTGCAGTCGAGATACATGCTGTCCCAGGCGATGACAAACTCGCCTTGGCCGTTCATGGCGACGGCGGGATTGAGCTGTGCCTCGCCCGTGTTGGTGTTGGCGCAGAACTCTGCACCGAGGCGCTGGCCATCGGCGCCGAAGCGAAGGGCATGAATGTCGGTTCTGTCCCATTCATTCGTCCCGGGCGCCTCCCATGCGACGACGAAGTTGCCGGGGTCGTCCATGGCCACGGCTGCTTTGCCGCCGTAGGCGTTGGTAACCACGAGAGGTTCCAAGTCCCGTGGCTGAGCGGCCGCGGTGTAGCGGCGTGCGGACAGTCTTGGTCCATCGCGCCAGACGACGACGAAATCGCCGTCGGCGTCCATGGAGGCGGCAGGGTTAGCGGGAGCGGTGATGGGATCGCCATCAACGGTGAATTCGCCTCCCTGGGCGACGCCGTCGGCATCATAGAGCTGCCCGAAGACGCCGAAGTCGCCATCGGGAGTGGGGTCGTCCACCGAGGCGCCATATTCCCACCACGGGACGTTGTTGACCGGATCGAGGCCGGTATCGCCGCGATAGCGTTCCCAGATGATGGCGAAATCGCCGTCGTGATCCATGGCGACGGAGGGATGGCGCTGATGGCCGAGGGTGCGGGTGTTGGCGCGGAATTCCGGACCGAGGGGGATGCCGGCGGGATTGAATCGCTGAGCGTAGATGCCGTAGCCGCTGCCGTCCTGAGCGAAGCTTTCCCAGGCGATGACGTAATTGCCCATCTCGTCGATGGCGACGGCGGGATGGCGCTGATTGGCGGGCTTGAAGGTATTGACGGCCATTTCGAGTCCGAGCGGGGCGATGGGCACGGGTTGGCGTGCGTTGTGGAGGGGGAAGTCGATGGCGGCGACGTTCTGGCCCGGCAGGACCGTCACGGAACGCGACGAAACGGTGGCAACCCAGTCCTGGTTGGGAAGGATGGCCACTCTGTACGCGCCGGCGGGCAGATTGGCGAAGCGGTAGGCGCCGTCGGCGCCGGTGGGTGTGATTGTTTCGCCGGGGTCGGCGATGCCGTCGGCATCGGAGTCGAGGAAGACCTGCCACTGCGGCAAGCCGGGTTCGCCGTCATCGCGGAGGCTGTCGGCGTCGCGGTCGTCAAACACTTTGCCGAAGATGCTGGCGGCGGGGATGAGGCCGGCGTCTTTGGTCATATCCTGCTGGCCTTCGAAGAGGACGAAGGGCCTCGTGCGGCCTGTGAGGGGACTGGGGTCGCTGTCGAGCGCGTCGTGATCGCCGTGATCCTGGGCCGAGAGGTAGAATCCCTGCGGCGGGAGGAACTGGAGGTAGTACGAGTCAGCGGGCGAGAGGTCGCCAAAGCGGTAGAACCCGGCGTAGTCAGTCCTCGTTGTGGACCGCAGGCCGAATTCGTCGTAGAGATTGACGGTGGCGCCCTCGACGCCGCCTTCACCGGGGTCCTGGATGCCGTCGGCGTCGGCGTCGAGCCAGACGCGGTCGCCGATCGATCCGTTGTCGGCCGGGGCGGCATATCGGCGGGCGTAAACGCCGTAGGCAGAGCCATCCTGGCCGTAGCTCTGCCATGCGACGACGAAGTCGCCAGTGGCGTTGATGCCCACCGCGGGACGGCCCTGGTGGTCGTCGGTGTATATGTTGGCGCGGAACTCGGGGCCTTCGGGGAAACCGGCGGAGTTGTAACGCCGGCCGTAGACGCCGCTCTTGCTGCCGTCCTGGGCCAGACTGTCCCACGTCACGACGAAGTCGCCGTCGGCGTCGATCGCGACATCGGGGTTGGCCTTAGCGGCGGGAATGTTGGTATTGACCAGTACGATCGGTCCCAGCGGCTCGCCATACAGGTCGAATCGCTGGGCGTGGATATCGCTGCCTGTCGGAAGAATCGGGCGGTAGTAACCATCGTCCACGGAGGGATAGGTATCGTTTGATTCGCCTCCCCATGCGATGACGAAGTTGCCGCCAGTGTCCATGGCGACGGCGGGAGCGCCCGAGGCGCCGGGGACGGGGGTGTTCTGGCCGATGCGGTTACCGGCGGCGTCGTATCGCTGATACTTGACGACCGCGGGCTCACGGACAGCCCCGAACTCGCCATCGACATAGGCAATTGTGAAATTGCCCTTGGCATCCATGGCGACGTCGGGAAGCCACTGCCAGCCTCCGGTGTTGGTGTTGACGAGGAACTGTTCTTCTCCTCCCCGCGGCAGGCCCTGGGCATTGTAGAGGCGAGCGTAGACGCCTGGACCGCAGGTGCAGTCACGGTACCACGCCTGCCAGGTGACCACGAAGTCGCCGTCGGCATCCATGGCGATGGCGGGCTCGGCGGGGTACCTGAAGGTATCAGAGCTGACCTGGAACTGGCCACCGAAAGGAACCCCGGCGGCGTCGTAGCGGCGGGCGAAGATGCCGTAGGCGTCCGAGCCGCCCACGTCGCTGGCGAAGCTCTCCCAAGCGATGACAAAGGCGCCGGTGTCGTCGATGGCGACAACGGGATTGCACGGCTTGCCGCCGACCGGCGAATCGACTCGGAATTCGCCTCCCTGCCGATTGCCTGCCGCGTCGTAACGCTGGGCGGCGATCTCGTAGTCGCCGCCGTAGGCGGAGCCATTATGACCGTGGCTCTGCCAGGCAACGACGAAGTCGCCTCGCGCATTCACGGCAACCGCGGCGTTGCACTGATCGAGGTCGATCGTCGCATTGACGCGGAACTCGGTGGGCGCCGGAATGACGTCGCTCGGCACGAGGCGGTTGCCAAAATCGATCCCGGTGGCAGTCTGGGCGAGTTGCAGCGTGACGGTGGCGCGGCCGCTGGCTGGCGAGGTATAGCGGGAGTGTTGGCGAGGTTGTTGGACGACGCAATAGCTGCCGGGCCAAAGAGCATCGAAGCGATAGCTGCCGTCGGCGTGGGTGGTCGCGCTCTTCTCCGCCGGGTCCAATTGGCCATCCTGATCGGCATCGAGGAACAGGGCCCAGCCGCCGAGAGCCGTGTCGCCAGCATCCTGCTTGCCGTTGGTGTTGGCGTCGAGGTAGACGGTCCCGGCGATGGACGCCTCAGGCATCAGGCCGACATCCAGGTCTATCCTGCTTTGGTTCGGCAGCATCTGGAAGAGGCCGCTGCGCCCCTTGAGAGGATCGACATCGCTGTCGGCGGCGCGGTCATCACCGCGTCCCGGGTATGTGAATGCGTAACCGTCCGGCAGCTCGACCTCAAGATAGAACGGCTCGGCGGGTATGACATCGTTGAAGGCATAGAGTCCGCCGGCAGAGGTGACGGTGCTGGTGACAAAGACGCCGGCGGCGTTAAACAGGCTGACTCTCACGCCATCGAGGCCCTTTTCATCGGGGTCCTGCACGCCATTGGCGTTGGCGTCGATCCACACGCGGTCGCCGACGGAGGCCGGCTGGGAGGAGACTTCGTAGCGTTGCGCGACAATGCCGTAGCCGCTGCCGTCGCGGCCGCGGCTCTGCCAGACGAAGATGAAATTGCCGCTGGCGTCAAGCGCCAGGGCGGTCTTTGTCTGGTCTATCATGGGGCGAGGATTGACGACGCGCAGGGCATCGCCGTTGGGCGTACCGTCAGCATTGAAGCGCTGGGCGGAGATGGCCGTCCCGCTCTCATATGTCGATTCGTCCCACGTCACGATGAAGTCGCCGTTGGGCTGGGCAGCAACGAGAGATTCGGCGCCGTTAGACGACAGCGGAGTGTGGACGAGGAACTCCTGGCCAAGGGGCTGGGCATCGGCGTCGAAACGCCGGGCGCTGATCCCCCCGGGGCCGCCATCCCATGGACCACTCTGCCATGCGACGGTGAAATTGCCGGCGGCATCCATCGCGACCGCGGGTTGGGGATAGCTGGACGCGCGCGTATTGACCTGGAATTCGCAGCCCCGCTTGGCCCCGCCAGCATCAAAACGCTGGGCGATGACCGCACCGCGCTGCAAGACAACGACAAAGTCTCCCCCCGCATCCATAGCGATGGAAGCGCTGGCTGGACCGTGGCCAAACTGTGCGCTCACCAGGAACTGATCGCCGCGGGCATTCCCCGCGGCATCGAAACACCTGGCAAAGACCTGAAGATCCCAACTATGGGACGACGTCGCGCTTTCCCATGCTACCGCGAAGTCGCCGCTGGGAGACATGGTGATTTGCGGCGACTCATCCCAGTAGCCGGGCAGCGTACCGACCTGGACCTGGGCGGCCTGGGGCGCACCGGCGGCGTTGTATCGCTGGAAGTAGATGCGGGCATTGAGGCCAACCCAGGCGATCGCGAAGTCGCCGTCCTGGTCCATCGCCACGGCCGGTCCGTGCTGATAGTAGTCGGATGCCATGCTCGAACTGACGCGAAACTCATCACCTTGGGGCAAGCCCGCGGCGTTGTAGCGCTGGGCGCGGACCTCGGCAGCATCGCTATCGCCTGATCGTCCGACATCGCATTCCCAGACCACCACGAAATCGCCGTCGGCATCGGCGGCGACGGCCGGTTGGACCTGGTCTCCGGCTACATAGGTGTTAACCTGGAACTCCGGGCCGACGGGGGCGGCGGCCAAGAGCATACGGGGTTCGAGGGTTTCAAGAAGGCGTCCCCCAAGCCGGCCAAGTGAGAGATCGCGTACCGCCCGATACAGGACCGGGTTACTGCGAGATTCACGGTGAACATGTGGATTGCGGGTCCGAATGTGTGCAAAACTCATTGGTGTGTCTCCTTCCATCGCGCTTCCATCGCGATGGTTCGTGGCGGTCCCGTGCTTGCGCTGCGTCTCAGGTTGAACGCCTGGAATGCACCGTAGCTCCGGCTGATTCCCTGTCAATTAGAATCTAGACAAAAATCCCCTCAAGATCAGGCCGGGATTCCAGGAGAAGGTCATCATCTGTCTGCCACGGGTCGTCGGGGGGGGCAGGGGTGTGGGCGTCGGCATGAGCAAAGGCCGATTCGTTGCCGGGGCGGGTCAAACTCTCAGGCAATGGGGCAGCCGCGGGCGAGTTGGCGATGTGCTCAGGGGGCGATGCAGGTGGGGACGTTTCCGCACACAGGAGGCCCGTTTGCTGCAGGAAGGCCGAGTCGATGAGGAAGTAGTCATCGGCATTGATGACGCCATCGTAGTTGAAGTCGCCATTGCGGAAGCCCGTCCTTCGCATGATGAACCCGGCGTCGATGAGGAAGTAATCGTCGGCGTTGACGACGCCGTCGAGCGTGGCATCGCCATTCCAGGTGTACTTGACGAGGATGTCATCGTCGGTCACATCGGCGCCGTTGAACTTGGTCAAGATGGGCCCTGCGGCTGGTCCCTTGTCATTGATAACTGCAGCGAGGGTTGTGGCGGGATTGTCTCTGGCGTTGGTGCTGGTGAGGCCGGGGCCGGTCCAGGCGGCGGAGTTGCCGCGGGCAGACCTGATCCATTGGCAGACCTGAGCGAGCACGGCATCGCGAGCGTCGGCAGTGGCGGAGACGATCAAGCCGTTGTCCTGGAGGTCGAGGACGCCACTGACTCCTGGATCGAGCAGGCCGACGCGGAGGACGGCTCCCCCGCTGCCTGGCAGCGACAGGGTGCCTGCGGCGAAGCTAAGGCTGCCCAGTTCGATGAGCGTCGCGGTGGCGGGGTGGAGTTCGGCGGTGGCGTTGGTCCACGTGATGGTCGTCGGGCCCAGCATGAGCTGGGAGCCGTTCACGGAGAGGGTGTCCGTCCTGGTGGTCCCGACAAGCCGAAGCAGGTCGTCGCCGGCGCCGCCGTCGAAATGCAGGCCGCCCGGGGGGAGGGGATTGTAGCTGCTCAGATCCACTGTCGCGGTGTCATCGCCGCCGCCGCCGAGGATCGTGATGGCAAGGAGCGTGCTTTGGCGGAGCTGGTAGGTGGGCTTGCCGGTGAGGGGGGCATTGTTGAAGAATTGCACGGACATGCCGCTGGGGTCGAGGCGCAGCGTGAAGCTATCCGGCGAGCTGGCGCCCTGGATGGAGAGAGGCACCACCGAAAGGATGAGGCGGTCGGTGCCGACGCTGTCGGCGTTGTCGGTGATTGTGGCCGTGATGGTGTACGTGCCGGGCGAGGCGTAGGCATGGTTGAGGGTGAAGGTCTTGTCGGGCATGAGGGTGATCATTTGGGGGGAAGTGGCATCGCCCCAGGTGGCCAATGCGTTCCAGGTCTGGCCGGAACCAGGGTCATCGAAAGCGCCGGTGCAGGCGAACGATTGGCCGATGTTGATGACGAGATCGGGGCCGAGGTCAACGACGGGGGACTGCCGGCCATTGGGTGCGCCGGGAGTTCCACCGGACGGTCCGGCCTCCCAGTTACCGGCATCGCTTCCGTAGCCAGCAGGCGAAATCTTTTGCAGTGACGGCCCGGTTCCGTCGGGCTCTGTCGGCCAGGGCGCCTGATCGGCGTACTTCACCTTATCGACGAAGAGATAGGGCACGACGCCGCCGGGGTCGGGCACGCCGGGGCAGAGGAGCTTCACGTCCTCGCCGCCGTTGCTGAGGCTCCCCTCGTATGGGCCATAGACAGGCACGGTATCGGGTATGGCATACCTGGCGCGGAAGATCGCGGGATCGATCGGCACGGCCAGCGCATAGCCGAAGGCGGGAATCTGGGCGTCGGCCGGGAAGGAGTAGGTGATCCCCGAGGTGAGATGCCAAGTGTTGACGGGGTCGGCGTTGTCGTGGAGAGGAACGGGCGATGCAGTGAGGTTCTTCAGCTCGACGAATTCGTCTCCCCCGGCCGTCGGGTTGTACATCAGCTCGTTGATGACGACCGAGCCAGCCAGTGGCACGTCGTTGACGGCGCCCATGGTGGGCGTACGCAGCGAGATGAAGTCCGCTTCATCGCTGGCATAGATGAACCGGCCGAAGGTCACTTCCTTCTCGGCGGCGGGGAAGTCAACGGACTCGCGATACCCGCCGACGTTGCCTGCGCCGTCGGAGTTGCACAGCCACAGTCGTTCGCCGTATTCGGTGATGCCGAAGGGGACGTTGGCGCCGATCGCATCGGGGTTGCCGAAATGCTGCGTCTGGTTGAAGAGGACGTACGCGCGGGGGGGAATGACGGTGCCGGCGGGGATCTGATACTTTCGCAGGTCGCTGAGATCGTCGCTGAGGAACCAGCCGCTGATGTCCAAGGGCGAGGCGGCGGTGTTGCGGAGTTCGATCCAATCGCCCAGCGGCCCATCGGAGTGGGTGAGCGCCTCGTTGATGACGACGGTCCCAGGGTTGACGCCCGGGTCGGCCATGCTGGGTCCACCGTTCACGACATCGCTGGGGCGCCAGTTGGTTTCCAAGCTGAAGCTGGCGGCCGAGGCTTTCGGATTGACCACGACCATCGAGTATCCGCCGCCGTCGGTCGTGGGGTACCAGCCGTCCTGGTACTCGAAGTCGAGGATAGGCTCGCTGGCGGGGCCGGAGAGAACGATCCGTTCGCCGCCATCGGCAAGGGTGTTGGCGTAGAAGCCGGCAATGGGGATGCTGGTGCCATAGCGTGATTTGAATGCTTCCACGTTCTTGACCACAACGGTGCGTTGCTGGGTCTGGAGAATCATGCTCGGGAAGACGAACACGATCCCGTCGGTGAACCGCACGCCCGTCAGATCGAGGGGAGCGTTGCCGGTGTTCTGCAGCTCGATGAATTCGAAATCATCCGTGGTGTATGGGCTCCCGGAGGGCGGATCGGGCGGGTGGTACATCATCTCGGTGACGCGTAACGAGGACATATTGTAGTAGAAGGTGGCGGCGTGGAGCGCGCTCCAGGTGCCGCTGGCCAGGCGCACGCGCGCGTTGACGGCGATGGTGCGTCCCAGCGGGACCTCTGTGGTGTAGGTGAGAGCGGTGGGAGAGACGGCGCCGCCTTCGAGTCGCGGGTCGGACCCGTCGAGCGTGTAGTAGAGGGTGCCCGAAGCGACGGTCATTTTCAGTTTGAATCCCGGGGGGATCGAGCCGCCGTGCTGGTTGAACGACGGGGGATTCACGCTGGGGTAGAGGCTGATGGACTTGAACTGGTTGAGGACGTTGTTGGTGCGGACGGGGAAGTAGGTCTTGAGTTCCCAATCGCGTTGGCGGACCCACTCGATGTCGCGTGTGTATGGGGTGGCTCGCTGGCGGTCGCCCCACCGGGCGGATTCGCCGACGACCGCGCGATCGACCATGTCGGCCAAGGCCTGATAGCGGGCGGCGGCGTTGGCGGGAGTGAGGGCGCCGTCGTTGAAGAAGTGCTCGTACACGCGGTCTGCGAAGCGCATGCGGAATTCGGGATAG
>Ga0315278_10000965_pt1 | contig 24824 bp, 22 predicted proteins | sample YL17G06_0_MG_FD_203880 | JGI IMG/M metagenome (GOLD analysis project Ga0315278, IMG submission 203880) | Sediment microbial communities from Yellowstone Lake, YNP, Wyoming, USA - YL17G06_0 | ecosystem: Environmental > Aquatic > Freshwater > Lake > Sediment | place: USA: Wyoming | collected... | reverse complement strand
CCGGCCAATCGCCCGGCTGTTCCGCTTTGCCCCGTGCCGTGGTCTGCGCATCCCCTGCGATCGTCCACGGGTGATCGTTCACCGTATACCCACCTTGACATTCACATCGCTTCGCCGTAGGTTCTTTCCGGTACCGTTGTTTCCCGTTAACGAACAACAAGGCAACCGCCATGTTTGACAGTGCCAGTGCAGAATTGCTGTGGTTTCTGGTGGGACTCGTGCTCCTTGTTTCGGAATTGATGCTCCCGGGATTTGTGATTGTCTTCTTCGGCATTGGAGCATGGATCACCGCGGCCCTGATTGCAATGGGCTTTCTGCCCGCATTTAATGCACAACTCCTCACGTTCCTTCTCTCTTCCATACTTGCCCTTGTGCTTTTCCGGAGAAAGGGAAAACGGTGGTACGAAGGGCGGGTGTCCGGAGAAATGGCCCCCGGAGCTTCCATGGAGGATCTCCGTGGCCAAAGGGCTGTCGTGATCTCCGCCCTTATCCCGAACACCCCCGGCGGAAAAGTAGAATTCCACGGCACAGCGTGGAACGCCGAAGCTGACGAACCGGTCCAACCGGGCCAGATTGTGGAAATACTGGAACGGCAGAATTTGCTCCTTCGCGTTAAACCAATTCACTAGTCAACAACCGCCTATGGAACGCACCATGCAGAACGCCGACATGCTGATCATCATCGGACTTATTTTCCTTGCGTTTATCGTCCTCATGAAGACCGCCCGGGTTGTCCCCCAGAAAACCGTCTTTATCGTGGAACGGCTTGGCAAGTACAGCCGCACCCTCGAGGCGGGGTTCCACATCCTGGTACCGTTCATTGACCGCATCGCCCACAAACATTCCTTGAAAGAAGTGGCGATCGATGTGCCGTCGCAGGCGTGTATCACGAAAGACAACATACAGGTGGAGGTGGACGGGATTCTGTATTACCTCATCGTGGACCCCGTTAAAGCATCCTACGGGATCAACGACTACAGGTTCGGTTCCATTCAGCTGGCGCAAACCACCATGCGAAGCGAGGTGGGCAAAATCGAACTGGACAGAACCTTTGAGGAGCGGGAGAAGATCAACCTCCAAATTGTCGCCGCGGTGGACAAAGCTGCCGAACCGTGGGGCCTGAAAATGACGCGTTACGAAATCAAAAACATCGTCCCGCCGCCCAGTATCAAAGACGCGATGGAGAAGCAGATGCGCGCGGAGCGGGAAAAGCGGGCGTTGATCGCGGAATCCGAGGGGGACAAGCAGGCGAAGATCAATCGTGCGGAAGGTGACAAGCAGGAAGCCATCGCCCGTTCCGAAGGCGAAAAAATGAAGCGCATCAATGAAGCAGAAGGCCGTGGTCAGGAAATCGAACGGGTCGCCATGGCAACCGCAAAGGGTATTCGCGAGATCGCCAACGCCATCAGCGACCGCGGCGGACAGGATGCGGTGAACCTCCGTATCGCAGAGTCGTATCTCGCAGAATTCGGCAAACTGGCGAAGGCCAACAATACCATGATCATCCCCTCGAACCTCGCTGATATAAGCGGCATGGTAGCGTCGGTCGCAAAGGTCATCTCGGAGATCAACAAAGTCGAGAAGAAATAACGTCTCAGTTCGTGTACAGCAGGGTGCATTGAGGCTTCTTGCCCTCCGTGAACTTCACCGCCGGCGCGGGGAAGTGATACAGGTTGGCCGTCTGCAGCAACAGACGCAGATCCGGCTGGTCAGTCCGGAATGCGTCCAGGTTCAGGTCCAGCCCGATCACTGCCACGCGCCGCGTTTGTTTGTCATCCACTCCGTATCCAAGGGCCACCTGCAACCACTCAGGCCAGTAGTCCCGCGCACCCTCCGGTAAAAGATTGTGCACGTTGAATGCCAACCAGTATGTATGCGCATCGTAATGATCGGTAAACCGCGGCGGCCAGCGGTACCCGTCTTCCGGTACGTAACTCCACTTGAACGTGAAGTTTTCCAGAAACGGTACCACTGTCTGCAGCATCCCGTATCCGAGTCCAATCATGTTGAACCCCAGGTCTGCGAACGAAAAGCCGTACGGGCTGACAGCGTCCCCCACCTCTATGGACACTGCAAAGAATGCCGTGGCCCCTGCGGACCACCAGAGAGCGGCCGATCCGGTGTGCCCCCCCCAGAGCATCACGTTGCGGAATGTGTGGAAATAGAAATAGGAGGTGTAGGAGTGGCCGAGCTTGTCCATCCCGAGAGAGTAATTATTGAACAGCCCGTCGTCGGTGAAGTGAAATGGCTGAGGATTGTCCTTCCACCAGTCGTGGTAGGAACTCACGAGGGAGCCCACAAGGATTCCCCCGACAAGACCGGTGGAAATAACTCTCCGGGGTGTCCACACAGATACGGCAGATGGCGCCGCAGGTAGAGGGAGGGAATCCTGTGCCTGCACTGTTGCACAACCAAGCAACAGCGCTGCGAGAAGCGGTTTCATCATCCCGCACTCGAGCGGCGACGGGTTCCTACGAAGGTGTGTACATGCCGGACGATCGACTCAAGATCGATCCCGGCAATACACTCGAGGCCGTACGGACACACCTTTTTCCAGCACGGAGAGCAGGCAAGACCTTCAGGGATCAGCTGTACGCCGCGGTCATACAGGTCAATCTCCGCCGGGCAACTGAGTCCGAACCAGACGATGACGTGCTTCTGCAATCCGATGGCCGCGTGCATGCCGAAGGAGTCACCCGAGATAACCACATCGCAGACATTCACGGAGCAGAGCCCGCGCCGGAGTCCTTCTGTCGTCGGCGTGCTGAGCACCCTGTTCCCCACCCTCCGGACGATCTCAGCGTTCCGCACCGAATCTTCAGGGCCGCCGAGAAGAAGCAGCCGGAGGCCGGGAAATTCAAACAACCGCTCGATGAGCGCGACATGTTGTTCGACGGTCATCTTCTTGTTCGGATACAGCTCCGAGCACCCCGTGTTAAGACCAACAACGACAGACGTGCTCTCCAGTCCGTGATCACGCCTGTAGCCGCGGCAATACTCGAGTTCCTCCTCGTTCAGCATGAGGATGTACGGATCCCGGCGGAAGTCGAGTGTGAATTGTTCGCTCTGGATTTGCTGAACGGTTTTCCGGTTGACGCGGAATTTCAGGTGATCGTCCAGCCCGAGCCGGTAGTTCTCCTCAGCCTCACGGTTAAGCGGAACGATGACACCGCTGGCGTCGAGACCGAACCCGAGTTTCTCGGAGGCGGACAGCCGCATGGTGAGCGCGCCCGAACGGCGGGACTTGTCCACGTTCATGACCACGTCGAACGTCATCGCCTGGAGAATCAACCAGCTTTCGGGCTCCCAGATATAGACCCTGTCGATGAGCGTGTTCCCCTCGAGAAGCGGTGCCGCATTCTTAAGCGTGATCCAGCTAATCGTGCTCTGCGGATACTTCCGCTTGATGGCCGGAAGCAGGCTGGTCGTGACCAGCACGTTTCCCATGGCATCGAGGTTGACGATCAGGATTTTCGCGCCGACAGGATCATGCTGGTGACATTCGTCCAGACAATTCACGTCCGGGAAACAGGGTTTGTACCCGGTAAAATGCTTGCAGGACGGGATGGTCAGAACAGACGTATTCATAGAGGCGCCGGTATCGTATTCCGGCGAACGAGCCGGTCAAATGATTCGAGGACAGTCTGGACGGAAAGATTGATCATGCAGGGATTGCCGATCGGGCATTTCGTGAGATTGCAGCCCAGACACTCCAGGCCGTCCAGCCGGACGGTGGCATTGTGCGGGCCGTATGGCCCCTGTAATTCCGGCCGCGTGGGGCCAAAAATGCCGAGCACGGGTGTGCCGACTGCTGCTGCCAGATGCATCGGACCGGAATCATTGCTCACCACAAACGCGCACTTCTCGAAGAGGGCGCCAAGTTGAGGAAGGGTGGTCGCCGGAGGCACAAACGGTTTGCTTGTCGTATGGCCGGCAATCGCCTCGACATCGGGAAGCTGTCCGGGTCCCCAGGGCAGCACAACGGTCCAGCCGTAACGCGCGACAACCCGGTCTGCCAGTTCAGCAAAGCTCTCGTTCCTCCACCGCTTCGTGTACCAGCCTCCTCCCGAATTCAACGCAACGAGCGTCCGGCCCTGGAGTCCTTCCCGTTCAAGAAATGCACTCACATATGCGCGGTGTTCCTGTTGCGGGGTGAAACACAGGCTGCGATCCACAATGGGGACGCCCATGGCCTCGAGGGCGTCCAGATTAAACTGTGTATTGTGCACCGTGGCGCCGCGCGGTTCCGCGATGATTGTGTAGGCATACGCCCGCCCGCGAAAGCGGTATCCGACGCGCACCCGTGCCCCGCTCAATCGCGTGAGGAGCGCCGTGCGCGGATTGCCGAACAAATCGATGACCAGGTCATACTGCCTCTTGCGCACGGACAGGATCAGCTGGAGGCCGGACATGCGCGAGCGGTCGTACACGACCACTTCGTTCACCGCAGGATGGCCGGCAACAACATCTTTGCCGGCCCGCTCCGTCAACACGTCGATCCGGGCCTCCGGGAATGCCGCACGGAGGTTCTGGAGAACGATGGACGCAAGCAGGACATCTCCCACCGCCCGGAGCTTGATCACCAGGATCCTGGAAACTGGTCCGGGAGAGACAACCTGTGTCCGGGGGACGCCGCTCAAATCCAGTGATTCCTTTTAAACACCCAGAGCATGCCGCCGGCCACCAGGATCATCATTGCACCGGTCAGCAACACGCCATGTTCCCATTCCGCGATGGGAAGGTACTTGAAGTTCATTCCAAAGAATCCCGTGATCACGCTCAGCGGCAGAAAGATCGTGGAAATGATCGTAAGAACCTTCATGACCTGGTTCAGTCTATTCGAGGTCACCGAAAGGTACACATCCAGCAAAGACGACACCATGTCCCGGTATGAATCCGCCAGATCTGTCATCCGGACGAGATGATCGTACACGTTGCGGTAATAGATCATTTCGTTGGCGGTGATCAGGTCAAACTCGCCCCGGGAAAGCCGGTTCAACATTTCACGCTGATACACCGCCACCCGTCGGATGGTCATGATATTTTGTTTGAGCTGCAGGATATGCATCATCGTTTCCTGCGTCGGCTGTTGAATAACCTGGTCTTCCATGGTATCGATGGCGTCGTCCAACCGGTCGAGAATGGGTGTGTAGTTGTCGACGACATCATCAATAATGAGGTGGAAGAGGAAATCCGGGCCACGCCCGAGCGTCTGCGGGTTTTTCGCACAGAGTTGCGCGGCATGGCCGATGGAGCGGAGGGGTTTGTAATGATGGGTGACCAGCAGGCGATCCTTCAAAAACGCGCTCAGCTGGGAGGTCCGGATCTCAATATGGAACATCGACTCCCCGTCGTCCGCGGGCATCACTCCTTCCACCGGATTGAAGATCACAAACAGGTAGTCCCCGAAGTCCTCGACCTTCGGCAGATGACCGTCCTCGTCCTGACCGCGCTGGCAGTCTTCGATGGCCAGCGGATGAAAATCGCACATGGAGACCAGTACCGTTTCTTCCTCGGCCTCCACCGGATTCTCAAGGTCCACCCAGATCACGCCCGTTTTCTCCAGGAGCGCGAGACGGAGTTCTTTCATGGACAGTTTGTGGACTTCTTTGTCGAGAAACTGGTAGATGGTAACCATCACTCCTCCGGGGAAATCCGTCCGGAGATACGCACGAGGCCTATCTCCGGGCTGATGGTTGTCTTATTGGGCCTCGGGCGTGATGGGAACCGGCCGCACCCAGTCGCCGAAATTGATGAGTTCCTCCATGCGGCAGGACCAGACCAGTTTGCCGTCATAGACCGTGATATCGGGGCAGCCGTCGCACATGCTGAGCGCTCCGTTGGGCATGAAGTCGGCGGGCTGGATGATCATGACGGTCTGCAAATGGAGCCGCTTGAAAAACAAGAGAGGTGAACGCACCGCGGCATGCAGGAACGTCGACGCCGTCCGGGCCAAACCGCTGTCCAGGGGGGAGAGGAGGAGCATGGATTTCCCGCGACGCAATGTCTTGGTGGTGGTGTAGGCAAGATACGAGCCGCGGAACAGGTGGTGGAGTGTTTGACCCATCTCCATGAACTTCGGCCCTACGTAGCCGAAAATCCGTTTCTTTGTCCCCATACGCATCGTGAGCAGCCACTTGAGATGATCCGGCCGTTCGGTGCCGTTCAGGTATGCCGAAGGCATGAAATCAGGATCCTTCTTGCGGATTTCCGCCACGATGTCGGTGGACATGATGCTGGTGCGGCGTTCTTCTTCCACGGCATAGGCGACGGGAGCCATGTCGATTGACTTCCCTCCGACAAAATACTCGTAGCCCTTGTAGACGGGAGCCGCGCGGTATGCAATGAAGACCAGGATGTGCACAATGTCGATGTGCTCCTGTCCCCAGGCCACTATTGCCGGCACGTCCTTCAACGTGTCCTCGTACACGGTCGCGTTGAACGCGCAGGAAAGCCCCCCCACCTCGGCGAGCATCAGGGCATACTTCATCCGGAGATCGTTCAGCTCGATCTCGGTTTTCCCTTTCATGTGCGGACGCTGCTGCCCGCTGTCGATATGAAACGTAAACCCGGTCACCCCCGCCTTCTTCAGGGCGATCAGCTTTTCTTTGGTGAGCGCAAGGCCGTTGGTATTGATAATCGGTTTCTGGCCGTACGAGGCGACCATTTCGACGATCTTCTCGATATCGGGATGCGTCAGTGGATCTCCGCCGGCTATGGAGACGCTGTCGGTCTTCCGGAGGCTGGTGAATACTTCCAGCTCCTTGCGTACCTCTTCCAGAGATTTGTGCCCTTTCGGGTCGTTTTTGCGGTAACAGCCGTTACAGTAGAGGTTGCAGTTGCTCGTAGGTTCGAGCCAGCTGATGGCATTGTCTGGAAGCGTCCAGGGAAGCCGGTACAGTTTGGTGTGATCGATAGACGTCTCCATAAGGAGATTCCTCTCTTGGTTCTTCGTTCGATTGATTTGGCGGTTGCACGTTTGATGAACAATACTCTCTCTCGTACAACGAGGGGGGAATTCCTCTGCTTAATAATACGCAACGCAAAGCACATCTTCAAGTGCCCGCCTGTACTTTCTGTGCATTTGGATAGGCAATTCGATATATTAGCCAATTCTCATTCCGTACCTCCACGCACACCTGGATACTCATGAATTCTCCGGCTTCTGATCGTCCGCTCCATTCTGCGGCGTTTCGACGGCGGCGCGCATTCAACTGGTTACCCCTCGGTCTGACCTATGCCTTCCTCTATATGGCGCGCTATAATCTGACCGTGTCCAAGAATGCTCTCGGCGATCTTATGCCAAAAGAAGCATTCGGCATCATTTTCGCTGCAGGGACGATCACCTACGCCTTTTCGTTTCTTATCAACGGCCCGCTCACCGACCGTATCGGCGGCAAACGCGCCATGCTTATTGGTGCGACCGGATCCGCCGTGATGAACATACTCCTGGGCATCATCGTCTTCGGCATCCTGTCGGAACACTGGGCGTTGAATCTGACCTTGGTTTTCTCGGTGGTCTACGCGATGAACATGTACTTCCAGAGTTTCGGTGCGGTCGCCATCGTGAAGGTAAACGCCTCATGGTTCCATGTGCGCGAACGCGGTATATTCGGCGGGATATTCGGGATCCTGATCTCCCTCGGTCTGTATTTTGCATTCGACTGGAGTCAGGCGATCGTGCGCTTTACGGAGCGCATGAGCCCGGCCAGCCCCCAGTACTGGCTGGTCTTTTTTATTCCCGCGTGTATCCTGTTGTTCTGGGTTCTTCTGGACATTCTGTTGCTCCGCGACACACCTTCCCAGGCCGGTTTCGAGGACTTCGACACGGGTGACGCATCCTCGGGTGAAGCGGACACTCCGTTTCACCTGAAGACAATCCTCCTCCGGGTCCTCACCAACAAAGTCCTCATCGTCGTGGGCCTGATTGAATTCTGCACCGGGGTTTTGCGCAACGGCGTGATGCACTGGTTTCCGATTTTCGCCAAGGAGCAGATGCCGCTCCACCCGGAGTACGCCGGCTCGTGGCAATTCTGGTTGAACAATTGGGGATTGATGCTGATGCTCGCGGGAGCGGGGGGCGGCATGCTCGCCGGATGGATGTCCGATCACCTCTTCGGCTCGCGGCGTGCTCCGGTGGCAGGTATCCTGTACACCCTGCTGTTTTTGGCTACTATCGGCATGACCTTCACGCTGTTCGGCAGCCCCACGACGCTCGGGGTATTCGTGTTGCTGGTGTCGGTCGCCGTCATCGGCACGCACGGGATGCTCAGCGGCACCGCAACGATGGACTTCGGCGGGAAAAAAGCGGCGGCGACAGCGGTGGGATTGATTGACGGATTGGTGTACCTGGGAACCGGAGTACAGTCCCTCGCGCTCGGCTATATCACCACGTGGAACTGGCAGTACTGGCCGGTGTTCCTGATCCCCTTCTCGCTCCTGGGGATAGCGCTTACGGCACGTATCTGGCAGGCGATACCGCAGGGGAAAAAAGCGGTGCACTAGCCGCCGCACCGGGCGAGGCAGCCGGCTACCGTACCTCGGAGAGCTTCTTCACGACGCGTTCGAGTTCCAGACCGATCTGCTTCGGATCCAGAGTTTTTTCGGGTTCATTCTCGAATACCGCATACGGAATCTTGTATCCCTGCACGTCGATAAAGTGCGGATCGCGAGCTTCCAGTGCCGCCCAGTCGTTCGTCCTGTAATAGAACTCCATTTTTTCGTCCGGCAGCGAATGGTACAGGATAGAATCTTCCTGTCCTTTTCTTGCCCGCCTGCGGTTCTTCCGCGCCGACTCTTCGTAGGAAACACGGATGTACACAAGGCATGCCCGTTTCAGGATTTCTTCGTGCAGATGCCCGAGGGCTTCGGCGATCCCGTTGTCCCCGCCGCGCGCAAACTCAATCAGGGCCGTCTTCGTGTCCGCATACCGCTGGTCCCGGGCAATTTTCTTCCGATATTCCAGGTTGATACGTTCGATGTACAGGTTCCAGATAAACGGATCCTTGAAGAAATATTTCTCATCGGTCCAGATCCTCGGCTTACCGTGACGGGTGAGAATGTCGTCGGTTTCGAACGTTTCCCAGACGTAAAGGAAATCGTCCAGTTCTTCAAATTCGGCGATGCCAAAACGGAGAAGCCGTTCGGCGGGATCGCTCTTTTTCAGGTAATCAATCAGCTCCGACTTGCCGGCCGCAGGGCGTCCGGTAATTATCAGAACCGGAAAATGCTTCGGTGGTGCCATAGGAATCCTCGACTGCAGTTGGTTCAGGGAGCCCGGCGTACGGTGGCCGCCAGACGCGGCTGAATGTCGTGTTCGGCACGCACGGCCTTTTCCACGGTGTCGAACAGGGTGCGCGACAGGTAAATAATGTTCGCAGGTTCCAGGCCGAGATACCGGTGGGCTTCCCCCACAAAGTAATCGCTGGCCGTGCAACTGTACTCGCGTTTGTCGTCGATCGGTGAAGACCCCACCCGTATGTCGGACCATACCAGAATACTATCCGCCCTTCGCTCCCACCGCCCGCTTATACCGGTCATATAAATCCCCGGATGGGTTCTGGCGGTGTAATCCAGTACGCCACGGAGTTCCCTGCCACTGAGCTGGAATGTGGTCAGCACATTCCGGAACGGCAGGGCCTCAAACAGGTCACGCTTCGTCATCGGCCCGGCGGCAATATCCTTGCGGATCCCATGAACATTCATAAACGCCACATCCGCCTGTACAGCCATGCGCTGGGCTTCGGTGATGAAGCTCGCAAACGCCGTTAACGTGTCCCGGCGGATCCAATCGGCCCGCAGAAGCCCGATCACCTCACTGTATTCTTTTTCAATGTCCTTATCCAGCGAATCGGCAAACACACTCACGTTGCTCGCCGCCCGCTCGCGTCCCGCCCAGAGCGGGATCAGGCGTCCGACGTACCGTACCACACGGTCATCGGCAACCGTAAGATCCAGCACACCGAGATTCTCGGTGTTGGATCCCGTCTGAACGATGATCACGCCGTTCACGAGCTTTGGTTTCTTCAGACGGGTGTGTGAATGTCCGCCGACAATCAGATCCAGGCCGTGCACCTGCGAGGCCAGCGCGGAATCCTCGTCCGCTCCCTGATGCGTAAGGGCGATAAGCAGATCGGTCTTCGGGTCCAGTTCGTCAACATAGCGCTGGACGGTTTCAACGGGCGAGAGCACACGGAGTCCCACAAGATTGTTCTGGTTGACAAGCGACGACAATTCCTGGGACATGATGCCGATGATGCCGATCCGGAGCCCGCCGCGTTCCAGCACGACGTACGGGCGGTTCCCCAGGGGGAATTTCATGCGGTCATTCACGAGGTTCGCGGACACCGTGGGGAAGCGCGCGATGGACACGAGCGAGCGCAGATTGTCCTGGGAAATATCCAGATCATGATTGCCGGGGCACCAGACATCATATCCCATCATATTCATCATTTCGAAGAGCGCCCCGCCGGATGCGTTACGGTAGAAACGTTCGGTGATCGGGTTCCCGGTCATCACATCGCCGGCATCCATCATCAGCACGTCCGTCCGGCCCGCACGCACAGAATCGGCGACAAAGAGCAACTCGGCGAACCCGCCCACCATCGGCCGGGGCGTCGTTTTTATCCACATCGCCTCCCGCGGTATGAACGCCGCGTGCATATCGTTCGTGTGGAGAATGGTCAGCGTGTGCGGGGTTTCTGCAAAAACCGCCGCCGAAACCAGGAACGTGGAAAGGACCACTGAACACAGTCGGCACAGGATGCGATTCTTCATGCGTACTCGCTGATGGTGACGGGACTTTCTGAGTGGAAAAAGATAATAAGATTTGGCATTAATTGGTACTCTCATTCACCGCTGTCTTGCATTGTTCTTCACTCTTCTGTACCTTCTTGCGCAGATGTCGCCACTACTCAGAGGGTCTTCCATGGCAAAGCGTCCGGCGGTTACTTCAAAAGGGAAAATCACGGTCACCTGGTTCGGTCATTCTGCTTTCAAGCTCGAATCACCGACAGGCACGGTCGTCCTGATCGATCCGTGGCTGGACAACCCGAAAGCTCCCCCGGAGGTCAAGGAGCTCACACGGGTCGATATCATTCTGGTGACCCACGGACACGGAGACCATCTTGGGAATACCGTGGAGCTGGCCAGGAAGACAAACGCCAGGGTCGTTGCGATCTATGAGATAGGCCTCTTTCTCCAGAGTAAGGGGCTGAACCGGGTGGATGGCATCAACAAATCCGGTACGGTGTCTATCGAGGGCATTCAGGTGACGATGACGCACGCCGAGCACAGCAGCGGCCTCGAGCCAGGAGGTGAGATCCTGGCCGGCGGGGATCCGGCCGGCTATGTGGTGCGGTTCGAAAATAGGTTCACCGTGTATCACGCCGGTGACACCGGCTTGTTTGGGGACATGCAGATGATCGGTGCACTCTACAGGCCCGATCTGGTCTTTCTCCCGATCGGAGGATGTTTTACCATGGGACCCAAGGAAGCAGCCTATGCTTGCCGTTTGCTCAAACCGCATAGCATCGTGGGCATGCACTACGGCACCTTCCCCATTCTTGCGGGAACGCCGGCCGAGCTGCGACACCATCTTCCGGCGCCCATGCGCAAATCTGTCCGGGAACTGACACCCGGCGTGCCTGTGCAGTTTTAGGAGCGCACCGGCACTCTGACTGTACCACACGCAACGACTGGATTGAATATCCATGGAACTCCTGGACACCGTTTACTTCGATAACACTGTGCGCGTCTGGCTGGTTGCGCTCGGGACCGTCGTCGCGGTACTGCTCACCCTGGGGCTGGCCAAACGACTGATCGTACGCCGACTTTCGAGATTCGCCGAAGCTACGGCGACCGACATCGACAACCTGGTTGTCCATCTGCTCAGGCACACACGGTGGTACTTTCTCCTGGCGGTTTCTCTGTACGCAGCCTCGCAAGCCCTGCACACGTCATTGGCGGTCCACGACGTCGTCCGCGTCGTGATCATTCTCACCATACTTCTGCAGGGCGCGATCTGGGGTAATGGACTCATCGCGTACGCCCTCGCGCGAATGGCAAAGCAACGGTTCACGGGAGATAGGGCCGGCACAACGGCACTGACAGCTGTCGGTTTCGTCATGCGCCTTGTGCTCTGGACGCTCGTCCTGATTCTCGCGCTCGACAACCTCGGGTTCAACATCACCACGCTCGTTGCCGGCTTGGGGATAGGTGGGATCGCCGTGGCCCTGGCCCTGCAAAACATTTTGGGCGACCTCTTCGCTTCTCTCTCGATCGTGCTGGACAAGCCTTTTCTGATCGGCGATTTTATTGCGGTGGATACCATCCAGGGAACTGTCGATCACGTCGGACTCAAAACAACGAGGCTCAGGAGCCTCTCCGGCGAGGAAATTGTCATTGCAAATGCCGATCTGCTCAGAAGCCGGATCCGGAATTACAGGAGGATGCAGGAGCGGCGGGCGGTGTTCACGGTGGGTATCACGTATTCGACACCGCCGGACAAGGTGGCCTCTCTGCCGGGATTCTTGCGGGAGGCGATCACGGCACAGCCGGAAGCACGCTTCGACCGAGCGCACTTCAAGTCATTCGGCGAATCTGCACTGCTCTTCGAGGCGGTGTACTTTGTGACAAGTCCGGAATACGGGGTTTTCATGGACGTGCAGCAACAGATCAATCTCGGCGTGCTTCGCAGATGTACAGAAGAAGGTATCGTCTTCGCGTTCCCCACGCACACCGTCTACGTGAAACAAGAATAAAGACAGGGACGCACTACGTTGCGTCTCCCTCTTTTGTCCGGGGGTTCTGCCCGGGCGGCAGGCGGCGCGACTTGCGCGCCGCCTCCGTCAAAAGATATTCCATTTGCCCATTTACGCTCCGCAGTTCGTCCGCCGCCCACTTCTCCAGTGCGTCATACACGCCGGCGTTCAGCCGGAGCAGAAAGCGCTTCTTTTCGCTCATGTGTACAACGTACCGGTGTTAATCACCGGCTGGGCTTCCCGGTCCGCCACCAGAGCCACCAGAAGGTTGTTGATCATGGCAGCCTTCTTCTCGTTGTCCAGCGTTACCACGTTCTGCTCGCTGAGCATCTTCAGCGCCATCTCCACCATACCCACGGCCCCTTCGACAATCTTCTGGCGCGCTGCCACGATGGCTTCCGCCTGCTGGCGTCGCAACATCGCCTGCGCAATTTCGGGTGCATATGCCAGATGACTTATCCGTGCATCGGTGATCTCCACACCCGACACATCCAGTCGCGCCTGTACCTGAAGTCGAAGGCTGTCCGAGACCTCTCCCGGGCTCCCCCGTAGGGACGGGCGTCCGTCATCATGCGAGTCATAAGGGAAATGTGAGGCGAGCGTCCGGATCGCGGTCTCACTCTGAATCGCTACGAAGCCCTCGAAATTCTCCACATCAAAGAGCGCCTTCGCCGAGTCCACCACCCGCCAGACTACAACGGCAGCAATTTCGATGGGATTCCCCTGCAGATCGTTGACCTTCAGTTGCTCGCTGTTGAAGTTCCGGATCCGCAGCGAGACGTGGCGTTTGATGGCAATCGGATTGGACCACCAGAACCCTGCCTCACGAACGGAACCGATGTATCTCCCTACAAAGACCAGAACACGGGCTTCGTTGGGTTGGACGATGTAGAAGCCGTTCAGGCTGAGACACCCCACGAGCAGAAGTGGAATGGCAAACCAGAGTAAGACAACATCGTTCGTGCGGATGACATCCACGAGAATCCATATGCCGATCAACCAGAGAACCAGAGCCGCGACAAGCGCGAAGAAGCCGTTGATCTTCACGGCAATTGTTTCCTGAATCGCATCCATAAGCTCTCCTTGTTTTGACATCATAATGATATCATAAATATATCACACTGTCAAGGGAAAAAAATGCCGCCTTTGCAATAACGGCGGCTAAGCGTTTCTTCAGGGAGTCCTCTGCCCGACTCTGCGAGCTCAACGGGAATTTCTCCGGCCATGAAGCACTGCCTCACTCGGCCGGCACCTTTTTCCCCCGCATCTCTTTCATCAACCGTTCGACTTCTGTGAATTCCCCCGGTATCGATTCGCTCAGTACAAGAGAGCCGTTCTCTGTCACCAAAATATCGTCCTCAAGTCGGACTCCTACACCCCGATATCCCGGCGCGAGCAGTGAATCCTCCACAGGAACATACACGCCAGGCTCAAGGGTGATCACCATTCCGGCTCGCAGGGTGTCCATCACACCCGCATCGTGGACATCCAACCCGAGATGGTGCGATAAGCCGTGCCGCCAGTACTTCCCGAACCCCCGGGCGGTGATCGTTGCCTTTCCCGTCGCGTCCATCTCTGACCAGGCAAGTCCTGGTCTGATCCGCGCAAGCACATCTTTCTGTGCCTGCCTCACCGCAGCATACAGCTCCCGCTGCTCACTCGTGAATGTTCCCCCCGCGGGGAGCGTGCGCGTAATGTCCGCAGCGTACCCCTCCACCTCCGCCCCCACATCCATTACGACAACATCTCCCGCCTGCATCGTCCGGCGATTTTCGTCATAATGAAGAATAAGCGAATTCGCACCCGAGCCCACAATCGAGGGAAACGCCGTACCGGTTGCTCCCTGCCGCAGGAACTCTCCTTCCAGAGCGGCCTGCAGCGCGTACTCCTTCGCGCCGGGAGCACACACAGCCATCGCGCGGCGAAGACCGTCTCCGGTTAGGGCTATCGCACGCCGGATGTTTTCCACTTCCGCAGCCGACTTGTACACCCGCAGCCTCGCCACCAGCGGTCCGGCATTCTTGACCTTCAGATTCGGAAACCGGCCTTCGAGCTCCCGGCGGCCGTCCCGTTCAATGAAAAGGGGTTTATTGTTCAGCCAATCCTCAAGAAAGGCCGTACCGAAGGCGGAGGCGTACACCGTATCCACGCGGGGCCACAACGTATTCAGGACCTCACTGAAGCGGCTCCAGTCGAGCGTCATGCCATCCTCTATAGTGGCAACCCCTCCGCCGTCACGCTGCACGAACAGCATCACCCGGGCTACGGTATCGCCGATGAGCACGCCTCCCGGTGCAATAATGAGTGCGATGTTCGGCCGATTTTCTCCCGTGAGGTACAGCAGGTTACTCTCCTGCCTGTACGGATAGTTCACATCGCCGTTACGCGTCCGCCCATCGGGCGCCCGAAAGACGGCCGCCGACGAGGAATCCAGGAGTGCGCTCAACCGGGCCCGCCGCGCGGCGAACTCAAGGCTATCAATGCCGCCTTCTCCCCGCCCGGCCCCAAGCAGGAGAACACCGAGGATCCAGAGTATACCGATACCCTTCCTCACTTCAACGCTCCGGCAACAGGCATCAGCGTGCGCGTCACCTTCGCCGACTGCGTCATCGGGATGGTCATGTTCTGTTGACCCGTTATTGCCGCAGTCATGTCGGTATCGTTTTGCCCCTCTTCCTTGACAACCAGTCCTGCAGTATCATCAAAATAGATCGTCCCGCGCAATTTCCCTTTGCCCTCCATGAACACATCCATTCCCATCATGGATCCTTTCCCCTCGATCGCCGACTCGCCGGCATACGCGAGTTTCACGCAGTCGTGTCCCATGTGCTGTTCACGACCGGTTATCGTGTACTCGAGTGTCGAGGTGCTGACCATCTTGCCGCCCATGGCATCATTCGTATCGGCGACCATGCTTTTCCATTTGCCTCCAATGGCAACAGGAGTTTTCGAGAATTGATGGAACCGGACCGCCTCGCGAAACGCCGACGAACGCCCCATCCCCCCCACCGAAGTCAGGCTGTCCATGACTTCCCGTGATTCCACTGCACCGAGTTGCGAGAGCACTACACGACTCCGCTTCCCGATCAAGTCATCCATCACCATTGTCGTATCCCGCCGCGGCGACTTTGTGGTCACGACGAGGGAATCCATCGATGTGATCAGAACGCACGCTCCGTCATCCCGCTTGTCCTCGACCACCACACGGCTTACCATGCGCGCGGTGGTGTATATCTTCATCTCCTGGCCCATCATCTCCTGAACCATCGTCGAGATCACCAGATCAGCGTACCGATAGGCCTTCCCCTTTTCAAACCCATACTTCAGCTGAACCATCGACTGGGAAAAAGAACCAACGGCGCCGACGCAGAGAACCATCACGAGCGCGCACCAACGACTGCGGGAACGATTCATTGTACACCTGCCTTTGTATATGTGGATGAGAGTTCAGGGGAGTCGGCCACCCGCCACGCGGTCCGGAAGACCAGATCCGCCACACGTGCAAGTTTCTGTGTGTCGATCAGGTCCGCATGGTCGGTCACCTTGTGATACTGTTGGTGTAACCCGCTATGATAGAACAGTACGTGTATCCCCCGTTTTGCAAAACTCGAATGGTCACTGTCCCCCCCCGGCAGAATCGTCGGTGTCAGCACGAATCCCGACAACCGGTTTTCCGCACGGGTTGCTGCCAGGAGTGTGGATCCTTCCTGGGCACCGACAAGCTGCAACGAATCCGGCGCCCCCCGGCCCACCATGTCCATGTTCAGCATAGCCTTCGTCGCCGCAAGAGGGTAGAGAGGCTTTCGGACATAATACTCGGAACCCAAAAGACCCTTTTCTTCCCCCGCAAAAGCGATCAGCAACACCGAACGGCGCGGCGAGCGGGCCATGGCCCCGAATGCCTGGGCAATTTCAAGCAGTGCCACCGTTCCCGACGCATTATCGTCCGCTCCATTGAACACGGAATCCTCGCCGGCCTTCGTGTTACGCTTTATGCCCACGTGATCGTAATGTGCTCCGATCACGACGAGCTCTTTCGCGAGCACGGAATCGGATCCCTCAATGATTCCGGCCACATTCTGCGTGGGAATATTCCTGACGGCAATCGACGTCCGGACACGGACCCGAACACCCGGCAGCACAAACGAGCGGGGGGCAAAGGCGCGATCGATGGATGCCTGAAGGCGGACAAGCGAATCAACAGACCCGAACAGGCGGACCATAACCTTTTCGCCGACGTGCACCACAGGGACTTTTTCCGATTCATCGATGGCAAGCGTCATGGGCAGCGCATCGTGCGGAATCACTTTGGAGAGAGAAGGCCAGGGGAACCCGCGGGGCGTGAGCGAGGTATGATTCAGGGGGTCCGTCATGACCAGCACGGCCTTCGCTCCGCGCTCAATGGCCTGCCGCGTCTTGCTTGTTACATTGGAGTACTCGGTGGATTTCTTTCCCAGGAATACCGCAGCGGAATCCTCTTCTCCGGGTTCGTGCCGCAGGACCAGCACGATTTTCCCCTTCACATCGAGACCGGCATAGTCATCATACGTGTACTCCGGCGCACTGATCCCGTATCCGGCAAACACCAGTTCCCCTTCCACCTCGCCGCCTCCGGTGTTGTCGAAGGGAGTGAAGTCGTCTTTGAGGACAAAATCCTCGCTCACTCCGCCAGAGCTCACGCGGAGCGCATTCGTGTCTCCCAGCGCGATGATGTTCAGTCTCACGGGCTGGAAATAACTTCCCCGTACGGGACGCACACCCGAGCGGGCGAATGCATGCGCAATATAGGCCGCCGCGCTGTCCAGTCCGGGACTGGGCGTGTTCCGCCCCTGCAGCTCATCTGACGCAAGATAGGCAAGATGGCGTGCAGCACTTCCGGCGTCGATGCGTGATGAGCCGCGGGCGAGATCCCGCTCCGGACCCCGGCATCCCATCCCGAACATGAGGCACGCGAGCCAGACTATCCCCGCTACTGCAGTGGTTTTGTGCATTGTTCTCTCTTGATTTCCCAAAAAAGACTTCTTCTTAGACAATCACGCGGATCCAGCTCGCAATACCACCACCAGAGGGACGGGCTACGGAGGAACTGTTTCATACTCTGACGTCAACGATCCGAATCCCTTCTGCACTGTTGCCTGTGCGGGGACATTCTGCAAACGGGATTCCCCGCTCACCATCCAGAACGGTATTACACAATTTCCGACAGCAATTCCCTCCGTGGCGCGGCGATAACCACTTTGTTCACCAGCATCCCCTTCGCCGCAACCACAGCAGCACCGGCATCCACTGCAGCCTGCGTGGCCGCCACATCGCCCGTGAGCGTGACGAAGGCCTTGCCACCGAGCGCCATCGCGAGGCGGAGTTCAATGAGCTGTACGTTCGCCGCCTTTGCCGCCGCGTCTGCGGCCTCTATCATCGTGGCCACCGAAAAGGATTCGATGATGCCCAGAGCCTCAAGCGTCCCGACTGTCGTCCCGCCGCCAATAGCGGTGAAGACGGAAGCATGGACGTTGGGGATAACGAAGGTGTCGATAACCGCGCCTGCCCCCGCAACGATCCCCGCGTCCACGCTGGAGCTCACCGCAGCCACATCGCCCCCTACCAGGACCATGTACTTCCCTGAACAAATCGTTCGCGAGAGCATGATCTCCACATCTGCCGCCTTCAGCATGGCATCCGCCACGAGGAATCCGGCCGCAATACTCGACAGCTCAATCAAACCGATGGCATTCTTTCGCATAGGTCAATCCCGCTCTATGACTATGGTTGAGTCAATCTGTTTCACCACTCCGCTTATGCTGGTATGGATGCGCGCGCCCAACGCTCCTTCGGCAATCTCCGCAACGCATTCTCCCGCTCTCACCGTCTGCCCGACCTTTACAACCGGCGCCGCCGGGGCGCCAACATGCTGCACCAGGGGCAGGCGGATGCGCTGCGGGGCAGGCACCCGTGCCCCCTCCTTTGTATGAATATCGTAGGATGTGAGGCCGAGCCGCTTCACCAGCTGCGGGAGAGGCGTCCGGCGCCCCTCATACATCGCGTGCGGCTTAACCTCCTTCGGTCCGGACCACCGCTCGCCGTGCGCCTTCATTTCACTTTTCCCCTTGTCGCACGCTTCCTTCGGAAAAAGGCTCTCCGGACATGCGTACAGCGTGCACAACCCGCACGCACAGCACAACGCCGCGTACTGATTCCAGAACGCCTCGCCCGTGCGGGTGAATCCCAGGCTTCGCATCACCTTGTGCGGCTGCACGTCATACCCGAGAAGAAAACGCGGGCACAGTTCCGTGCAAAACGTGCACTGGTCGCATGCCGACTTTCCGATCCGGTGCTTGGCCTGCTCGGGCTGTTTCTTGCGCGTCACCTGCGTGTGATCCGCCGGCAGCACCACAATGCCCGCTGTGGTCTTGGTGATCGGGCGCTGGAGATCGAACTCGAGCGCACCCATCATGATTCCCCCGACAAAGACACCAACGTAGGGAACGGTGATCCCACCCGCTACCTCGACCGCATCGGCAAAACTGATTCCCACGGGCGCTGCAAACGTGATGGGCTGTTTTACTGCACCCGCGACGGTAATCCATTTTTCCGTAACCGGAATCCCGTCTGCCGCACGCGCGACATTGTACAACGTTTCGACATTGCTCACCACAACCCCGACATCGAGCGGGATACCCTGCGGGGGAATGAGCCGCCCGGTGGCTTCATAGACCAGAATATACTCGTCACCGGAAGGATAGAAATCCCCCAGAAGATGAAGGGTGATATCCTTGCCGTCGATCGCAGCCCGCAGGGCCGCTATCGCGCCCGCGTTCTTTTCCTTTACGCCGAGAATGCCGCGGGATGCGCCTGTGGACTGCATCAACAACCTCACCCCGCGGATGATCTCGGGCGCATGGCGGGTCATGACAGCCAGATCCTTGTGAATCAACGGTTCACACTCGGCGCCATTGGCGATAACGGTGTCCGCTTTTGCCCCCGCTTTTACATGAGCGGGGAATCCCGCCCCGCCCGCGCCGACCACACCAGCCTGTCGGAGCTGTTCCTGCAACGTCATCGGTTTGTCCTGTATGCGAGAGAAGGTGAGTTCACCGCCGCTGGTCCTCTGCCGTGGCAACGGTAGGGTCGTGTGCGCCCCGCAAGTCCTCCGCGGCGGCAAGGATCACTTCGCGTGTTGCCGGGAGTGGTATCCGCGGTTCGCGTTGATGCCCGTCCACCGCGGACACCGCGTCTTTGATTGCCAGCCACGCGGAGAGCGCAAGCATGAAGGGCGGTTCGCCGACCGCTTTGCTGTTGTGTATGGTGCCCGCGTGCGGCACCCCGGCCAGCATCTCCACCCGGAAGTCTCCGGGAATGTCTCCGGCGGTCGGAATCTTGTATGTATCCGGAGAATGCGTCAAGAGATTACCCGCACGGTCCCAGAGCACTTCTTCTGTTGTGCACCAGCCAACTCCCTGCACGTATCCTCCCTCGATTTGCCCCCGGTCTATCCCCGGGTTCAGGGAATCCCCGACATCGTGCAGAACGTCGACGCGGAGAATCGTATGGGCACCGGTCAGCACATCCACCTCAACTTCCGTCACGGCCATCCCGAATGCGTAATAGAAGAATGGGCGACCTTTGCCCGCCTGTTTGTCCCAGCCGATGTCCGGCGTCCGGTAAAACCCCGTGGAGCTGAGGCTCACCCTGTGCATATGAACTGCCTGCATGGCCTCCCTGAAGCCCATACATCGTTCCGGGTGCCGGGAGTCGGAAATCCCGTTCCGGGCAAAGAGAACGTTCCCGGGATCCGTAGGATCGCTTTTCCTGCCGCCCGTAAGGAGAGGCGCCAGAACGCCCGCAACGCGTTCCTTGAGGACATCCACGGCGTTCTTCACAGCCATGCCGTTCATGTCAGCCCCCGAGGAGGCAGCTGTAGGAGACGTGTTCGGAACACGTGCGGTGCTTGTGGCATGAATCCTGACACGGTCCGGATCGATGCCCAGCTCCGCCGTGACGATATTCACGATCTTCGTGTTGAGCCCCTGTCCCATCTCCACTCCACCGTGGTTCACGAGCACGGTGCCGTCCGTGTAGATGAGCACCAGCGCCCCCGCCTGGTTGAGAAATGTGGTGGTGAAGGAAATCCCGAATTTCACCGGGGTGAGGGCAAGGCCCCGTTTCCGGAATTCGTGAGAAGCATTAAAAACGTTTGCCGCCGACCGTCGATCGCTGTAGGACGAGGAAACCATCATCCGTTCAAACATCGCGGACAGGTGGTTCTCTTCCACGGTCTGACCATAGTGGGTGACGTTCCGGCCCTCCCGGCCGTAGAAATTCCGTGAACGCACATCTGCTGCATCAATACCGAGAGTACGCGACACACGGTCGAGGATGGTTTCCATGACAGCCATGCCCTGCGGACCGCCGAATCCCCGGAAGGCGGTGTTGGAGGGAAGATTGGTCTTCCAGACGCAGCCTGTCACGGCAACGTGCCCGATGTAGTAGGCGTTGTCGGCGTGCAACATGGCGCGCTCGAGAATCGCAAACGAAAGATCCGTCGCCATGCCCCCGTCGCTGTTGAGCTCAATCTTCACCCCCAGGAGTACGCCCCGGGCATCGAACCCGGCTTCGTAACGCGTGAGGAAGCGGTGACGCTTCCCCGTCATAATCATATCGTCATCCCTGCAGAGCCGGATTTTTACCGGCCTGTGCGTGGCTGAGGCGAGCAGTGCAGCCCAGCACGCGGGATGGTTGGCCTGCGTCTCTTTCCCGCCGAACCCGCCCCCCAAACGGCGCACCTCTACGACAACGTCATTGCGCGGGCTACCCAGCACACCGGCCACGAGGGCCTGCGTCTCCGATGGATGCTGCGTGGAGGAATACACCGTCATCTCAGGACCTTCGCCGGGGACGCACAGGGCAACCTGTGTCTCGAGATACCAGTGCTCCTGCGCCCCGGTCTCCAATTCTCCGCGCAGCCGGTACGGCGCGTTCAGCAGGGCGGAGGCAACATCACCCCGCTCCATGAGACGCGGCGGTCCCATCAGCATTCCCCTTTCCATTGCCGTGCGAAGATCGATTACCGCTTCAAGGGGTTCGTAGGAAATACGCACCAACCGTTCCGCCTCCCGGCACCCCTCTTCGGTCTCCGCAGCGATGAGCGCAACAGCCTGTCCGACACAGAGGACCTCCTCTACGGCAAGACACGGCTCATCCTTGACAACCGGACCCATGTTATTCTGTCCGGGAATATCCCGGAACGAAAGCACGGCGCGCACGCCGGGGACCGCGCGGGCCGCCGTCAGGTCCATCGAAAGGATTTTCGCATGGGCATGCGGACTGTAGACGACCCGGCCATGGAGCATCTGCTCGGGGATTGCCATATCGTCCACATACACCGCCGTGCCGGTGACGTGCCCTTCTGCGCTTTCATGTGCCGTCTGCGCATTCATTCTAGGCCTCAACCCTCCCGCCGCCTGTTGCCACACCGGTATGCACGTCCTCCCAGAACTGGAGAAGAAGGTTCCGTGCCACCGTCATACGGAAGCTGGCCGACCCCCGGACATCGGTGATAGGTGCAAAATCCTTTGCCAGCTCTTTCACCGCCGTGACCACACTGTTGTGGGTCCACGGGGCCCCCTGGAGCAGCGCCTCAACGTGACGTGCACGGCCGACAGTTGCCGCCATCCCTCCGAATGCCAGAACGGTTGATGAGACATTCCCCGATGCGTCGAGCGTCAACCGGAAACAGGCACTGACCGAAGAAATATCCATGTCGCGTCTGCGCGAAATCTTGTAGGAGCGGACATTCGTACCCTCCGGTATCCCCGGGATCACGATGGACGTGATCAGTTCGTCCTTTCCGCAGGCGGTTTGCCGGTATCCCGTGACAAAATCCTCCAGCGGCACCATCCGCCATTCGCCGAATTTCTCGAGCCTCACGCCGGCCTTCAGCGCAAGAAGGACGGGGAGCGTATCGCTGACCGGGGACGCGGTGCCAAGATTTCCCCCGAGTGTTGCCATCGACCTGATCTGCCTCGAGCCGAATACAACAAGCATGTCGCCCAGCGGCGCACAGACTTCGCGTGACGCAATGAGGAGCTCCTGCAGTGTCACCGCACTGCCGATGGCGAGAGTCTCTCCCTCCCCACGCACCGTGCGCAACTCGGGAATTCCGGACAGGTCCAGTAGAGAGGAGAGGTGTTCGTGTTTTTTGGTCACGCGCAATGCCACATCCGTCGCACCGCAAAGCACAAGTGCTTCGGGATGTTCCGCCCGGTACGCCAGCGCTTCCCCGAGCGTCGAGGGGCGGCAATACCGCTGGGACCCGGTGTTGAGCAGGAGCGTTTCCCGGGGTATTGTGCGGAGGAGCGAACAGACCGCCGTTTCCCCATCGGTAAACTGATCGTGCCTGTCTCCGGCACAGGCCTCAAGGGCGGCATCTATCACCGAACGATAGCCGGTGCATCTGCAGAGATTTCCAACGAGCGCATCCACTACCGAGGCACGGTCAGGCGTGTCTCCGCTCTTGAACAGCGCAAAAAGGGACATCACGATGCCGGGCGTGCAGAAGCCGCACTGGCTGCCATGAAGGGCCACCAGTGCGCGCTGTACCGGGTGTAGAGCGCCGTCCGTATCGCGAAGATTCTCGACAGTGATGAGCTGCTTCCCGTGCACCATCGGGAGGAACAGCAGGCATGAGTCCACGGCAGAATAGGTGAGAGTGCCGGGGGCGGATTCTTCCGCCAGAACCACCGTACATGCCCCGCAGTCCCCCTCCGCACAGCCTTCTTTCGCGCCGCGATGCCCGGGGAGAGCGCGGAGGTATTGAAGGACCGTGGTTGTGGGGCGATACGCCGAGGAGGGCGTGAAGGGAATCCGGATAAGCCGGCCATCAAGAACACACTGAACAGAATCCTGCATGCGGGGAATCAACGCCTGGGTTGCGCAACACATTTTATCTTTTTGAATGTACGATAATCCCCCGGCACAATCAACCGTCCGTCAGACTCCCCATACCCGGAGCACGGTTGCGCTTCGCTTCGATCGCTACAGTCAACTCCCGGTCCCGCCAGGCGGGATCGCCTCCATCGGTATTCGTCATGCCGGGCGTACCAAAAAAGAGGGCGCCCCTTTCAGGACGCCCACGCAAACGTAACGCTCATACTCCCCTTGCTATGCGCTCTTTGCCCTGAGCGCGCAATTCGCCATTTGGCCTACGCCCTTTGCACTTCTCACTTCGCGCCGTCTTCCAGCTCATCCGCCAGCGCCCCCGCATCGTAGAGTTTTCGCAAACACTCGATCATCGCCGCCGAGTGCACGGACACTGAACGACTGGTCTCCTCGGAATACAGGAACCGGCCCGGCAGGCTCTCGATGTTACCGTCGAACACCAGTCCGACATATTCGCCGTTCTTGTTGATCACGGGTGAGCCGGAGTTGCCGCCGATAATGTCGCAAGTGCTCACGAAATTCATCGGCGTTGAGAGATCCAGCTTCTCCTTCCGTTCCATGAACCGGGCAGGCAAGGCAAAGGAACCCTTATTGTCGAAGCCGTAGGCCCTGTCGAACAATCCGTACAGCGTCGTCTTGGAGGGTGCAATCGTGCCGTTCATGGGATATCCCTTCACGGTTCCGTACGACAGCCTGAGAGTGAATGTTGCGTCCGGATACGTGGTCCTGCCGTAGACTGCGAATCGTGCCTCTCCCAGTTTTTCACCCGCGCTCGTGACCACGCCCGAGACGTTCTTCTCGTCCCAGACCCGCATTTCCTCCATCAGGGGATTGACCTTGCGGGCAAGAACGATCATCGGGTCGGTCGATCCGGCAACGGCCTTTTCACCTCCCTGAAACAAGGTTTTCCGCACAGAAGGGTCCGCCAACTGTGTCCCCTTCACGAGCTCCCGCACAACTTCCACCGCTGTTTTTCCGTCCATCACAAGCTTTACGTACGGATCGTCCGGTCCGAGTTTTTCAAGAGCCTCCGCAAAACCCTCGGCCATCTGCATTTCCTCGAGTTCAGGATAGATGGGGGCCGGTGAGAAGAGCCGGAACTTCGTGGATTCGAGGTTTGCATCCTGG
>Ga0315278_10000964_pt1 | contig 24842 bp, 16 predicted proteins | sample YL17G06_0_MG_FD_203880 | JGI IMG/M metagenome (GOLD analysis project Ga0315278, IMG submission 203880) | Sediment microbial communities from Yellowstone Lake, YNP, Wyoming, USA - YL17G06_0 | ecosystem: Environmental > Aquatic > Freshwater > Lake > Sediment | place: USA: Wyoming | collected... | reverse complement strand
TCGCCGATGTCGTACTGATATACAATATTTGCATCGTTGCCGTAGGTTGTCACCGTTCTCCTGCCAAGCTGGTCGTATTTATTAATTCACTTTTCAAAGAACTTTAAAGCAAAATGTTTTTGACTTAGATTAATATTCGTTTAATTCTTTGTTACTACCGGTAAACTGTTGAGACGATCAAATACTTCTTTAACTTTACTATGCCCAAATTTGCATTTATTATCCGCAAGCAGGGTATTCAAAATTTTATATGCTTCGTCAGGCAAATGGTTTAAATATTTTAGAATAGCATAACGTATTAATGCACTTGGAGCAGGATATTGATTTAAAACTTCGTTTTCCACAAAAGCAATCGCTTTGTTTATTGAATCGAGATTATCAAGGAATGGGATGCATTTGTTCTCAATAATTTCCTGCAATTTTTTGCCGACTCTATCTATGTCATCAGATGGTTTCAATGTCCACCAATGATCATGATTATCAAATAAACGGCCAACTCTAAGATAAAGAAAACAATCGAGTCTTCGAATAGTCTTAGGAAAAGGCTTATTCCAAAAAATTTGTCGTTCACTTTTAACGCAAACTCCGAGATTGATTGTAAAACTAATATCATTTTTATCGTTCCATTGGCTTTTTTGAATATCGAGCAAATGTATTATTTCTCCTTTTCCGCGATTCCAGGTAAGCTTATCCTTGCGAAAACTATTAGCCGACATAATTGGTTTAATAAATCTATCAACTAACAATGTAATCATATTTTTTATCTCAAATATACCTCAGTCGTAATTAGTAACACATATTGTTATGGGTCATATTTAATTCTTTATTTCTATTGGCAAGTTGTTAAGGCGATCCAATACTTCTTTAACTTTGTTATGCCAAAATTTGCCTTTATTGTCCGCAAGCATGGGATTCAGAATTTTATTGGCTTCTTCCGGCGAATGGTTTAAATATTTTAGAATAGCATAACTTATTAATGCACCTGGATGAGTATATCGATTTATAATTTCGTTTTCTGTAAAAGTAATCACTTTATCCATTGAATCGAGATTATCAAGGAAAGGAATGCATTTGTTTTGAATAATTGCCTCCAATTCTTTGCCCACTATATCTATATCATTTAATGATTTCAGCTCCCACCAAATGTCCTTGAAACGACCTTTCTCACATAATAAATGTCCAACTCTAACAGAAGGGAAACAATTAATTTCATGAATAAAGCGAGGAATCTCTTTTCCCCCATTAAATATTTGCCTTTCACGCATAACACAAGCACCAACATTTATAGTAAAACTTATATCGTCTTTGCTGTTCCATTGACTTTGCTGGATATCAAGCATATGAATAATATCAGTTTTTCCACGATTCCAGGTAAATTTATCCTTGCGAAAACCGTGAGCCGACATCACCGGTTTAATAAATTTATCAACTAACAAATTAATCATAATTTTTATCCCACATTGCAATTAGTTGTTATGGTTTATAATAAATAACACGGCCATTCGTCTCTGAAGCTTTTTTGTATTTCTCAATTTGTCTTGCACCCGCCGCACGTCCGGAGGGCGTATCAGGTTTTAATTCAATCGGACGGTTCTTTGGGTCAATTGCATCAGGACGAAGTTTTGAATTCTTAATACGTTCTTCTGATTGCCATCCCTTCTGCTTTACTTTTTCGGCAAAATCCTTATGGGCTTCTCTGCCTTTCGCAGCGGCTGGGCTTTCGCCTCCTTTCTTAGGTTTTTTCTTAATCTTCTCTTTATTATCTTCTTCAGCAGGTTTGTCGATATTTTCTTTATTATCAGAATTGCCTTCATGTTCACATAATGCATCGGCTATTTTATCTAATAGCGGCTCAACTGCAAATTTGTATATGCCATAGCCAAAGGCTCCACCTGTGGCAGCAGCAGTGATTATCGGAATTACTGGCCCTGTTATCTGAACACCAACCACGATCATTTCAGGGTGTTCTGCAACCTTACGGACGACTTCTGCAACTTCTTCAACTCCTGTAGTCAACCCATAAGGGTCAACAAGATTCACCGGATTATTCAAACAGTACTGATACAGATTCATACTGTCAAAATAGCCTATTGGGTCGGTTTGGAGGAATCTGCCGATACTCGGAGAATAATAACGAGCACGATAGCAATAATTTCCCGTCTCGCTGTCGTATTCACGACCAGTGAAAAGGAATCTGTTGCCGATTGTGCTTGTATTACTCGGTGTGCCAAAAACATCGTAATGATACTGCTCGACAATATTTTTGGCGTCATTTGATAATGCCACCACGCTGCCTAAGCCGTCATAGTGATAGTAGTATTTGTTGCCGGAGGCAACATCTATCATACAAACAGGTTCATCTATCCCGGGGCCGTATATATACTTTTTAATGAGCGTACCGGCTGAACTGTATTCAGCTACTAAGTCATCGCCGTCATGGGCGTATTTGATTATTACAGTTCCGCCGCTGTAAGTTGTTTTTTCAGTTCGCCTCCCTGCGAAGTCATAAGTATAATGAGCAATCCTGCCGTTGGCAATGGTATTTACATCCGTCAGCCTGTTTTCGCAGTCATAATAATACTTATATGTACCGTCATTTATTAAATTGCCCTTACTGTCGTAGCTGTAAGAAGTTACGCCGACTGCCGTGTATTGATTAAGACTGTTGTGGGAATAATTCGTCGTAGAACCTGCTGTGACCCGATTCCAATTACCGACAGCGTCGTAATAATAATTGGCATCCGTTCCAAAGCCGGCCGCGTAATCTACATCGGTAAGCTGATACAGTTTGTCATAGCTGTATTGGCTTTCCTGACCGTTGACTATCATATTCAAACTATTATCAACGTTGTCGTACTGGCTGTATTGAATATCGATTGGACCGGAATTTGTATTATTGGTTATCCTTGTGAGTCTGTCGCCGATGTCGTACTGATATACAATATTTGCATCGTTGCCGTAAGTTGTCAGCGTCCTTCTGCCAAGCTGGTCATATTTATATTCCGCCGTTATTTGGTTTTGATATTTGATTTTTGTCAGGCGGGACAGGGCATCGTATTCATAAGTTACATTCGTATCATCCGGATAGACAAGTTTCGTTCGTCTGCTAAGAATATCATAATCATATTTTACAGTTCGATTGTCTTGCTCAACCTGTTTAAGTCTGCCGATACGGTCGTAGGTATAACTTGCAAGGATAGCAGTGCCTTGCTTTACATCACAGAGTCTGCCTGCGATATCGTAGGTATAGGTTAGTGCTGTTTCGCCCGGCCGGGTTTTTGTACGGATGCGATTTAAGGCATCGTAAGTATAATTGATTGTTTGTCCGCCGCGGTTTTTGAAACTCGTTATATTTGAAGTCGCATCGTAAGTGAATCTTTCATTTGAACCGTCCGGGTAAGTTGTCATTGTAAGTCTGTCGAAGCCGTCGTATTCATATTCGGTGGTATTGCCGTTGGCGTCAGTTATAGCCGATTGCAAGCCATTTGCATTGTAGCAGTATCCGGTGATATTATTGTTCGCATCATTTGCCTCCCATACAAGTCCCCTGATATCATATTTGTATCGTGTAATATTTTCCTGGGCATCGGTAACAGACCTTAAATTTTGACTCTTGTCGTAACTGAAATCGGTGCGGTTGCCCAAAGGGTTGACTGTGTATGCAAGGTCATCAAGAATATTATAATGGTAGCTGACCGTCTGGTCGTTGGCATCTGTTCTGACCATTGTTACCTGCGAAAGCATTTTATCTGAGTTATACGCATAATTAGTAACAGTATTTAATGGTGCAGTAATTTGCGTCAGCAGGTTAAGCTGATTATATGCGAATTTTGTAATTTGATTATTGGGGTCTTTTATTTCAGTTACATTGCCTTGCTTGTCATATTTATATTCGGTCGTTATATTGAGACCTTCAGTTTCATCTGTATCGACAATCACTTTCCAGAGTCTGCCGTGATTAGAATCGTTAATGTTAGTATTATAATATTCATATCTTGTAACAATTCCATCAGGAGCGGTGGCCGTTTCAGCCTGGCCGAAGTTGTTATATGTAAAACTGATAACAGGACTTTGGTCTCCCTGGGGCGTAGGAACCTGCGGCAGGGTGATGCTTTCCAGATTGCCATTTGACTGGTTATAATTAAAGGTTGTTACATTTCCCCTGGCGTCTGTAATAGTTTTTACAAGGCTGAAATTTACATCATAAGTATAACGAGCGGTAATATTCGGTTCGCTGATGTTGGGATTTGATTTCAGGCAGGTACTTAGAACATTGCCTTTTGAATCATAAGTGAAATCTGTACAATTACCTGCCGGATTTATTACTCTTGTGAGATTTCTGTTGTCATCACGCTTGTAATCTGTGATATAGCAGCCGGTAAACTCGTAAAGCTTGTCTATTTCATATTCAATTAGAGTTCTGCCATAAATTTTCACCTCATCGATTATGCCGTCAAAACTTCTGCTTTCATCGATACCTCCGTTGTTAAAGGCAGTACCGATATATAAATCTTTTGTGCCGGTATTGGGCGGCCCTGCGATAGAATCGGCGGAGCCTGCTTCATGACCGTCGATGAATAAATGTAAGGTATCGCTATTGCAGGTTGCGACTATGTAGTGCCATTGTCCTGTAGAAACGGTGTTTGTACTGATAACGCTTTCCAAAGTAGAGCCTGTATAGAATCTAATCTCTATTTTGCCGCTTGTGTTTTCTCGTAAATCAAAATTATAACCATTTATTGAACTGGTATCGCATTTAGAAACTATTCCTGCGTAATCCGTATTGGCTTCTTTATATATCCAGGCAGAGATGGAAAATTTGGCCAAATCAAGGCTGTCATCATCTTTAATGCGTATGCTGTCGCCGTTGCCGTTAAATCTTAAAGCGCCGCCTACTTTACCTGCTGTCGAAATGGGCTGATATGCCTTACCATTATTTTGCCCGATTGAATCGGTTATTAATATTCCCGGAGCTGAATATGGATAACTATTGTTTTCGTCGATATCCCAAACATACTCAAAATCCCAATTACTAAAAGTGGATTTCAACATCATTTGCGATGTTGTTTTAGGGGTTCCTTTGCCGCTGTCGGAGCGTCCGGAAGTCTGTGAGTCATAATAGCAGGAAGTTATAGTGCCGCTGTTTGTTCCGCAAAAACCGCCAACATTGCTGGCGCCTGATACCGAACCGGCCGAGTAACAATTTTCCGCCGAACTGCCGCTGTCATTTTTGCCAACCAGTCCGCCAATGCCGTCATATCCTGAAACTTCTGCGAGAGAATAGCAATTTGACAAATTGCCTTTGTTATAACCCACAAGTCCGCCGCAGACAGCTTTTCCCGAAGAATGTGGACAGCCGCTAAAGCAGCTGCAGGGTGGAACGCACCCATATGGAGGGTACAACGCATGATATGTAAACACTGAAGAAGATTCTATATAATTTCCTGCCTGGTCTCGTATTTGAACCTTGTAAACACTATGATTTCCAGCCAACATTGCCGGAGTCGTATAGGTCGGGCTTGTAATCCAACCGCTGCTTGCTCCGCCGCCGGAGATATTTAAGAAATTATACTCAACCGGCGGGTTTGCTGCATCCGCAGCCGTAACCGCCGCCATAGAATGATACCAGTATATTGGCCCACTTTGATAAGCGTAGGGCACAACTGTCCATACGCCATATTGCGGGTTTGGGGTATAGCTCGGCGGATTTATATCAGTCGAACCTGATACTGTTCCTGATGTGAAACATTTAACAATAGCCCCTGAATCACAATAGCCAGCCAACCCTCCAACATAATTTTTTCCGGTAATATCGATGTTTGTCAAATTAAGATTTTTAATTGCCCCAGTAGCTGTTTTTCCGAATAATCCGACATAATCGGTAGTTGGCCTGTTGATAAAAAGACCATCTATCGTATGGCCTCTTCCATCGAAACAACCTGTAAAAGGATTGGAAGCGGTTCCGATTGGCTCGAAACCTGCACCGCTATGCGTCTCTGAGGCATCGATATCGCGGTCAAGAATATAACAGCCGCCAAGATTATTTTTTATATTCTGCAATTGGGTTACATTTGTGATTATGGTGGGATTCGTGCAGCCGCAATCGGAAGAAGGCAAATCTTCATCTAACGCCCAATAAGAAATAAGTTTTGACTCTCTTGTAGAGTAAGTGGAACAGCCCTGGTCATTTTCATTATATATTAGATGGCTGGTAACATTGCCGCTGTCATCATAAAGATTAAGGCTGTTAATATCCGTGCGGTCTTTTACCATTGTAAGATTGTACTTGGGCTCATAGGTAAAATCATAATAACCGTCGCCGTATTTCTGGTGGATAACCCTGTCATTGGAATCATAAGTATTTGTCAGCCATGTTTGACCGTTCGGGTCTGTAACTGATGTAAGATTATGCCTGCTGTCATAATTATATGTGGTTGCAAAACCAGCCGGGTTTTTTACTGAAGTGAGATTATTGGTATTGCCATTATATACATATTCCCATACTCTTCCGTCAAAAGCTGTTATCTTATAAAGCAGACCATCGAAGCTATAGTTTAAGTTAATATTTCTGTTTAAATCATCTGTTATCGTGGTTAATTTTTTGAATCGGCCGGTTCCAGTATAGGAAAAACTGATAACGTTGCCCGAAAGGTCTTCTATTCGCCAAAGACATCCGTCGGTATCGAATTTATATTTCATTCCATATTTTTCATATAATGTAAATAATCCGCCTTCTTTTAGAAAATAATCTGAAATGTTTGTTGGATTAATATATTTCGCAGGATTCGAACCGTTAACTTTATTATAAATTAACCGGTATGTCTGGCCGTTGAAAAAGGTAATAGATGTTTCGTTGACTTCGGCTACTTTCAGATTGTAATTCATATCCCAGTTGTATCCGAAATGGGATGTTTTAACATCCGGACTGACTATAATGTCAAAAGATACAACAGGTGATGACCATTTGCCACTGTTGTTCTTTACGCTATAGAAGCAGTTATATGTTCCGGGTACTGTGAATTTGCAGTTCGGCGTAGCGGTTAATTCGCCGCTAATATCATAAACTTCCTTGGGAAAATGCCAACAATATTCAACAATACTGCCGCCACCTGGGTCATAACCACTTCCTGTAAAATTAACCGTACCGGATGTCGTAAAACCGTTCTGATTAAATCTTCGAATAACAACATCAAGTTTTCTGCCTTTAATGACCAAATCCGTTGCAGAATAGATATGTTTCCCATTCACAATATCAATGGGGTCGCCGTCGGTATTTTCTTCTTTTGGAGGTTTATTTGATGGTTTATTTATATCATTATCCGGAGTCTGATTTACACTCGGATTATTGGCCACAGGAAGCGACGGATGCGACGGAGGCGACGGAGGCGGTGAACAGGCAATTATTATTTGAGCAAAGCAAACGCAAAATACAATCAGTGATACTTTAAATCCTGTATATATGTTATTCATTGTCCTTATCCCTTCTCTGTAATGAATATTTTTTTATTTATTGCTCTGCAGCCAGCCTCTTGCGTATGGTGCGTACTTACTTTGCGGACAATCCGCAAGCAGCTTACTGTAATGTGATGTAATTTGCGGTTTAGCTTCTGTTTCTGTAACTAATTGATTTTCCATGAGTTCTTCGTAACAATATCCCTGTGCGAAAAGACAGTAATCCGCATATTTAAATTTCGGGTCCGTCTGATGTGCGTTTTTGAAAGCGATTGCAGCCTTTTCGTATTCGCCTAATTTGTCATAATTTAAGCCTGATGTGTAATAGGCAATCGTTAAAGTTGAACCGGCAGTTTTTCCCACTACATATTTTTCCAGCAATTCGCAGGAAAGATGCAGCATCTTATCGGCAGATTCTTTTCCAATCCCCGAATTTACAGCTTTTTTATAACACATTTCCGCTATGTCGAGCATTCTTTCGGGCAGATACGAATTCTCATTAAAATTGGCAATCAGCTTGTCCAATGATATTTTAGACTGAGCATAATCCTGCGATACGATAAGAGCTAAAACATCCATCACGGTGCCATAAAACCGGGCATCAGCAGCCACAGAAGAGTCCGGGAAATCCTTCGCGACAGAATTAAACAAATCTTTAGCCTGCCCAAACCATTCAGGCCGCTCTGCGTAAGCCCATGCAATATTATAAAGACCATTCGGCAAAACGGGATTGGATGAATTTTCAGTCCGTATTTTCGCAATTACAGCCTCGACCCCGGCAATATCGCCATCCCGAAGCTTTAGCCTCGCATCCGTCATGACGCTATAAAGCCGGGCTTCTACCGCCCGTGAAGAATTCGGGAAATCCTTCGCAACAGAATTAAACAAATCTTTGGCCTGCTCTAAACATTCAGGTCTGCCCGCGTAAGCCCATGCAATATTATAAAGTGCATTTGGCAAAGCGGGATTCGATGGATTTTCAGTCCGTATTTTCGCAATTACAGCCTCGACCCCGGCAATATCCTTTTCCTCAAGGTTCAGCTTGGCATCCATCATAACGCCATAAAGCCGGGCTTCGACCGCCTGCGAAGAATTTGGGAAATCCTTCGCAACAGAATTAAACAAATCTTTAGCCTGCTCAAAATACTCAGGTCTGTCCGCGTAAGCCCATGCAATATTATAAAGGCCATTTGGCAAAGCAGGATTCGATGAATTTTCAGTTCGCATCTTCCTGATTACAGCCTCGACTCCCGCAATGTCTCCGCTGCGAAGCTTTATCCTCGCATCCATCAGGATGCTGTAAACCCGCGCATCAGCTGCCGCAGAAGATTTCGGGAAATCCTTCGCAACAGAATTAAACAAATCTTTAGCTTGCTTAAACCGTTCAGGCCTTTCTGCGTAAGCCCACGCGATACTAACAAGCTTGTCCGCAAGCTGCGGTGAATTAGCGAAATCCCGCTGTAATGCCGCAACGTTTTTCTCTGCGGTTCTGGCATCTGCAGCCTTGATTCGCGACAGTACCAGATTCGATTCGGTTTGAATATCTGCCAATAGAACCGAAGAGGCTGATAAATTTATTAGAACCAGGAGAATTGCATTTTGATAAGACTTCATAATTCTGCCTTTCATTAGCTATTTATATTAAAACAACTATGTCCATAAACAAATTTGGAAACAGTATTTCTTTGTTTTTTTAATTGATGCCGTAAGAACTGAGTACATAATCTCCTCTAACCATAGTTGCGTAAACTATTTATTCTAAACGCATATAATCATTCCTGTTCACTTTATGTTTTAAATATACGTTTATCAGATAAGCTCAACACTCTCATCTGACTCTTCCAAAAATAAGTTAACTGCTATTGATATTTATTTTCAAGACCAATTTGAAATTATTTTTCTCCCCAGTGCCACACGGTTGTCACTGGCAATAGTTTTATTTCCAAAAACCCACAAATATTTTTTACCTATCCTACCTTTATTGTTACAGGATGAGAAGTCAGCATAAATTTTTACAGCAGGGGTATTTTAGGAGAGATTTTTAGGAAGGGCAATTATATAAGCATTTGCAGAATAAAAAAATGCGAGCGGAGGAAGTTGGACTTCCACGTCCTTTCAGACATAAAATTCTACTACCATTTTTGTTTTACAATACAATCATTTCCGGTTATCTGGCTGCTTTTGTCCGTGTATTGATGGAGTTCTATATTAATGCCGTTGGGGTCGGTAAGCCAGGCCTGCCAGGAATTATCGCTGCCTGTTTTTTTATCGGTGATACTAACGCCGCAATTCCTTATTTCTTTGATTGCCTTGTCGATATCATCTACTTCCAGGCAAAAGTGCATGACCTTCGGTTTATCTTCTGATGAAACGGCATCAGCCTGAAAGAACTCGATAAAATTATGCTCATTGATTTGAAGATAATAACCAAAGACTTTACCGTCTCGAATAAAACTGAATTTCTTTGCCAGGCCCAGGCAGGAGCAGTAAAACTTCTCTGTTTTATCCAGGTCTTTTGTCGAAACACAAATATGTGCCATTGCTTTTATCATTACTATTCCCTTTTTAATATATTCCAAAGATGTACTTTTGGTTTTTATTTAGCGGGAATTGTCAACTTGGTACCAATAGTAAGATTACTCTTGGCTGAAATCTTGGGATTCAGTTTGAGTATTTCTTTGAAGCGGTCGCCGTTACCGAGTTGTTTTTGAGCAATGCTCCAAAGACTGTCACCGCTTTGTATGGTGTATAGCGTTGTAGTTCCTGGGATGGAGCCATCGGCTGGTGCAGCGGCAGTATTTACATTTCCTGGCGTGGCGATTACTGATTCCCCCGCGGCTGGGGCGGCCGGGGCTGGGGTTTTAGACTTTTCAATTTCGATTTTAGCCTGTTGCAGTTCGTTGCTTAATCGACTTATAATGATTTCGTAATTACGAATTTTCTCCTGTGACGATGCCTCTGATTGCTGCATCTTTGTTTGCATATCGGCAATCGCTGCTTTGCTCTTTGAATTTGTTATCATTATACCGCCTGTCAGTCCGGCTCCGAGTCCGACTATTGCGATAACAACCAGTACAATTATTTGTTTCATTTTCAACTTCTTTCAAAAAAAAATTTAAAAAATTCCTAAATTCTTTACCAGATTGTATCTGACATTTCACATATGGCCATATAGAATATCAGGACCATTTAAAAACATCAATATTTTTAACTTTTTTCCTTTCCCCCCAATACCGCATAGAAAAGTGATTAATTTTTCTTATAATTTAATTTAATGAAGGGGGTGTTTTAAGGGGAGATTTTTGAGTATGTAAATTGATATAACTCTTTATTTTATAAGTAAATGCGAGCGGAGGGAGTCGAACCCACAAGCCCGTTAGGACACAAGGACCTAAACCTTGCGCGTCTGCCAGTTCCGCCACGCTCGCATAAAAAACTTTTGCCACTAAGGCACAAAGGCACGAAATAAAATGATATATCAAAAACTTTGTGTCTTGGTGTCTTTGTGGCTATTTATCTTTTTCCTTTTCATTCGATATTTCTTCTATTTTCTTTTCCGCCTTTTGCAAAATACCCCGGCAGTGTTTTATAAGTTCCATTCCCTGTTCGTATTGGGTCAGGCTCTGTTCGAGCGAAATCTGCCCGTCTTCGATTTTACTTACAATATCGGTAAGTTTTTTTATCGCCTGTTCGAACGAGAGGTTATTTATATCGTTATTTTCTTTCTTTTCAGCCATTACATACCTTTATTTAACAAATCCCAGTTTTTCCGGCAGCCACATTGTTATTGCCGGCACATAGGTACATATCATAAGTGTAATTATCATCGCTATAAAAAACGGCAAAATATGCCGAATCACCTTGGTTACGGTAGTATTAGCTATCCCGCAGCCCAGGAACAGGGCCGTCCCGACCGGCGGCGTACATAAACCTATATTCAAATTCATAATTAATATTATACCAAAATGAAGCGGATGCATACCAAGTCTTTGTATAACAGGTAAAAATATCGGTGTAAATATCAAAATTGCAGGTGTCATATCCATAAAGCATCCTACAACCAGCATTAAGACGTTGATTATCAGCAGGATGAGAAATTTATTGTCTGTCAGGCCCATTAAACCTGCGTTGATTTCCTGCGGAACATTTTCCGCCGCCAGAACCCACGACATCGCCATACTTGTTCCTATGAGCATAAAGACGACCGATGTGATAACGCCGCACTGAAGCAAAACTGCCGGCAGTTGGCTGATTTTGACCTCCCGATATACGAATACCGCCAGGATTAATGTGTAGAGAACGCCTATTGCCGACGCTTCTGTCGGAGTGAACCATCCCATCAGGATTCCGCCGACCACGATAAGCACGAGCATCATTGGCGGAATCGCGTGCAGGAAACGCATCAAACCTTCCTTAAAGGCGAAAGTTTCTCCTTTGCCGTAGTTTTTCCTGACGGATATAATTCCACTGACAATCATCAGAGATATTCCCGTCAGTATGCCGGGAATGTAGCCTGCCATAAACAAAGCGGCGATTGAAACAATGCCGCCGCTTGCCAGAGAGTAAACAATCATAGAGTTGCTGGGCGGAATCAAGAGGCCTGTTGTTGCTGCCGTTATCGTTACAGACGTGTTGAATTCCCGATTGTAGCCCATTTTATTCATTAGCGGAATCATAAAGCCGCCTACCGCTGATACTGCCGCCGTTGCCGAGCCTGATATAGCGCCGAAAAGCATACAGGTTAATATGTTTACAAAAGCAAGTCCGCCGCGAAATCGGCCTACAATCACATTGGCGAAATCAATAAGTCTCCGGGCGATGCCGCCTTGTCCCATCAGCAGCCCGGACAATATAAAAAATGGTATCGCCAGCAAAGTGAAACTGTCGATTCCGGTAGCTATCTTATGTGCCGTAGCCACGAACGCCGGCAAATCGCCCATAGCCAAAAGCGCCAGAACTGTTGAAATGCCCATACAGAACGCTACCGGCACATTTAAGGCGACCAGTATGACAAAACTCAAAACCAGAATTACTATTGGGAAACTCACTGAGTATCCTTTCGAATTTTTAATTTAGCGTCAATATGCGCCAACCTGCTCGTCAGCCGACAGGGTTTTTTGCTGTGAAGTATAACGATGCCTATATAATTCAACCAGCCTTTCAACCAGTCCGATTACTGAATAAAGTACGAGGAAAAAGCCGCTGATTGGTATTGCAAGATATACATATCCGATTCTGACTCCCAATGCCGGCGATATTTGTCCTAAGTTCAAAGTGCTGATGACAAGGTCCATTCCGCCTATGACCATAACGCATAACGAAAACATCGCTATGCAGAAAAAGACGAAAGCCTCTGTAAAGATTTTTTTTCTTATGGACAATTTATTTACAAGGTAATCGATGCCCAGATGTGCGCCTCGATTCAGTGCGACCGCCGCACCGAGCATCGCGACCCAGATAATCATAAATATTGCCAGTTCTTCTGTTACTGTGCTTGGCTTTTTCAGCACAAGGCGGGTAAAGACCTGCCATGACACATCTATAACCAGAACAGCCATAACTATCATAATTAGTATTTCCAGCATTTGGTCCAATATCTTTTTTATCAATTTTAACACTGTTACTGTACCTCCTGTATTCTTTTTATAAGGTCGCCGATTTCAGTGCCCTCGAATTCATCCCATACGCTCTTAACTGAATCTCTGAATGGCTGCTTGTCCGGATATATAATCTTTACACCTTGCTTTTCAACAGTTTTAAGGTCGTTTTGTTCGGCCTCGGCCCAGAGTTTACGTTGATATTCGACTGATTCGTCCACCGCTTCCTGCAATATCTGCTGAAACTCGGGAGTAAGTTTATTCCAGACTCTTGTACTGATTACCAGAATATCTGGCAGCATTGTATGTTCGTCCATCGTATAATATTTGCAAACCTCGTAATGCCGGCTTGTATAAAATGACGGCGGGTTATTTTCCGCCGCGTCCACAACTCCCTGGTCGAGCGCGGTGTAAAGTTCGCCGAATGGAATCGATGTCGGCGAGCCGCCCATGGCTTGTATCATTTTTATCGACATAATGCTGTTCTGCACGCGAACCTTCATTCCTTTCAGGTCGGCGGGGGAGTTGATTGCTTTTTTAGAATAAAAACTTCTCGCCCCGGCGTCATAGTAACATAATCCTCTCAGTCCCTTGGATTGGCCGGCCCAAAGCACTTCTTTACCTGCCGGGCTTTTGAGTGCCTTCCAGAAATGTTCTGAATCTCTGAACAGATATGGAATACCGAAAATTTTCATTTTCGATACGAATCCCTCCATCGGCGCGGTGGAAGTTTTGGTTATCGCAAGGTAACCCAGTTGAATCGCTTCTATACATTCCTTTTCGGTGCCTAACTGTTCGCTCGGATAAATTTCGACCTTCATCCGGCCGCCCGATTTTTCCCACACTTTCTCGGCCATATACACCATCCCTTTATGCACAGGATGAGTTATATCGAGGGCGTGAGCCAGTTTTAATACTACCTCTGGCCTGAGCGCATTGTTTTTTTTACAGCCGGCGAACATTGCCGCAGCGATGCATAAGGCACAAAACAGGATAACGGTATTTTTCATTACAGAACCTTTTTTTGTTTAATTGTTTTTAATCGGCCTCTGCGCCTGCGGAAGTAGCGAGTTTGCCGTTAATCTTCACGTTTTCCATAACCAGATTCTTGACATTGCTGATTACATCGGGGCTTTCGTTGTTCTCGAGCGTACAGTTCTTCAGGTGGACATCTCTTATTGGCGCATCCTCAAAACCCCTGAGGAATAACGCGTATTTGCTTTTTTTACTGGTCACGTTTTCCAGGTTGATATTTTTAACGATCGGCTTGTAATTGCCTTTTTCGATATCCTGGTAGAAGAAATCGATTAGCAGCACAGCCTCTTTTACCTGCCCTATGGTAATATTTCTTACATAGACATTTTCTATAAAGCCGCCTCGTACGGAGTTGGTTTTAAGTCTTATTGCCCGGTCCTGATTCGGGTCGTCCATTAAACAGTTTTCGACGAAGATATTTCTTGCTCCGCCTGTTATTTCGCTCCCGATTGCCACACCGGCGTGTCCTTCTTTCATTTCGCAGTTTCGGATGATAATATTTTCACTTGGCACGTTTACTCGTCTGGCATCGTTGTTTCTGCCTGACTTTATCGCGATGCAGTCGTCTCCTGTATTGAAATAGCAGCCTTCAATAAGAACATCTTTACACGATTCGGGGTCGCAGCCGTCATTATTGGGGCCGCTGCCGTCAACTCTTACATTTCTAACGGTAATATTCTGCGATAGTACCGGATGAATATGCCAGAACGGCCCATTTATTATCTTTATCCCTTCTATCAGAATATTTTTGCATCTGTAAGGTTCAATCATATTGGGACTTAACGACTTGCCGCCGTATTGTCTTTCTTTGACAGGCACGCCGTCTCGTCCCTGATCGAACAACTTTGTTCGGTCTTCACGCCGCTGCGGCTTATTTTTCCAGCCCCACCAGTTCGCGCCTTGCCCGTCGAGCAATCCTTTGCCTGTTATCGCAATATTTTTCTCTTTATAGGCGTATATCAACGGCGAATAGTTCATGCACTCTACACCTTCCCAGCGGGTATATACCGCCGGAAGATATGCGTTGGGGTCGTTCGAAAATTTGATAACAGCGCCCTCTGAAACATAGAGATTGACATTGCTTTTCAGATAAATCGCGCCGGTTAAAAATTCTCCTGCCCCAACTACGACCCTGCCGCCGCCGGCTTTACTTGCTGCCGTTATTGCTTTATTGATAGCTTCGGTGCAAATCGTTTTTCCGTCTCCGACCGCGCCGTAATCGGTTATGTTAAAATCTCTGTCCGGAAATGTTGGAGCTTTAATCCTGCTCAAAATCTTGTCGGCCTGCTCCCAGCCCGCATTTACTATGCCGGCCGCCCCTGTCAGAAGAATAAGGCAGACCAGCAGCGGTAAAATACTGTTCGGGATGATTGCGGGACTCGCGGAGCTTTTTCTCGTCATTTTGTTTTCCTTAAAATTTGTCATTCCCGCGGAAGCGGGAATCCAGTTGTTTAGCCATCCGCCGTTAGGTGTCCCTTACGGGAGCCGCTACGGCGATGCAAGTGCGGCTATTCTACTTTTTTACTACCTTGCTTTCAATTATATTCTCATTCGCAAGTTCGGTGATTATTGAATCTGATATTTCGATATCGTTTAAGGATTTGACTACTGTTGAAGTTCTTTTGTTTCGTGTGATGCTGTATCCTCGCTGCAGCACCGATTTGGGGTTAAGACCGGCCAATCGGTTTGCGCAACCTGTAAGTTTTAGGTTCAATTCGTGCAAAACTGTTTTTATTGTCGTATCGCAGCGGTTCTGCAGATTATTCAATGAAATTTTCCGCTCGGCCATAATTCTATGCGGTTCGATTTTAAAAATCTTTTCAAGATATGTCTGAATCAGACTGCGAATATTGGCGACAAAGGATTTTGCCGAATTGGCGAGATTATTTTCAAATTCATCAAGAGATTGTTCTCTGTTTTTAATTATGACAAGCGGATTGCGGAATATCGCCGCGGCCAGAATCGTTTTTAATTTCTGCGATGAAAGTATTAAAATTGAATCGGTATCGGATTTGATTCTTTTGGATATATTATCTATTTGGCTTAATACTTCTTTTATGTCCGGCACAGCTATCATTCCCGCCTTTGTCGGCGTTGATGCACGCGCATCAGCAACTAAATCTGCAATTGTTACATCGACTTCGTGTCCGACGGCGCTTATGACTGGAATTTTTGAATTAAATATTGCTCGCGCGACCGCTTCTTCGTTAAACGCCCATAAATCTTCCATTGACCCGCCGCCGCGTCCGACAATTATAACGTCAAGCTTCAGCGAAGCGTTTCTTTTATTAACGTCTTTAATCGCGAGAGCGATTTTTTCAGCCGCTCCTTCTCCCTGCACCGGCACATCGTAAAACAAAAGTTTCGCCACCGGCCAGCGGTTTCTAATGCTGTCAACTATATCGTGCAGTGCCGCGCCGGATTTGCTGGTAAGTATGCCGATTCTGAATGGGTATTTCGGCAGGGGCTTTTTATGTTCTTCATCGAACAGTCCCTCGGCCGCGAGTTTATTTTTCATCTGTTCGAAGGCAAGCTGCAAAACCCCCATACCTGCCGGCGACATCATATCGGCATAGAACTGGTATTTACCCTGCGGCTGATAGACGTCGATATAGCCTTTGGCAAGGATTGCCAGCCCATTTTCCGGCTTGAATTTTAATTTAACAAAATCGCTGCTCCACATTACACAGGGGATAACGGCGTTTTCGTCTTTAAGGTCGAAGTAGCAATGTCCGCTGGAGTGTTTCTTAAAGCCGCTTATTTCGCCCGTGATGGTTAGCCTGCCCGGCAGCGAATTTTCCAGACTTATCTTTATAAGAGATGTAATCTGACTGACGGTATATATCTTAGCCGCAGGCTGATTTGTTTCTTTCGGTTCTTCAAACAAACTGTCTTTCATAGAGGCGATTATAAGTCTATTTTGCTGCCCGTTCCATAAAAAAAGCCGTGGGCGGAAACCCGCCCACGGCTTAAAAAACTAACATTTTTGAACGGTTTTTAATTTGTCCAGAAGTTGTAATCATTGTTGCCATCGCCGTCCCAGTCCATAGGACATATCGGAACGTTGGATTGGGTCGTAGCATAGTACCGGCTCAAAATAGTCAAATCCGCGGTGTAAACCCTGAACGTATTCAACTGTTTCTTGTGGTCGAAATCAGCACAAATTTTTACCTGGTTGAGCTGAGCATCGGGCAGTGCAAAGGCGGATCTAAGGATTGCCAAGTCCGCTGTAAGGACCCAGTACAGGTTCAATTGTCTCAGGCAATCTGCATCGCCTCGGCAGTTTCTCTGGCAGCACCAGCAATCAGGTCTTGACCACGGCTTACCTGCGCCAACCCAGGCGCCATAAAACGGTGCGGTACTCTTTACGCATTCCTCTACTCTGAAGTTCCAGACGTCACCGGGTGTAGTAGCGCCAGTATTCTTTTCGTCTATACGCCAATAGTAGAGTTTGCCCTGGCCCATTGTCCCGGTAGCATAGCTTGTGGCTGTCTGGTTGACCTTGAACGTCGGAGGATTTGTAGTTCCGAAATAAACATCGTGTGAATCAACAGTACCACTTCCGGCAGTCCAGCTCAGACTTGTGCCGATACGAGGAATGTCCGTAGCTCCATTAGCTGGGTTGGGATTAGTTGCCGGGCCTGGTGCTGCCTGTACCGTGGTGAATCTCCAGATATCCCCCATCGTAGTGCCGCCTGGGCTTACTTCGTCTATACGCCAATAGTAGGTTGTATTATTGGCCATTGTTCCAGTATCAAAAGTCGTTGCAGTCTGGTTGCCTTGACATGGCGGCGGATTTGCAGTTCCGAAATAAACATCGTGTGATGGTGTTATACCGCAACCATATATCCCGCTCGTCCAGTTCAGGTCCTGTATAATGCTGACACATGTCGCCATATTAGCGGGGCTTGGATTCGTGACCGCTCCCGGCAAAGACAAGCACCCCAATATCAGCGTAGAGTTTACTTCAACTTTTGTACCGTCTTCAAGGACTACACCGCCGCGATAGGTGGCTTCATCTGTCATAGTCAGAATAAAATCGGTTGTCCTGCCATTGAGGTTAATGTACAGCTTACACAAAGTGCCGCTTGCAGCAGGAGCATTGGCATCGCCAGAATATAGCGAACCGAATTCAAGCACTACACTGTTAGAGTCTAATCCATCGCCTGGAACAGGATCGGTTGAATCTGCCAGCGGAGTACCATAGCTGGTTACTGTGCCGGCAGTGTCGATAAATATCCTTGCCGGATAAATACCATAGCCAGGGCTTGCTGCTGTGCTTTCGCCATCCAGTTTAAAGTTATTAACATCGTGAATCAAAGCCTGACAATTTGTTTTAATTACCAGCGCAAATGCGCGTGGCAAATTAGCTATATCAGCGCCGCTGTACTTGACATCGACGACATTGGTGATGCCTTCTCTTTCGAGATAGACAGACAACGCAGCAAATGCCGGCGAAGAAATTAGGAAAATCGCTAAGATTAGAATCAGTTTCCTCATTTTTTGCCTCCTTAACTTAACTGATACTTATCAGCCATACATAAGATATGATACCTCCTTTTGCATTAAAAAGTCAAGTACCAGGATGGAATTATAGTGATTTTGGACAATAAAAAAGCCGCCAGCGGAAACCCGCCCACGGCTTGAAAATCAGCATATTTGACTGATATTAGTTCGTCCAGAAATTGAAATAGTCGCCGGCAGCAAGTGTACAGTTCTGGTCAAAATCGCAACACTTGACTTGGGCTTCGCCCTTACCGTAGTATAGTCTTAATATAGTCAAATCGTTGGTGTAAACTCTGTACAGATTCAATGCTTTTGCACGGTCGAAATCTGCGCATATCCTGTTGCCTGTCATCTGTGAGTCTATTTTACCATAAGCACTTCTGAGGATTGTCAAATCCTGAACATAGACCCAGTACAAGCTCAACTGTTTGAGACCATCGGCATCGCCTCGGCAATGTCTCTTATAGCACCAGCAATCAGGCCTGTTCCACGCGCCGCCGCCTTTCCAGGCAGTATAGAACGGAGCGGTAGATTTTACACATTCCTCTACTCTGAAGTTCCAGACATCGCCGGTTGCAGTACCGCCATTGTTAATTTCATCTATACGCCAATAGTAGAGTTTGCCCTGGCCCATTGTCCCGGTAGCATAGCTTGTGGCTGTCTGGTTGACCTTGAACGGCGGAGGATTTGTAGTTCCGAAATATACATCGTGTGAATCAACAGTACCGCTTCCGGCAACCCAGGTCAGACTGGTACCAGTACGGCTGACACCTGTTGCGCCGTTGGCTGGAGAAACATTAGTCGCCTTGCCGGGCAGAGAATCCTCAGAAGCGGCTTCTGACTGAATAAGGCCGCAATCACTTTCATAATCAATAGTGCCATCGCCGTTATCTGTTTCAATTAGTTGGCATGGATAATTAGGGTTTGAGCAGATGCCCGTGACATAGACCTCAAATTGAGGATTAATATTTATGTGGCAGTCTGTTTGTTGATTCTTACACTGACATTCAAGAACGGTGTATGTTGGCGCCTGTTCGCTATAATTAACGCGAATCTTTGTTGGTATGCATTGCTGATTTGAATCCGGACAGGCGGTTTGCCTGCAGCTTTGGCCGTCAGGCGCAGGTTGACAAATATCTGATTGTAAATCTGCGGCATTTACCAAAGTAGCAAGAAAAAATGAAACGATTACAAAGGCGAGTTTTTTAAATTCTGTCCTCATTTTTTGCCTCCTTAACTTAACTGATATTTATCAGCCATATATCAGATATGATACCTCCTTTTGCATTAAAAAGTCAAGTACCAAGATGGAATTATAGAATTATTTTGGACAATAAAAAAGCCGTGAGCGGAAACCCGCCCACGGCTTAAAAAACTAACATTTACCAAACAAGGTTTAATTTGTCCAGAAGTTGTAATCGTTATCACCGTCGCCGTCCCAGTCCATAGGACAGACCGGAACTACAGCTCTTCCGTAGTATGTCCTCAAAATAGCCAAATCCATGGTATAAACCCTGTACAGATTCAACTGTTTTAGGTGGTTGAAATCAGCACAAATTTTTACCTGGTTGAGCTGGGCATCGGTCAGTGCATAGGCGGATCTAAAGATTGTGAGGTCAGCGGTATAGACCCAGTACAGGTTCAATTGTCTCAGGCAATCTGCATCGCCTCGGCAGTTTCTCTGGCAGCACCAGCAAGCAGGTCTTGACCATGGCTTACCTGCGCCAACCCATGCGGTATAAAACGGTGCGGCACCGTTCACACATTCGGTAATTGGCACAAAGCGATAATCTTCGGTCTCGCCATAATCGTAGCCGTTTGCAGGACCACAGCCGCCATTGCCGACCATAATTCCGCCGCTTACCCATGGCTGTTCAGACAGCGTAATTCTCATCCACATCTCCGAAGTTGGTTTTTGTGCACCTGTAGGATGCCACGGCCGGAAAGAAGGTGTGGTTTTCTGATTCATACCAACGACCATAGAACCTGCCGGCAGTAACTGGTTTTGAACCGCCCATTCAGGAGCGTTATTTGAGCCGCAGGTCATAATGTCGTCCCAGTCGCCATCGCGGTTCCAGTCGCACCAGACGTTGACATACAAAGCGACGTTTGGATTGACCACATTTACGTTGTATTTAAAGTTTGTCGAAAGACAATGTGGCAGCGCCAACGGCATATTCAGAACGCCATCGTCAGCCAAATCCTGGTCAGGAGTATTAGTTGGCGGGATGATATTATTTGTCGGATCCTGGTCCGGCCCAATATCAGCCTCGTTTTCAAGAGTTACATTCGGGCCCAGCCATGCTACCGCTTGAGGCTGTTGATGAATCGGTCCGAAAGGCGGTAAGCCGGTAGGATCAAGATATACCGTTGGGTAATTGGCCATAGTACCCGCTGCCGGATAGGCAGTCATTGCAAGGCCTGAGTTGTTTGTGCTGTCAGGCGCATCGCCAAGGTCGCTTTCCGGCGGTTCTTCCGGTTCTGTATGGCCGGTTATAATCACAAATGACAAATCAGCAGAAAGAGGATTCTTTGGGTGGCCCGGAGGATAGTGCATTTCGTTCCAGGCAGTGCCATTATTAATTGACCAAACTGCGTCATCCAGCCGATGCATTGTCTCTCCCGATGTCTTCCACCCGAATTGAGCTGCTGGCGGTGACTGGTTATTATCTAACACAACATAGGTGTCAAGCCAGTAGATTATCGGGTTGGTGGGGGTGCCTTGCTGAACGAATGCCACGCACGGGTCAATTGGTATTTCATATTTCCAAATTTTCTGGTCGCCGTATGCGATTGGAGTAGTCCCCGGCTGCCACCAATATTCGTATGCAGGGGTAATGTCTGCAAAGAGAGATTCGTTAAAGTCCGGCGCATCAAAATCCTTAGACCACAGTAGTTGATCTGGTTTGGAGTAGGTATTAGTGGGGTCTGTTCCACCAGGACCGATTGGGTCGTCGCTGTGAATGCTCAAATGAATCTTTTTGATTTGACCCTTTATATCGCTTTTCCATGAGCCCCAGATTATTACCTTGTCAATTGGACCTGCCTGGGTACACATAAAGTCATCTGCCAGTACTCGTTGAACATTGTCTTTTCGGTCGCAGCGGACATCCATACCATTGGGGGTCGTATCGGGTAGCTGCTCCCATTTAGTTGTCTCACCTACCCCGCTTAACCTGAAGGACCATCCGCCCCAGATGCTCCATGGCTGGTAGTTGCCCATTGATTGGAAAGTTTCCCATCTGATGCCGGTAGGTATCACGTTCCAGGTATCGAGAAAGCCATACTGGTTAGTCTGGGTATCATAACCGACAACGGTTACAAAGTGGTCGGTATCATTGTCGCCATTATCGTCGACAAGAAAGACCATTGGCCGACCATTGTCAATTTCATTGGTCATTACAGCCCATGTCAATGCCATTCCAACAATCGGATTGTATTCTGTGTAAGTTGGGTTGTAACTGGCGTTTTGTTGGTTCACATAACCTGTGAAAGCCGGCCCTATATCATTTGACCAGCTCCAGCCGTAACGATTGTTAAAGTTGCTTTGGGATGTTTTCATATAATCGCCAATACAGTTATCTGGGTGCGGATTCCGGCTCTGGGCGATATAATCATCCGGAAGCATCCCGGGAGTCAGGTCGTCTTGTGGTCGCGAGTAATCTTCATAATGTTTTTCAGAGCCGGGTGGATTGGGATTGCCCGAATCGCCCCCGGAAGCTATAGCCTGGTTTACGTCGTTGGTCTGCGAAGAAGCGTCGCCTGTGATGAGGTCGCTGTAGCCCTGAGTGTCATAATAGCCTACAACATTACCTAATGCCGTGGGTCCGCAGCCATGCCGCCAAATGTAATCTGGTACTCCGACTATGACTACCGGACTGATCGGAGGTGCCCCCAGTAGCCCAACCTCTTTTGCGGCATCTCTTATCACGACTGACCGCGGAGGTGCCGACGGAGTTTTAACATGTTGCGGTCCGTTGGGGTCGCCTGCTGATGCGAATGGCACAATAGTCAGCGAGGCGCAAATAAGAAAGATAATCAAAACAATTTTTTTAAATTCCGTCTTCATTTTTTGTTCTCCTACAAACATTTTTTCATTTTTTACAACGGAAATATATTTTTAACTATTTGTCGCCGCTGACCGTGTTTGTCAGACGGGGGGAACGACAAACAGGGAAATTTACTTGTGGAAAAAAATAGAAATTTATCCTCCCCCTGATATCGAAGCGGCCATCTTTTGGCTTCATTTCCGCCTCCCTGATATTTTCCTCTATTATTCCTTACTTATCGGTTAATCCTTACGAGAAGCTTGTAGCGATGGTATAGCTGTTAAGGTAAAAAATCAAGCTTTTTATGAAAATTTAGCTATTATTATAAGACTTTGAATTTAAAGAGGTTATGATTGCCCAACTCTCTTGGGTCTTGGATTTGTTTTTATTCAAAATCGCTGTTGAAATCCGGTTTGCCGTCATCGCTGTCATAGCCGATTGTGTCGGCTTTTTCATCTTTGAATTCGAATCGGCTGATTTTCTCTGCTTTTTTTGTAGTGCTGTCAACGGTTACAATAATACCGTTCATTCGCAGGTCTTCAGTTGCGATTTCAAATGGGCAGGGCATTCGTGTCCTGAAGTTTTTCAGAACCGATTCTATTCTTCTTCCCAGTACCGAATGATGTGCGCCGGTCATTCCTATATCGGTTATATACCCAGTCCCTTTCGGCAGGATTTTTTCATCAGCCGTAACGACGTGCGTATGTGTGCCGAACACGCAGCTTACTCTTCCGTCGAGGTAATAACCCATCGAGACTTTTTCGCTCGTCGCCTCTGCGTGTATCTCCACGATAATAATATCGGCCTGCTGTTGTAATTTTGGCAGCAGGGCGTCTATGCAGTCGTAAGGGCTGTCGGCAGGTTTCATAAATATTCTGCCGATAAGCGGCACAACCGCGATGACGGGGCCTTTTTGGCATTTATAAATAGCGAAACTTTTACCGGCGGCATAAGCTGAGAAATTTGCCGGCCTTGCTATGTTGTCATTTTTTTCAAGGACTGTTATTATATCTTTCTTTTTGAAGACATGGTCGCCGAGCGTAATCATATTAACGCCGTATTTCAGGAGTTTATCGTAAATCTGGAACGTAAGTCCTGAACCGCCGGCGGCGTTCTCGGCATTGGCAATAACGCAATCGATTTCATTCTGCTTTATAATTGCGCCGAGGTTATCGCCAAGGATTCTTTTCCCCGGCCTGCCTACAATATCGCCGATACATAGTATATTTAATTTCATCTGTATTCGTTTAAATTTAACCGAGTTTCATTTTTCTTCAAGACAACACGAAACACCAAACCGAAAACGCCGCACGCGACGTTACCGATACCTATACCGACAACGAAATCTTAAATCTTCAATCTTAAATTTTCAATTTTCAATCCGTTTACCTTGCGTATTCGATACAACGAACTTCCCGAAGCAGAGTAACCTTTATTTCGCCCGGATAAGTCAGTTCTTCTTCGATTTTCTTGGCGATGTCGCGGGCCATTTTTGTGGCACAGCCGTCATCGATGTTCTGAGCGTTGACGATAACGCGTATTTCTCTGCCGGCCTGGATTGCGTAGCAATTTTCGACGCCGGGGAACTGGTTCGCGATTTCTTCGAGTTTTTCGAGTCTCTTGATATATCTTTCGAGCGTTTCTCGTCTGGCTCCCGGCCTTGATGCGCTTATGGCATCGGCGGCGGCGACAAGCGGCGTGTAAGGATTATCCGCTGGAATATCGCCGTGGTGAGCCGCTACTGCATTGAGTACTATTGACGATTCGTTGAATCTTTTCAGATAATTTGCGCCGATAGCCGGATGTCCGCCTTCGACTTCGTGGTCCATCGCTTTTCCTATATCGTGCAGGAATCCTGCCCTTCGTGCGATTGACCCGTCAAGTCCCAGTTCGTCCGCCATTACCTGTGCCAGGAATGCGACTTCAACGCTGTGCCTCAGGACGTTCTGTCCGTAACTGGTTCTATAGTTCAGGGTTCCTATTTCCATAAGGATTTTGGGGTTAAGGCCTCTTACATCCACTTCGACCGATGCTTCTTTGCCGACCTGCATAACTTTTTGTATAACGTCTTTTTTCGTCTGCGCCACAAGCTCTTCGATTCTGCTCGGATGTATTCTGCCGTCCTGTATGAGTTTTTCCATTGATTGTCTGGCGACTTCTCTTCTTATGGGGTTAAACCCGCTGATGACGATAACGCCCGGCG